>CERA01029988.1_pt1 | contig 22940 bp, 17 predicted proteins | sample 530881 | NCBI WGS metagenome assembly CERA01 (sample SAMEA2621061, study PRJEB7988) | marine metagenome | biome: marine biome (ENVO:00000447); feature: deep chlorophyll maximum layer (ENVO:xxxxxxxx); material: "saline water (ENVO:00002010), including plankton (ENVO:xxxxxxxx)" | depth 50 m
AGCCTGTATGCCACCAACATGTGTTTCAGTAAAGGGACCTTGGGCGGGGGTCACCTTTCCTCGGTTTAGGATTGAGTCTCCGTGAAAATTAGTAAAGTCTAAATTAGATAAACCTCGATCATCTAAAAACTTTCTATACCCAGACACCACAGTGCTTTTGAAAACACTAAACGGAGTAAATAATTCTCCGCTATAATTTTCTCCACCTTTGGTTGCCTGAAAAGATATTCTTTTCTTGGTGTTCGGATATACTGAGGATGTTATATTTATTTCAGCCTCAAAATTTCTGAATGTGAAATCTCTAGATCTAGGATTTTTATTCAGCATTTGATTACTGCCACCGTGATAAGTGTCACCAAACTCAGCAGAATGATGCATATTTCTACGATGATCTAATTCTCGCAAAGCCTCTCTTTTAACCGACTGTCTGGTGTATAACATATCTCCTGAGCCTGAAAGTATAACACCATAGCGCTCTGCTCGGTTTTGCCACCAGGCACCGTTTTCGGTTTCTAGTCCTGATATCGGTGCGTGGTTATATTTCCAAGTTGTGGGAGTTTCTAATACAGACCTTATATTACTCCTTTGATTGGAGCCTCCAATTATTCTTTTATTGGGAGCAGGGGGTGCTGTATTTATTATTGTTTTGTTTGCCATTTAGTAACTAGTCTCTATAAAAATATCTTGTCAGCCGTATCCGCCACCAGGTGGTCTTGGTCCGCCCTGAGGTCCTAACCCTCCGCCAAGTCCAGGATTCGGCTGACCTTGGAGTTGTCCTTGAACTTGTGGTCCTGGTGCCTTCTGTGAACGGTCTTCATGTGGTGGCGGTGGCTCTTGCGGTTGTTCTGGTGGAACATCGTTACCGCCAATATCATTAATTTCGCTTGGCTGTCCATTGGGTCTCAAAGGTTGTTGCGGCGGAAACGAGACAGGGTGATTAGGATCGCCAGGTACACCCATTGGCTCGTAACCTCCGCCAAGATTAGATATAGGTCCCGCATTTCCAGCACCCCAGGGGTTGGCATACTTTATCAAAGGTGCTTTATGTTGTATTTTATTTCGCTCTAAAGTATGGCTTTCAATTACATTCCTAACAAAAGGTGCATATCTAGCAGATACAGGGAATAACTGCTGGATCATATTGCCAATTGCTGAATCTAACCACTTGTAATAATCTAAATATTTTTGTAAGTCTGGTCGCTCGTTTTGCACTTTCCTGAAAAATATTTCTCTCAACTTTTGCATCTTTTTGTATTCTAATCGATACTTGTTGACAGGTTCACCGATCAAATTATTAAATTCATCAATAGATGCAAACAAATGCAGCATTCGATTTGATATACTGCGATACATACTTTTTTCTACAGCATAAAAGCTGCTAGCAGGCTTTTTATAGGTTCCAAAAACTTCATCATCATTATTCAGAATCTTAATCATTTCCGTAGAAGAAATATATTCAGGCGGAAGCAGCTTATCTGTATGAATAAATTCTTTTCGGGCTGGTTCAGAATAAGCTCCAAAGAAATCACCCCTCGCTGAATGTTTTCTTAAGTTTATATTACTAAACACCGTTCCTTGATAACTTCCAATATATTCATCACTAAATGAACCAGAAGATGCATCAGTTACGAGAAACCTGCCAGAACCATCACTGCTGGTAATATTTGTAAACTCCCAGTTTAGAGCCAAAGTTTGAATCGAAGGAGTATAAGATGATATTGTACCTGTCTGAAACAAATACGGATTCCTCGAAGGGTTCAAAACACCATGGGTATCTGCTTCTTTTGCCTGAAGGTCTAGCACTGTAATAGGAAGGTAATCAGTCCAATATCTAACACTGGTTGCTCTCACATCAGTTTGATTAGCAACAGTTCCTGTAAAATTAGTTCTGTGTGCGCCAGCGTATATACGTTTTGCTTTTGATAATATACTAGATCCACTACTGTATGTCAAGGTTGTTGTAGAAGAAAAACTATGCTTCTTCATACCTGTGTCGTAGTTCACACCATAAAGACCCAACTCATAATTGTTTGTTCCCACACTAGTACCAAATACACTATCTGCAAACGGGTACTTGGTTGGCTTGAGAGTTAGGGATAAATTCCACTTTTTATTTTCGTATACATTTCGATATATACTGGAAGTTAGCAGTGTGTCGCCGGCTCGATTCTTAACTACAAAGAAAGCATCCTTAACTCTATAACCTGGAGATGTTATTTCTGCAAAGTCTCCAGGGCTCCTAACTGCAAAAACTTGAAGTCCATAATCATCTATAGCATTAGCCCAAGTTAGATCGGTTGAAGTATTATCTAAAATATATGGACTATGAAATCCAAACAATGAGGAACTGACAACACGAGGTAATTCTGCACCAGTAGAAACATAAGCTTCTTTATTTGGAAAGATAAACTCTCCCTGGAGTGTAAAGGCAAATTGATCTAAATCTAGAGAACTGCTTATTAAACCTGATGACGCTGCATCATTAGCATCATAATATTGATATACTGTAGCATCTGCATCTGTCGTGGAAAGTAGTGACGTAAAATCAATATATTTTTTTGTACTTACTGATGACAAGTAACTACTGCTAATTTCATAGTCTGCGTTGTTGGCGTAATTATTTAGAGCTATAACATCTTCACCAACACCGATACATCTTATAAAGTTTCTAACAGCTTTTTCATTTCCCTTAGATTTTAGAATGTAATTCAGGTTGTTGTAAATATTCTTGTAGATAGAGTTTTTGATATCCGGCAAGTGCTGATCAAAATTTATTTTCTCGTCTCTTTCAAGGAATTGTCCCAAAACACCTATGTTTTCAAAAAGTTCTGGGGCGTCAATACCCATATTTTCAACAAGTCTGTCATTGTAAGGGAACTCATCAATAGAGTTTGTCAAGGTTCCACTAACATACTTGTTATACTTAAGTTCTCTAAGAGAAGTAACCTGATTATATATCGTATCGAAATAACTAGATAAAATCTGTGTTATGTTTACTATTTCGTTGCCGTTATTTTCTTCTGTTTCAATAACCCAATTAGGTAAATGATTTAATAATCTTGAATTATTATTGTTATCATAGTAATTTCCAGAAAGTTCGTAAGATGCTTTTAGAGAAGTATAAGATGGATTTGTACTTCTAACTATTGGATCGCCTCGCTCTATCACAGACACTATATTTTGCTGATCTATTGCTGAGCCTGTGTTTCTAGAGTATGATGCATCATAGCCGACATATAAACCATTTGATAATCTGCCGGAATAATCTAAAACAATTTGATCTACACTTGTTGTTTCGGTAAGTCCCTCATTGAATTTGTAATAAACACCCAAACTAACGTTGGCGTCATATTTGTCAGAACCTCCCTCAACGTTATGAAGCCAGTATCTTCCAATTTGTTCTGCTGTTCTATTAGTTTTCCAGAACCTAAACTCATCCAAAGATGCAGATAGTTTACCTGCCCCAAGATAAGTGGCCGGAAGAGAGCCTGTTGGGTTTTGGCGGAGAGCACCAATATTAGCTATCATAGTACCAGTGACCTGGCTAATCGCACCATTGGCTGCAATCCCAGTATCTATACACTTGCCATTGACATAGAAATCTAAAAGCGGTGTGGACTGGGAAGTATCAAACACAAAGCCAAAATTTCTCCATGTTCCATCTGAAATTGTTATGTTTCCTGAGCCAGTGGGAACTAAAACATTATCGAAACCAGATGTCCCAGACATCATAGTAACCCTAAACTGAGTCTCAGATCCTGAAACTAATTCTATTCTAAAGCGACCATAGTCATCTTCTGTTGAGTCAGTCTGTCCGTTTGTAAGGTCAAATATTACTTGGTTCGGAGACTCTGACCCTGAGTCTATCAGTTGATTTTTTTGGAGAAAAAACTCGACAGAGGAACCGCTGGGACCGCCAAATTCTAGATTAGATGTTCTATATTTAACCTCATTGAATTTAGTGCTCTTGTGTGGTCCACCTTTGACCTCTATATATTGTCCTAGAGATGAGGAGTAATACCCTGCTGAGTTGGAGGTAATTGTGCCGTAGGTTGCACCGTTAGTTATAAACCCAGTTGATCTTGGATAAATTACATCTAAAGTGTATTTTTCTAATGGATTTACATCATTATAAAAGTTAGTTTTTTCCAAAGAAGAGCCATCATAAGGATAATAACTCATGATATATTGAAATGCATTCTTGTAATACTCATACGCTGAACCAAAGCGGACAAAGTTTTCTGGCTTTGAATAATCTACAGGAGGAAGAAAATAATCTTTCTTTTTCTGTAGGGCTTTGAGGTGCTCGTTAGACTCTATTCCACTGCCCAGCGTTTCGGCTGAGCTAGGTGATAAGTACTTGCTAACTAATGTACCTTCTCGATTGCTCTGGTATAGCTTTTTTAAACTCATACATCTTCTTCTTGTATCTTAAATTTGAATACTTCATCTTGCTCTCTATATCCACCTTGTAAATAGTAAGCAAATTGAATTCCATAAGAGTATCCAGGCTCTAAAAACGATGTATCTAGTTCAAAATAGTTACCGCTCACATCATAAGAAAGTCTTGTATAGTTGTTAGCTACCGTACCTGTTCCAAAAGGAACAATCTCAAGGCTATCTATTGTTCTAAAAACCCTATAGTATGCGTCCTCTACAATCGTTGGTTCGATTTCCTTGGTAGCAACTGTATATATATTCGGACTCCAGTCCTTGTTTCGGATAAACACTCTTAAATTAGGTTTTTGACCTTTTGTATAAGATGGACTCAAGTTAGTAATATTTGTAACGTACTCTGTGTCGTATAATAAATCTGATGTATCGACAGGAATTGGTTCATAAGATCCAGTGTAAAAATCAATTCTGTCAGCACCAGAGCCTGTGTGCCAGACATCAAACACAGTATCCAAGCTACTAGTAGAGGCAAAAGACGCTGTATAAATACCAGTAGCAGTTGTTCCATTCTCTAATAATAGACCTGCGGTAAGCGCTGTCACAGTAGCACCGTCAGAATCTACCACTACCAGTGGTGATCCATCAGGTGTTGTACTGCCAGAATATAATTCAACAGACAATAAATTATTTGCTAGATTAGGAATATTAGTCAACTGACCTCTTATAACGTTATATAAAAATAATGTATTTAGATTATCTGCGCTGGTTGCTAAGCTGCTACTGATGTAAAAATTGCCCCTGTTATCTTTACGAGTAGTATCCCAACGAGCCTCTAAGGTTGGACGGTAAAAATAATATTCACTGGTTCTAGAGAAAAACTTTTTCGTATAAAGTGTTTCAGATGCAGACAAGGCAGAGTCTGGAAATTTTACCAAGAATCCGTAGTTTTCTATCTGATTAGCTTCATTCAACCACTTATATATTTGTTCTGAAACATCAACCGATAAATTTTCAAGCCCCGTTTCAAAAACCACACTAGCAGAAGTGTTTAGTCCCGATATAAACGAAGATCCTGTAACACCCCAATCTGCGGCTGATGTTCTTTTTTCCCAGTTGCTAAAACCTGCGTCTGTATAATTGTCCATATCCAGACCTCGACCCTCGGACCAACTTTGCGAAATCATCATCAAGTCAAGAGTAAAATCTTCTGGCAAAGTATTGCCATGTGGTGCATTGTATAAGTTTAAATTAAATTTTATACTTGCTGAATCGGCTGGCAGCACGCCAGATGAAATATCAGACTGTATGCTACTAATAGGGAACTGAATTATAAATCTGCTTTGTTCCGCATTTTGTGCGTTAGTTAGCGACGGAGTTGTCGAAAGCGATGCCGAGGTTTGTCCGTGAATAACAAAAGTCTCTAATACATCAGCAGCACCCATATTAGAACCAGTGGCTCTAGTTATAAGGTCTGACTCAAAAGCGTTTGTTATCGTATTGTCTAATGTAGCAAAATATTTCTTAATACCCATTTTACTTTACAACTCCTACAATGTCTGTGCTAGGAAATAAAATTTCAGCAGCAGAATCTTGCGGTATATTTAGATACCTACCATCAAATGACATATTAGCATCCACATCATAAACATAATTACTATAAGCGCCGCCAAATACATTATAAAGTTCCACCTTTACCGTGTCAGTAACACCAGGAACATCATTCAGTAGCTTAAGTATTTCAGAAATAAAAATAGATTCTCCCAAAGAGAATTTTATATCAAGAAACTTATCTAAAAGTTTCTGATTACATTTATCTAAAAGGTCAAACCGGTTTGCATCCAAATCTGCTATTATCTCATATCTGATACCTAAGTTGATTATTTTGCCATCCAAAATATCAATGGTGTCATTTATCATCTTATACCTGTCTAGCCAAGTTTTTAAGTTTTGTTTGAGAGTAGTGTTAGCTTGAGATAGGTTACCATCAGAATCCTCTGTCAACACATACATGTTTAGATTTCTTTTTAGTGAATTCTCGTCACGAATAACGTTTGCTCTTTTTATCTTTCCAAATTTAGGGTTCATACGATAAGCTACGTTAATATAATCTTCTCTTGTTACGGCACGACCTTGTGATGCATATGACCCTAAAGCCCGAATACGAACCTCATCTGCGCTAATAGGTGCAAGATCTCCAAGAATTGGAGATTCGTTGTCCACTTCTATAGAAGTAATCATGGTAGATATTATATTCTCTGAGAGTGCTGCTCTATTTTTAAAAAGCAATCGTGGACTTATTATAGTAGCAATAGACCCAACTGAAGCGTTGGCAGTCTGTGTGGTATTAGCTGTGTAATCAATAGTCAAAGTAGTATTGGTAGGAACTACACCAAATTTGTCTGTCTTAATAAGATTGGTTGGGTCAAAAGTTTCTGCCGTAACATAAGGCTTACTCGTTACATTTAAAACTACATCTGCTGGATCCGCTATAAGATCCCCTGTAATATTCTCTGAGGAACCATACCCAAATTGAACATGGGTATTGTTCTCTCTGTCGTGTTCTACCACATACCTTCTTGGCACTGGTTTAATTTGCATGGTATAAGGAACAGCTACACGAGTATCATCATCAGTATTTTTCACTTGTGAAATAACAACGTCTTGCGATAAATTTTCTACTTCGTAATACACATGCCCTTGAGTATCTTTGATAGAGATGATTTCTGTAACATTACTTCTATTAAGTGTAAGTTTCAAAAATCTTTGATAGTCTCCAACCTCAATCTGTTCTTGATACTGTTGTCCCGACACTACCTCACCCATGGCTTTAACTGCAAAAAATGTTGGGTTACCAGTTGTGGAGTCAGTTCGAGCCACTGTTATTTCATTACTTGGATCTGAAAAATCAACATCATTGACGAGAGTATAAACAGAACTATTATTTCCAGCAAAGTTTGAACCAGCTTCTAAAATAGGGAAATAATTAAGATCCGGTGCTCTGGAGTTGGCAGCAACAGGAACTAACATGAAAAGAGATATCTTTCCTGTAGATTTTCCAGAGCCCTGATGCTTGTACCCTAATGTCTCTGCCAAACGAACAACGTTATCAAACCTGATCGCACTATCTAAGAAGCTTTCATTTGCTTGAAAATCAGCATAAAAAGATAGTTGATCTCCAACGTATGCTACAAGATCTAACATCAAAGATCCAAATGACGCCTCGCTAAAATCCTTGAAAGAGTTTGGATAATAACGTTTAGCATAATTTTCTAAGTCATTCTTGATTGACTCAAAATCTCTGCTAGTATAATTTATCGGTCGTTTTGCCATTCTGTTTTTTTCCTTGCTTTAACTAGTCGTCGTCGAGTTTATTATTAGATGATCTTGAGCGTTCAGAGGTAATACATTATATGATATTTCAATCCTAACTTCGTTAAAACCAAGAGAAGGGTCTTCGTCGCTAGTAATAAAATCTACCCCTGTTAGATTAATTGATGGTATATAAAGATCAATTTGTTCTCTCATTTTCTCCACTATCTTACTAAAAGTGGTACTATCAATTGCTTCGAATAAAAAGTTGTGTAATCCAACACCAAAATCAGGAAGCATTATTCTTTCTCCAGGAGAAGTTAAAACAAGCATTCTAAAATTTTGACGGATAGTATCTAATAAATTACTATTAAGTTCATAAGGCCCATAGGTATCACTATAGGTTAATGGGATTTTTGGTGATATTCCTTCTAGCTTACTCATTACTTCTAATTAGTCTCAACAGTTCAATACTTTCTGTTCTAATATCAGCCACAGATCTTACTATGGTACTGTAACGTTCTGGGGCTCCTGTTCGAAAAAAGTCTCTTGTTATTAATTTTCCAGTTTTTTGTCTAAAGAAATCAGTTCTAGGATCTCTAATTCCAACATTTCCACCGGCAGCTTGCTGGTACTGATCACTGATAGGTAAGTTATTCCTGTAGTATAAATAACGATTGGGATCTTCTCTATCATCACTTAGCCCTACTAAATATAGACCATAATTTCCTAGGAAATAGTTTCCAAACACATTATAAATTCTAGAGACCTGTTCAAAATAAACATCTGGACTATTTTCAGTTGGCGTAAATCTTAACAAATCCTCAGATGATTCAATAACCCCCGGCATTCCTTGCCCTATTTTATACACAGCATCAGCTATAGTGTGAGTTACTGCGTAATGACCAAAGCGGTAAATGTTATTGGTTGTGCCGTATATAATATCATCATTTAATGAATTAGGTCCCCGAACTCTATTAGGATCATTTATTGCTGCTTGGGCTCGATCATATTCGTCTTGTGACAAGAATTGTCCTTCACCTGCTCGTCTATTAGCAGGATCAAATAACCTAAGCAAAGAAGGAGCTACAAAGGCGAAATCATCTAAAGCAATTCGCTGAATCGCCTCTGCTGTGCCTGGGTCAGGTGTTATTACTTGTCCTTGAACTGTTCTTCCTGTCAGATTTTTAACAGCAAATGTATCAGGAAATGTCTCTAACAATTCATTTCCCCTAAGACTTAGAAAGTCGTTTATTGAAATTAGTCCGAGATCGGTCAAACCGTCGTCGTCCGACAACAATGTGTCTAAATATTGCTCTCTTGCTTTTACTTGATCTATATTGTAATAAGTAATGTCTCTATCCCCTGAATATGCTGGGACTGTTACTGGGAATCCTGTATAAAGTGATGAAAATTTAGAAACTAATTGTCCCTTTACGGCTGTAAGTAAATTATCATCAGACCCTGCAATCTCAAGCTCGAACCTAAAGTAAGTATCGCTATATCTTTCAGCAAATTTTATACCTGTATCATACCATATCAGATACGATGCAATTTGAAAAGATATTGGAAAATAATAAGTACCTATTTTTAGTCCTAGTTCTGTAACATCATCAATTTCATCGTCGTCATTAAGTGTATAACAACTACTCAAAATTGTTCGAACTGAATTTCTCTGTGGCTGTGGAACGCCAAAATGATCTTGGGACCTTCCGGGACCGGCTCCTGGGTCTAAGGCTGCATCCATTGACCTATAGAATTTAGCCAACATTCGCTTGTAACGATTAAAGTTTTCGTTTCCATCTACAAAAATAGATCTGTTAACATGACGGCTAGCAAATTTACTTAAGTTTTTCATCATACCATGAAGAACTGATTGTATGATACTAAACATATTTTGTTCTGGAGTGTTGTCATCTGTTATGAGTGGGTTATTTTTAAACTTTTCTTCATAATTTTCGTCGCCTGGGTTAAGTCGGGGATACACCTCCTGAACCACAGGAATTGAACTATAAAAAGCACCGAGAATTTCCCTACTCTCAAGTTCAGCCTTAATCTTTCTAGTAAAATAATCAGTCAACATCATCATTGTCCCCGTAGATCCCCATGACGGGTAGACAGTTACAAGAGGCATCATATTTACTAAAGATCTTTGCAGTCTAGTCTGTATTACTTGAATAGCTGACTGAGCCTTAAATAGCATTTCTGCTTCTATACACGGATCATCTGATTGTTCTAACGGTTCTCTATTTAGGGCTGTCACATATTGTGGCATCGTCCTTTTGGCTCTTGGGATGGAGACTTCCTTATTGATTGTATTATCAACACGCAATCGATAGTTATTCATAACAACACAGTCAATGTCTCTAGAACCTGACGAGGTTGGATCGTCGGCAATAGCAGCTACACTCGTTGGCATACCAATTGAATAATTGCCATAAGTATTTTGAAAATCAACTGTATGGTTGGAAGGCATTCTAAGTTGGCTATTATTTTGACGGTTTGTCATTATTAGGTCATAGTTTTCATCTATTTTTATATCATAGATACCATGAGAAATACCCTCAACATAAATTGCATAATCTACATCATCTCGGTCTCCGTTTCTTCCAGGTTCAAAGTTTGTTGTTTCTTTTCTAATTGTCCCTTGAAAATTATATTCTGATTTTAATATACCTCTATTTTGCTGCGGCAGCGTATAATGAATTTTAACTGATCCGTTTTGTCCTCCCTTAGGTCTCATTAGGTTATACCCAGTGTAAGAAGTATATGGGGCGAAATTGGTATTGTCAAAAAAGTAATCAAAAACTTTTTCAGACACGTCTGAAAGGTAATCTCGCTCTTCTGCGGTTCGTGCGTTTTCACTGTTATCAATCTTGTTTTCTGGCAGGTCTCTTACAATATTATTAATCAAAGAAGTAGGTCCATGACGTAAAGTATAGTAAGAAACATCCCAAACATCATAATGAGGTTGAGTTACTGTCCTATATTGAGGAAGTGGTAATCGACCTGGGCCATACGCAGCAGTTGTAAGAAAAGAATTAACATGAGATTGAACCTGACTAGCCCCAATCTCACCAAAGTTACTATCTGGTGTTCCTCCTTCTTCAGGATCTCCGCCAAATAATTCTACAACCCAATCAGGTACCTCAACACCTGCAACTCGAAGATTCTCCTGGTCTCTAATTCTTGTTTGTGCGTTACCAATAGAAACAGTGGATCCATAATTAGATGGTGTTATAAATATGGGTTCAGTACCTCCCTGGTCTATGAGGACTTGACTGACTGGTAATTTTCTTAGGGAGGTAAAAATTTGAAAAAATAATTCAACACCCATCCTTGTGTGGTACATGTTATATTCGAAAGGAGACTCAGGTGCGGGGTCTTTGCCAAATAAATCGTCAAAAATACTCGCCAGCCAGCCAGCCAAAAGATTACTTAGATTTGCTATTTCTTTTAGGAAATCATCATACCATGTCATCAATGGCAACGATGCAATAAGAGCTTCAAGTTCGGCTCTAATCCTTACTGCATCACGCAACCAATCACATAGATTGTTTATTTTTCTTATTTTATCATCAACTATAGCGGCATATTGAGCTTCAGCATCTTGAATATCAATTTGCAAAGTTAAGGGGTTTATAAACGAATCCCTATCTGCACAGTAAGCTTCTAAAGGAGATATACCACCTTCAGTGCCAACACCATCAGATTGGGCTCCTATCTCTAAGAAAAAATCAGCAATTTTTTGTTCGGTTAGTTCAAACTTATCATATGCGGTTGGAAATATGACAACTTCTTCTGGGGTAGAATCAGCAAACTGAGAGTAAGTTCTCATGTATTTGAATGACTTTAATGTCTGAGGGTTTCCTAAATTCTCGTACAAGTGCTCTAATATTTCATTTGGCAACTCACCATCCAGCAAGCGCTGCGCTTCTATTGGCGTTACCATATTTGAAACATCTCTTATGAAGGATCTTAATTGAGATATTGTTGGTGGCTCTTTTGTAACTTCTTCTATACCACCGACAACCTCTCTTTTGAAATTATATATTCCTACTTTCTCAGCAGCCGCAACTAAATCTACTTGGTCAACATAGTCACGGATATCAGCTAATCCATAATCATAATGACGAACAGGGTCTGTCAGTTGGTCTGCTTCTGGAGCACATCCTAAAACTGCATTCAAAACATCCTTCGCTATACCAGCAACTATAGACTTAAGAAAATTTAATATTATTGTTTCAATAGCTTTTTGGTATATTGATGATTGTTTTGTTTTTAGCCCAAGCATTCCTGATTTTTTTAACTCAATCTTGACCGGCTTGTCAAGCGTAGTTCGAACTAAATCTTTTGTTACAGGGGGAGCGCCGATCGGATCTAAAAATTGATCTTCAATAAGATCACCAAGAACATCTAACGAACAAAATATTTGTTGATTTATTTCTCTTTCGATATCTTGCCTAATTCTGTCTGGGTTTTCTGAATAAGCTTGTGCGTTAGCTAGAAACCTTTGTTGTTCTGCTGACATAATAGCCTCTTCACGAAGAACTATAATAGCTTGACGAATCATAGACCTTACTCTGGTTTTACTATTGAAAGCCTGCCAAAAAGCCAAGGCATACTTAGCAGCTTTAGCTTGACCTGTGTCACAATCTATATTAGAAAGAGTAGAAGCAATTTTATATCTTAAGGGTCGCTGAGAAAACAACCTTTCATATAAAACAGCATTCTCTGGTGTTGACAACTGTGTTAGTTTTTGAAATACGTTTTTCCTTCTTAGGTCTATAAGATTTTTTCTTTCTTCCTGAACTGCACGTTCAACTTCTATGGCATCAACATCTACTTTAGGGTAAGCATATTGAGATAAGAAACTTAAGACATCCTGTTTGTTTGATTGAGATTTTACAGTCGCTGACTCGTATATCTCCGTAGAGAATCTTATAAACGAATAACTGGTTGCAGTCAATAAACTAAAAGCATCCAAAACTCGCACAATCTCTTCGTTGGAGTTTATATAAGCCCTATTACCACACCCATGAGAATAAAAACTTCCGTTTATGCAAATGTGATCTAAAGTATAATCATCGCTAAAAAACATTTCAATTCTGTCTTCATCTTGAACTGATATTTGATTATAGTTATAGAACAAAGCTAATAGATCAAAAAATGAATTTAGGCGGTCTACCTCTTTCTCTAAGTTGATGTTAGAGATAAGTTCGGGGGTAATGTTACTATCAAATAAATCAGCATCATACTCACGCAACATCAAACGAACATAAGTCAAGTTTCGCAGCAACTCTTCAACCGTAAAGCTAGCACTAAAGGTGCTTTTGTTTCTAGGTACAGTTGGAGCAAGACTTGGATCACCAATAATTCTTCGTGCTTTTTGTAATGGCCTTAATTCATATTCTTGATAAGATGGTTGATTATATTCACTTGATTCATCTACAGATAACGACGTTATTCTAAATGCTGGAATTTTTATTGCATAAGTCCACCTTGAGCCTGGGCGAGCATCCTTATATGTCATTAGAGGAAATTGGCGAGGAGGCAAACCTATTGAGTTAGATACTGCGCTTAGATTTTCTTGAGAATATCTTCCGGTGATTTTCAAAATTTCTTTAATGGCTCGGTTTATTATTCTACTATAATTGTTCTTAACTTGGTCTGAAGATTCAATCCAAATATTATCAATATCTTCTTGTGTTATAGGAGCATCCTCAAAAAGCCTAATATACCTGTCTTCGTCTGATTGTAACTCAAATTCTCTTTTCATTTTGCGCATTGCGCTCAGTGTACCTATAAGATCATTCGACAATATATTAGTTCGGGCAACAAAATAATAATTATTGTCAGCAGAATTATAGTAAACACGGACTGGTTCTGTGCCAGGTTCGCAGTTTTTACGCCAATCATAAAGATCTACATTTGTATCAGAACCAACATAAGTACTAATATCAGGCGGAAGTTCTAATAGGTCCAAACCTACATCTTCGCTATATTGAGTCTCTGGTAACCCTAAAGATCTTCTCAGTTTGTTTTTGTAAACACGAGAGTGATTCTCTGGTATTGCTATTAGTTTAGCCAAATCTTGTTCGAGTTCGTATTCTCGTAAATAAAACTCAGGACTTGTCTCAGAGCTATATTTTTCATAGACTCCATTCTCTCTCAACAAGTTTGCTAAGTTTCTTAGTTCTTGTATGGACTCAGTAACACTAATTGGTTGGGGTTGGGATATTCCATTGACAACAGTAATTTTTCCGTTCTGTGGATACAGAGCAAAGTATGCTCTCAAGTCTTCCACAGAGACTGAAACATTTTCTAATCCTGAAACCTCTGTGCCAACTCCAGGAAACTTATAAAAATAAAGATAACTTTCATGTATGGCATCAATTATAAGTTTACTATTATCATCATCATAAGAATATCCCGCACCACGACGAGCGTTGTCATCAAACCGGTTTGGGTATGGGTTGATTATTCTTTTTTGATTTTCTGATAATTTTGAGAAAGTCATTGTTTTACCTAGTTTACGTTATTGAATCTACTTCTGAAATCAAAAGCTGCAATTGGATTACTTTTACTATAATTCAACTTGTGATAAACAAAGTTTTTTTCCTGAATTGATAAGTTTATTATTTCAATAGGTAGTCTCTTCACTAATAATGATAACTTTGCAGCAGATGCGGCACCTGCACCAGGGACAAGGGCAGCAACAGCAGAGGTTAGTAACTCTAGTGTAAAAGCGGCTGACCCATGAAGATCTGTTATTAGGTCCACCAAATTATCCAGGACCTTTGCCAAATCATCTCCCTTAACCATTGGCTGTAAATCACTATCATTATTACCAGCAATAATATCAATTCCTTGAATGTTATCACCAATAAACATTCCAGAGGCTCCGTTATATGTGTCAGTGCTAGTTACAAGTTTGATACCTTCACGTCCTATAATACGAACTGAATCTGCCTTGATTGCTATAGCAGACCTGTTCGTTAGGCTACCCACTTTTCCTTTTGCTAGTCCAAAATATTCTTTGGAGTCGATGTCCGCACGCTGTGAGATATAAATACGGGCTGCATCTAATTGAGGATCTTTGTTAGTAAGAACTCGCTGACCCTTTGGTCCGACTTCCCTAGCTAATATACCAGATAAACCAGCTATTATATCAATACAACCAACATGAGTATTTGGCTTAGACCCTTTACCCTTTTCCATGGTGCTAGGTCTGTCCTTGCCCATAATAATGATTGTGTTATGTTGTCCTTTTATAACATTTTCGGTGCTTGCCACATTATAATCAGGGTTAGGTTCAATTATAGGCTGTTGGTTGTACCCAGAATGAGTTCTTCCTTCACGGACCCCCAAATCTTCTTTAAGTGCTTTTTTTGCACCACTAAGCAATGAGTTGGTGATGGTTGGTCTGGTCGGTCCTGATCCTGGGAGCGGTTGCGGCGCTCTTTTTCTGACAGGAGCAGTTGGCGTTCTCTGAAAAGACAAGTTGCCAGCTTCATCGTTAGAATATTTATTTGCTAACTCCTCAGCACGAGCACTTATTTCAGCCTCTGATGCCTCCGGGTTATTTACAAACTCCCTCATGAAGTCATTAAGTTCCTCCTGAGTTAGTTCCTGAGGTCCATTACTCATTAGAGAACCCTCCACCACTTCATTTGCATGAATTGTTTTGGATCTATATAACTAGACTTATCACTTGGACTTCCAGTAATCCACTCAAAGTGTAAATGTGGGGCGGTTATACGACCTGAGCCGGCAGATATTCCCAGCAGTGAGCCTCTAAATACTTTTTGACCTGCTTTTACCAGCGGGATTCTCTCTGGATCTTGAAGGTGGCAATACCTTAGATAAAATGTTTGAGGATCCGTACCTGGACCATATTGACTGTAGGCATCATACTTAACCAAAACATAATTACCCCAACCTGATTGATATTTGATAGCTTCGACTGTTCCATCAAAACAGGAAATAATAAGATTACCTAACTTAGCCCTCATGTCAACGCCTCGATGCATTGCAGTCTTTGCTTCTGATTCACCTCTTGCTCTGAGCGTTCTCATGCCAAAGGCAGATCCATAAACTTTACTATTTGTTATAACAGGCCATTTTGGAGATTCTCCTGGGGAAGATACTCCAGCCTCGGATAAGGGGCTTCCAGATTCAGGGTTAGTAAATTCTAATTTTTTAACAATTCCACAATCTTCAATCGCAATTTGTTGACCGGGCTCAGGAAGAGGGGGCAATGATAAGATGCACTTATCTCCAAAAGTTTCCTCTATATATCCCCCGGAATTACGCCAAACTTGAACTACTCTACCCACCTCTGAATTACTAGAAAATTGTGTAGCAGGGTTATTAAATTCAACGGATACCAAGGTACCAAATTTTAGTAGTTGTGACCCCTCCGATACATTGTGTACTACTAGTGGGTGAAAACCTGTCGCTGGGTCATTCTCATCATTCGGGACTGGTATCCAAAAATGACGTGGATCTGAAAGAACTCTAACCCTAACCAGTTGGATATTTTTACTGGGGTCATCTTTTTTGATAACATCAACCAGCGGAGAGCGAAGTTCATCGACTGCAACTACAACAGCATATTTTGCGACTTTCAATTCAGCAGTTATATTAGGAGTATAATTTTTCTGTATTATATGCCGAAGAGCCTCAATCGGGCTTGTTATATCTGCATCATAAAATTCAGTACCTATTGCAGGACCAGTTTCAGTTTCCTCTAGAAAATGCTTGATGCCCTCTTTAGATATCACATCTTTTTTATAAGAAGATTGCATTTTTTCAAGATTTTTAGTTATTGCTTTACCTAAGGTACTCATATTATTCGTCCTTCAGTATATCGAACAACTGGTTTTTGTCATCATCTGATAAACCAGTTTGGGATGAACTATGATCTTTCTTGTAAACTAAGTTAGCTAGCTTCACTAACTGTTCGTTGCTTCTCTGTAGTGTTTCTACAAATTTTGCTGCGGTGGCACCAGAGTCTGAGTATCTTTCTCTGGATACGTTCATGTACTCTTTTAAGTTATCAAGCAACAACTCTGTCTCTTGGCGATCCTTATGGATATTCTCAAGAGCTTGTTCTATTAGGGCATTAAGGTCTTTTTTCATACAATAAATAGAGGGCTAGTTAAATTCTCCTTCGTTCCATTTCTTTTTGAAAATTTTATATCTTTCCCTCATTTTATTCAAAGCACTAACTATTTGCTTTGTATTGAGACCGGTTATCTCCCTCATGTATAGATAAATTGCCTTTTTATTGAAAATTTCTATCTGCTCTATGTTTTCCATCAAAGTAATAACAGCGTTGAGAACCTTCTCCTCGTTTGGCTTCAGTTTAAGTTTTTGCCATCCACTGACTTCGCCAAGAAGTGATTCCCAAAATTGACGTTCTTCGATTCCCATCTCTAGATCTACTGTATTATTTTGATCTATTATTTCAACTTCCCTGATCATTGAATCATAAGGGATTTCTCTTTTGTTCTTTTTAGTTTGTTTCTTAGCCTTATGAGTAAACCAGTTTTTTGTTACTACTGAAAAATACGAAAAAGCTTTCTTATTTTTTGAGGGGTCAAACTTACTGAGAATTGTTGTGAGCCATATTTTACAGTCGTCTTTATGATGTTCTACATTCTCCAAAGATGTAAACTTATAAGTGTAAACAATCTTATTAACAAGCTCATCAAATGCTGGCTGGATGTGTTCTATATAAAGTTCTGATCTTATGCTCGTATCCTCTGTGGCACAGTAATTTATTATTGCTTCTTCCGTCTTTTCTGTAAAATAATAATTCTTTTTCTTCGTTCTACTCATCAGGTAACTCCGTACCTGATAACTGATTGCTATTGATAAATTCCTCTATCATATTAGCAGTGCCTGTTGTGTGTTTCATAAGTGACTCCAAGACTGGTTCTCCAAAAAATATATCTCTATTGTAAACATCCTCTAAATGTTCTTCATATTCTGCTAGTGAAAATAGTAGTTCTTTAGTATCATCACCAATATGAGATAGATAATTTAAAAGCTTCTTGCAATACCAAGCTAAGACGCCATTCGCAATTATAGATATAACTAAAAATATACAAAGTAACCAAGTGCTTATCATTTTTTATAAACTTTCTTACTCAATTTCTTCTTGTACTCTTTTAATTCACTTTTGCCGTCTTCTATAGCTGTTTGAACTTTAGTACCTACCTTCTCTTTGTTATTATAACATTTTTTTGTCACTCGTAAAACATTAGATAAATTTTTCTTGATATTCTGCGATTTGCAGAAAGTACATTGTATATTTTTTTCTTTGTATGAGTGCCGAATATCAAAATTTTCTTCACACTCTAAACAAGTATAATTGTATAGGGGCACTATTCTGTTGCTACTTCAAAACCTTGATTAGCTTGAGTGTCACCAAAAGATGGTGGATTTGTTACAACCACCTCGCCTGTTTCATTGATTTCTAAATTCCAATCAGATAAAAGCTCGGTAATATCAGATTCCTCAGCTAAGCATTTCTGCAAAGTCATCAAAAGAGCGCCAATTGCTTGATTAGATAGTTTCATTTATTTTCTCCTTATCCTTATCATACATAAGTTTTGCTAATTGTTTAAATGTAGTTTCAGGTTCCCATCCTAATATTTCTTTAGCCTTAGTTGAGTCACCTAGAAGATAGGGCACTTCATGGGGTCGAAATAATCTAGGGTCAATCTCTACATATTTATCAATATCTAAACCAGCATATTCGAAAACAACTTTTAAAAATTCAGATACTGTGTGAGTTTCTCCTGTAGCGATAACAAAATCGTCAGGCTCCTCCTGCTGGAGCATAAGCCACATGGCTTTTACATAGTCTCCTGCAAAACCCCAATCTCTGTGGGCTTCAAGATTTCCAAGACGAAGTTTATCTTGCAATCCATGTTTTATTCTAGCGGCGGCGAGGGTTATCTTCCTTGTTACAAATGTTTCTCCACGGCGAGGAGATTCATGGTTGAATAAAATACCACTGCAAGCAAAAAGTCCATATGATTCTCGATAGTTCCTTACTAAATTATGAGCGAACAGTTTAGCACAAGCATATGGGGATGCTGGTGTCATGCGAGATGTTTCCGTGAATGGGTATTCCTCACTGTCACCATACATTTCCGAGGATGATGCTTGGTATAATTTACACTCTGGTCTAATAGTCCTTATAGCCTCAAGGATTCTCAATGTTCCCATAGCGATACCATCCACTGTATTCTCGGGAATATCAAAAGAAACCCTAACATGAGACTGAGCGCCCAGGTTGTAAAACTCATCTGGTTCATAATTTATAAGAAGTCGATATAATGAACCAACATCATTTAGATCATAATATTCTAGTATAAAATTTTCGTTATCGTATATATGATCAATACGATCCGTACAAATCATAGAGGTGCGACGTTTAGCGCCAATAACTCTATACCCTTTTTCTAAAAGAAGTTCTGCTAAATACGAACCGTCTTGTCCGGTAACCCCAGTAACAATAGCTGTTTTCATTGTAGTTCCTTTTTCAGGTTCTCAAAACATTCAGCAATACCTTGCCTAATGTCTATTTTAGCATTCCATCCTAGATTATTTAATGGCTCAATATCTGCCTGAGTGAAGAGAATATCCCCCGGTCGATCTGGAACATATTCAAATTCAATGTCTGGAAAGTATTCTAGTACTATTTTCTTTATCTCATTTAGTGATATGTTTTTTCCGGTACCAATATCAAAATATTGTCCGTGAAAATCTGCTTCTGATTGCATTGCAAAGATATTGGCGCTAACCACATCTCTTACATTCACCATATCCCTTCTTTGTTCTCCGTCGCCAGTAATAAATGGATTCTTTCCGTCCCTAATATATTGCATATAGTTCGAAATAGCTGTCGCATATGGACCTAGTGCCGACTGATCTGGAGAGTATACATTAAAGTATCTTAAAGTAACAGTATCAATATTAAATACTTTTGCATACAGCAAACATTCCATTTCAGACACTAACTTCTGGAGTCCGTATGGGCTGTTTGGACTCTTACCATCGCCAACTACAGAAGATGAACCAGAGTAAATAACCCTTTTTGCTTTGACTTTGTTTGCAAAATCAAGAACTTTAGTAGTAGCCAGAACATTATTTGTCATGGTTTCTACAGGGTATTCCATACTATAAGCTACCCTTGGGATGCACGCCATATGGAAAATAACTTCTGGTTTAAATAATTCATAGGATTTATCCTTCTGGAACACTGTAAGAAGATCTTGACTTGGATCATTCTTGTAGTCTATTCCTATAACCTCATGTCCTTGGTCTCTCAACTCCCTACACAGGTGAGTACCAATATAACCTTGGTGACCTGTAACTAAACATCTAGTCATTTGTTTTACCTCTTATGTTAGGGTAATTATCTACAAACCACTCACAAGACTTTTTTATTCCTGTATCGAATTTAGTATATTTATTTTCATCCCACCCTAAATCGAGTAAGTTTTTATTACTGCTTGGTTTTCTGAATTGTCCGTTTGGCATATTAGGATTCCAGGCAATTTCTCCTTGATATCCTAAATTACTACACAAAGATTCAGCAACCTCTCGAATAGAGAGTTCATCTGTGTACCCTATGTTTATCGGTTCAGATTCATCATAGTTGTCAATTAAGTAAAATAAAATTTCTGCAATGTCGAGAGAATAAGTAAACTCACGCCTTGGTGATCCATCACCCCACACTTCCACGGTGGGTTCGTCGTTTAGTTTTGCCTCATATATTCGCCTCATAAGGGCAGGTATGACATGCCCATCTTCAAGGTGGTAGTTATCATTCTCGCCATATAGGTTGTTAGGAATAGCACACATAAAGTTACAGCCATATTGTTGGCGATATGCCCTGCTTTGCACTTCGATCATTCTTTTAGAGTATGCGTACCCAAAATTAGATGAGTGAGGAGGTCCTAAGTGTAATTGCTCCTCAGTAATTGGATATGTTACACTGTCTGGATAGACGCAAGTAGAAAGCATCGATACAACTTTGCTAACACCAGAAAGCATACTTGAGTGTAAAACATTTGAATTTATCTTACAATTTTCAGTAAAAAATTCACCAACGTAATCTGTATTTGCTTTTACTCCGCCGACACGAGCAGCTAAATGTATAACTGTATCATAATGACCACTCTTCATAAAATCTAGAACTTCTTCTTCATTTACAAGATCAAGTTCGCCCCTAGTTGGAAAGTCTGCATCAGGCTTAACTTGTTTTATAGCATGACCTACCATGCCAGCACCACCAGTGACTAATATTTTACTCATCGATAACTGCCCTGCCTTTTAGTTTTTCCCAGTCTTTCTCTGGTCTTACTTCTAAATTTTTTTCCCAGACTGCTTGTAGAACTTTCGGGGTAACGCCAATTTGCTGCATGATGTAAATCATGGCATTAACATCTTTGGGAAAACACGATCCACCAAAACCTTTCTTGCCATCTGGACCTGGTACAGAAAAATGACTAGTACCTATTCTAGTATCATATACCGAGGCTTCCACAACTCTATTGTAGTCTGCATTTAGACTGTCACATAGCTGTCTCATTTCATTGGCAAACGAAACTTTAGTAGCCAGGTAGCAGTTGCAAAAATATTTGGTTATTTCTGCTTCTAAAGACCCACATATAACATAGGGGACTTCTGGGAATTGTCTCATATACATTGCCTTAATGGTTTCCAAAGATGATTTACACTTATCCCCGCCTAAAACAATTCTTTTTTGGTTCTTGAAATCTTCTATATGATTTGCTTCCGTTAGAAACTCAGGATTGAAGATTACATCTACAGTTTGAGATGACTCTTGTTGTAGTCTTTGTGTTGTTCCAGGAGGAACCGTTGACTTTATAACAATAATTTTACTTCCGTAACGGTTGGCATTTGCAATACCGTCTATTTGAAGAACTGTCTGTTCCACAAGTGATGTATCACATGATCCGTCCTGTCTCATTGGAGTAGGAAGGCAAACAAAAAGTATATTAGATTTAGATACCAACTCCTCTAAATTATTGACGGTCGATAAATCTTGATTGTATTTATCATACGTTTCAACTTTATTTTTTTCACATAAGCCTGTCCTGATGGAAGATCCAACAAAACCACAGCCAATTATTCCTACTGTTGTATTACTCATATTACTCCCATCGAAACCATCCGTCAAAATTTACTTGACTTAGGTTCTTATTCGAGGTTCCCTTCCAGGGTCGCCAGGGACCATACACACCAACTTTGGATGCGTCACTTAATGCTGAAGCCCACCACCCAAGTGTCCCATGTTGAAACATTATATTATCAAAAGATCTTATAAAATTAAAGTCTTCTACAATTGTTCTTTTTTCCATAATTGGTTTATACTCTGCAAAACCCTCAATGAATGAATTGAAATAATCCACCGACTCTTGGGGCGATACTCTATTTTCAGCAGGAACATTATAGTGAAAACTCATATTAGCCAATTCTGTCTCGCTTACAAAATCCCACTTAGGCATATCAGTTACAATGTGAAGTTTTTCAAAATCAAACTTTTCTATTGCACGCTTATAACTATCTACTTGTGGTTTGGAATGAAATTCGTTCTTATAGAATAATCTATCTCCAGCCCTAAAATGTATAACTAAATCTTTATCTTTTCTCTTCTCTACTTTTGGATACCAAGATTTTATCTTATCAATGTCGTCATGAAAATGTTGGTAGTTTTCGAAATAACCAGATAGTATAAATGTCTCGTCTTTGTATTTTTTATCAAAACACATTTTGTATGCGGGCTCAGAAACCATAATCCCAGAGACAGCAGAACTATCTATAAACTTCAATCCTAAAGATTGTAAAGATGATATAGCATAATAATCTGGTGCTGGTGGGACACAATATGTTTCTTGTCCTAAATAATCTGCCAGTAATCGAGCAGCATTATACTGAAACAAGTTATTACCAAAACCATTTGTTAGTCTAACGCAAACCATTATTTATTTTGATCCCTCTCTCTATAAATTATTCTTATCTTTTCGATGTTTTCTAGCATGGTAGAATAGTTTTTATTTATCCAGGACTTCTTTTCTTCTGTTGGCGCATTATAAGGGCAGTGAGGGATATTTCGTAGAATATACATTATAATATCATTTTTTAAATTTACATTATGTTTACTACTAACTTCATATAACAATTGTATC
>CERA01025040.1_pt1 | contig 22865 bp, 25 predicted proteins | sample 530881 | NCBI WGS metagenome assembly CERA01 (sample SAMEA2621061, study PRJEB7988) | marine metagenome | biome: marine biome (ENVO:00000447); feature: deep chlorophyll maximum layer (ENVO:xxxxxxxx); material: "saline water (ENVO:00002010), including plankton (ENVO:xxxxxxxx)" | depth 50 m
TAAATCTAAAACAACCGCAGAAGCAGCGACAGGAGCAACCACAGCACCTACTGATGCTAGTGACAGGCTTGGAGGAGGTTACTAATGGCATTTATAGCAATTGAAGGAGATACAGGTGCTGGATTGTGTTTGTCTCCTGAACATAATGTGTTAGGGGTACAGGTTCCCACCCCTGCCACCACTACGTTTGACGCTGAATTAGCTAGAAATGTTTTTATTAACAATGAACTTATTGTTTTAAGAGACTCTGAAGGGACCGCTACCTGTGGACACACTACAACTGCCACTACAGGAGCGGACATTTACATAGGTAGGGTATTTTGTGAAAACAAAGGGGTGCATTGTGACACTGAAGAGATGGGGTTTGGTGAATTCAATCAAGGGGGCTCATATACTGTAAACCCCATTGTTGCTAGAAATGTTACAATACTTACTGAACAGATTTAATTTTTTTTGCACCTAGTTGGTGCAAGTAAGTACATACTCGTAGAGGGTTTTCGCCCTTATTCAATAATAACGGAGTTATAATATTATGGATTTTAGTCAGGATGTAGACAAGGATTTTGTCAACACTATTCTTGAAAGTTCACTTTGGAAAAAAGCAAATGTTGACGTAAAGAAAAGTGAAGTTGTTAGCGAGTCAGCTAACGAGGGCGATATGGGTGTCATTGATGATTACCAAGACGGTATCGCAAATGAGTACGATGAGCCTACCACTCTAGATGGTGAAGTAGATCACTCACAGGATAGATTCTCTTTGGATGATCTTCAATATGTTCTTGATAACCTTGAGGAAGAAGACCTCATGGAACACGCAATGAATATGCTTGATGTCTTTGATGTAGCATACGAGACTCTTTCTGAGTCTGGTGATGATGACGAAGAAGAAGAGGAAGAAGAGGAAGCCGAAGAAGAAGAGGAAACAGAAGAAGCTTGAAGATGAAAGAGATAGACATCGCAAGCTTTGCGGAAAATCTTCTTGAGGAAGAGGTATCTAAGGGTAAACCTGTGCAGTTCGCTGCTGCTCAGGCCCCTGATGCCCCTGATGTCTCAGACGTTGAAGTTCCCAGTAACTTTGCCTCTCAAGTATTATCTGAGGGACATTGGGCTAAGGCACATGTTGATGTAGGTACAGTTATTGTAGAGGAATCTACTCCTGCTCCTACTCCTAAAAAGAAAGCTCCTGTTTCTACCCCCAAGCTTGTCAATGAAGAAAGTGTTTATAAACAACATCTTCTAGTTGAATATAAGAAAAAGGTGGATGATTTAAAAGAGTTGGTTTCTTTGATGGAATCTTTAGGTATAGTTGGAACGGGATCCGCAACAGGAGCTACCTTTACAACTTCCTTGGGCACAGGTCCTATGGGCAAAAACCCACAAAAAAAGAAGAAAAAAACATTAAGGAAAAATGCCCCTCGTAGATCTAGTTATTGAGTCTAAAAAACGTCCCGATAAGCGTGGTTCTTACCACACTCTAAAGGATGGGGTTGTATCCTCAAAGAAATCTAAAGTTGTGAACTACCCAAGTATTAAGGTAGCTCTTAGACGAGGATACCCTGGACAGATTTTTTCTACTAAAGGAGCAGCAAGACTATATGTTGTTAGTAAAGCAGGTTGGGGTAAGAAGAGTTCTGGCAAAATAGCTAAAGGATTTACCCCAGGCTCTGCTACTCCCTCTGCTAAGTGGGATAGTATCAAGGGTCATTCAGTCAGAACAATGAAGAAACACGGGAAACAGAAGTCCCGAAAATTTGAAAAATATAAGGTAAAAAAGAAATGATTTTAACAGATACATTTATCGTAGAAAGAGCCGAACTCATCACTGAAAGTAGGGGAGGCAGAAAGACACCTATCTTACGAGGTGTTTTTGGTCGTTGTGAAGAAAAGAATAACAACGGGCGTGTTTATTCCAAGTCTATTTTGGAAAGAGAAGTTACAAGGATTGGAGATGCGATGAATGAGAGACGTTTACTTGGTGAATTAGATCACCCAAGCCATGACGCTGTTAAACTAACTAATGTTTCGCACCTAATCACCAACCTTAACTTTAAAAATAACGAACTTGTTGGTGAGTGTGAACTACTTGACACTCCAGCAGGTAAAGTTGCTCAAGCTTTAATTGAAGGCGGTGTAAAAGTCGGTATCTCTTCTAGAGGTATGGGAACTTTATCAGAAAATGCAGACGGAACTAAAAAGGTTAATGATGATTTTAGATTAGTAACATTTGATTTAGTCGCTGATCCCTCTACTAGAGGCGCTTTTCCTGGAGTTTCAGAATCTACTCAATCCACTTTAGTGGAGGAGATTGTTAAAGATACTCTTGATAAAGCAGCAAAAGAAAAAGTCTTCACAACTCTTCTTAAGGACAAATTAAGAGAGAAGTCCGCTGAATTTGCTACTCAAGATCCAGGACCTATGGCTAAAGGTAAGCCTGTGTTGGTTAAGGTGGGTAAGAAGAAGCCTACTGCGGAAGACCCCTTCCGTAATTGGGAAGATTTTTACGGAGCCTACACAGGAAAGCCAAGAGTTAAGAAAACTAGAGGCTATGATGATTTTGATACTGTGACTGCTCCTGAGAAATGCTACGAAAATAAGTTCGCTGCTCTTAAGGATGCTTTAACAGAGAATAAAAATATTTCCACTAGACAAGCAAAAAGAATGAGAGATGCGGGTTCAGTCACCGTAGGTAAGTCTCTTGGAGGTAGGTTAAAAGACACTATGGCTAGGCAGGGCTTTTTAGGTAAGAAGGCTGCTATAAAGGCAGGTAGAGAAGAGGGTAAGATGATAGCCCAGAAGAGGTTAGGCACTAGAAAGTCTCCCTACAATAAATAGAAAAATTTAGAAAAAAATAGCCTCTTTTTTTAAGAGGTGTACATACTTATAGACACGGAGTTTAAATATGAGTAAATTCGATAGTATTTCGCAGCTTCTTCCTGAAGGATTAACAGAGGAGACGGTTTCTGAGATCGCCACACTTGTTAATGAGGTTATTTCAGAAGAGGTTGGGAACAAAGTTAAAGATTTAGAAAACAAAGTTCATGGTTTTCTTCGGATGAAGATTGATGAGGTAAAATCTCATGCCATGAATGAGCTTGAGCAAGAAAACGAGACATTTAAGAACGCTCGCATCTTTGAATCACTTAAGGCTTTGATGGCTTTAGAGCTTAATAGCGGTGATGAAGATAATGCAGTTTCACAAACTAGAAAAGAGTTTGATGAAATTCAAGAAGAGAACAGCGTTCTTATTAGAGAGTTAAACTCAGCATTAACTGAGTGCTCAAAATTAGAAAACACCTTAAGGGTTTTATCTGAAAAGGTAGAGATTCTTGAGGATGATAAGGAAAACCTTCATGAGGCTGTAGTGGCTTTAGAAGAGTCCGCTAGGCTTCCTTTTGAAAGTAATGAAAAGGCAGTCGTTATCTCTGATCAAGTAGATGAAGAGATACACAAAGAAACAGTTGAACCTCATGATGGTAATGAGTTTATCAACGAAAACATGATGGCTTTTATGCCCTTTAAAAAATAATTGGAGATTATAGACAATGGAAATTAACGTCAATGGCGATGTAGCCAACGAAACAGTCCAGAAGTGGTCTCCTGTATTGGAAGGAATAGAAAGCGAGTACACAAAGAGAGTAACTGCTCAACTTTTAGAAAACCAAGCAAAGGCAATCATCTCCGAAAAAGTTCGGATGGATGAGGATGTTGCTCAGGGTATCGGTGGAACAACCACCACAACCCGTCTAGGTGCTTTCCAAAAGTTTGCGTTCCCTCTTGTTCGTCGCGTCTATCCTGAGCTAATCGCCAACAATATCGTTGGGGTTCAGCCCATGCAGGGTCCCGTTTCCCAGATTTTCTATCTTGGAAACTCACGCAGAGATGGACTTGCTGGTACACCCGAGCAAGCAATTTACAGTAAGTACAACCTCACCTACAGAGGTCTTACTGCTGGTCAGATCATGGCAAGTGGTACTGGAAACTTCCAGACCGATGGCACTGCAACTGGCCCAGGTCTTCCTGATGGAGCCCCTGGTGTAGGATTTGATGTTAGTGACATCATGAACGCAACTTCTGGTGCGCCTTCAACCACCGTTGGTGGTAAAATCGCTGATTTCCCAACACCTGGGAAGATGCGCGGCGTAGCTACTGGTCCTGCAAGCCTTCTTGGTTTCAACGTCTCCGCTGGTGAGCGTCTTGAAGGATCTGGCATTCCAGAGATGATGTTCAACATCGAGCAGCAGCCCGTTGCCGCTCGTACACGCAAGATGAGAGCCCTTTGGACTCTTGAGGCTTCTCAAGACCTTCGCGCTTATCACAACCTTGACCTTGAGCAAGAGCTTACCGACCTTCTTGGTAAAGAGCTTCGCCTTGAGATCGACCGTGAAATCGTTGAAGACCTTAGAATGCTTGCTTACGGTGTAAACAAGATGGGTGAATACGGTAACGCTGGTACTGATGTGATGTGGAACGCAAGAAACCTTGATCAGTCTTACGCAGGTGACACAGGAACTAACTTCAAGTTCGAGCCTGATTTTACTGGCGCAAGTAGCATGGATTATGATTTCACAGGTCGTTACAGTCATGACAGACCTAAGGATTACGACAACGTGTTCCTTATTGATTTCTCAGACAGCACTCTTGGTTTCGCACCACAGCATGTTGGTCACGTTTACGCTAACCTAATGGCACTTTGCCATAGGGCAGCAACCGATATCTACAAGTCCACCCTTCGTGGTCCTGGAAACTTCATCGTCACTTCTCCAACCGTTGCCGCAATGCTTCACGCAGCAGCACGAATGGAAGGTGGTGTTCAGAATGTTGACGGTCCCACAAACATGAACGGTGCCCGTGTTGAATATCGTGGTAAGCTTGGTGGTCAGTTCGACCTCTATGTTGATCCCATGTATCCTGAGGACGAGATCATGGTTGGTTACAAAGGTGCCAACGCTATGGATTCTGGTTATGTATATGCACCATACATCCCACTCCAGCAGACACCTACCATTACCGATCCTGAGACCTTCCAACCCAGAAAGGGTATCATTACCCGCTACGGTAAAGCCGCAGTTGCTCCCGCATCAAGATTCTACAGAATCATTAGATTGATCGGTCCAACCGCCAACTACCTCTTCACACCATTCGTCGCTGTGAAGAACAACTCCTGGGCATAATAATCTTTAGGATGTTTTTTACGAGGGTGGGGGAAGTTTTCCCCCACCCTTATTTCTTTTTTAACTATATATAATGTACAAATATCAAAGCAAATGTAAGTTTAGAATGCTAACTACTATAGGAGATAAGATAGTAGAAATTAGACCTAAGCAAATCATTGAGTCTTCTGTAAAGGTAGATAACCATTACTTGGTTCCTTTAACAAAGACAAGTGATGTTAATTATAAATCACAAAAGAAACAAGAAAAGAAGGATATAGATAATGCCAGACTATCAAGTAAACGAAAGAACGACCCCTCAGATACCTCGCCCCAAGCTTAACGGTTATGGAAGCAGCGATGGTATTTACGGCGGTGATGAGCTAACAGATTATGCCCAGCAGGGTGAGATTGATGCACCAAAACTTAATCGCTTAACTCTAGAAAGTGCAACAGAATTTAGTAACTTTGAAACAATAATAAAAGATTATGTTTTAGGGATGCTTGGATTCCCTATTGTTAGAGTTGAGTTAACTGATTTTCAACTAAAGCAAACAGTACAAGAATCAATAAATAGATTAAACTACCATGCGCCTCTTTGGAACTTACAATATGCTTCCTTTGATGCCTCTGCTGGTCAGAACATTTATGAATTACCTTTATACATGATTCAAAATTTAGAGTATGTAGCCTATAGAAAAACCTTGTTAACTATTGCTGCTCAAGCAGGAACGCTAGAACAAGATTTCTTCATTAAGTACTTCCAAGATAACTTTTTATTCTCTAATATGCAAGTAGGTGAGTTTTATTTACTGCAACAGACATTAGAAATGTATAGAAAGATATTAGGTGGAGACGGTGGATTCAATATTATTGGAGGGAAGTACCTGCAAATCTATCCCTCTCCAGCGATCACACCTGAACGTGTAATCATAGAATATAGAGCTATTGATTCTAATACAATTTTACCTGCGTATCTCAATTGGGCTCAAAGATACGCCTTGGCTGTGGCTAAAGGTATTTTAGCTCAAATACGAGGTAAATTTGCCTCTGTTCCATCCCCTGCGGGAGGGGCTACATTGAATGGACCACAACTCGCACAGGAAAGCCAGCAAGAAAAAGAAGCATTAATCCAGGAATTATTGTCAGAGATTGAGGAGCCCCCTGCTTTTAGCACATACTAATGGTTAGAAAGAAAGAATTATTTGGAGTAACGACTCCTATGCCTCCTATTCCTGAAGTGGACGGGAAGAGCCAGCTATCATTTTTTGATCAAGAGAATGCTGATATAAACTTATTTAACCTTGTTGATGATGAACTAATACGCATCTCTGGATCAGAGCTTTTGTATTATAAGTATTACATTGATCGAGATTACGATGAAGTATACTTAGAGGATAGATCAAAGAAAATTGCAACTGATCCTATCGAGGTCCACGGTCATTATGAGCCTAAACCTGTAGAACAAAACCTAACTGAGTTTGGTTTAGAGTTAACTAATGATCAGTTATTCGTATTTAATAAATCATATATTACCCAGAAGATTTCTAGGGTTCCCCAGGCTGGTGACGTTATCAAGCCTAAATTTCAAAATCAAAGGTATGAGATATTTGAGATTCAAGAGGACAGCTTTCAGTTGTATGGTGTTTATCACATTGTATGCGCTGCCAAACTCCTACGCGAAACAGAGGATATCGTTGACGAACACCTTACCAAAAAGAGTGAAGATGTTGGAGGCTACTTAGATCTACAATGACACAAACTAATATAAGAACTGTAACCACCGAACAATCATTTAAAATAACAGATACAAATGCTTCAAGTTTATCTGATTTTAAAGGCTCTTCTAGAACTGCTCAACAATATTTATTAAATTTAATGTCGCAAATGGAAGGGAAAAGTGTTGTCCCTATTAATGCCTACAAAGAGATTGTTAGATTTTTAATCGCAAATTTTGATAAGATGGTTTATCTTAATAACGATTTAGAGAAAGTTGAGGTGAAGTGTAGATACGGAAACCCTGAAAGAACAATCGCAAAGCTGAATGAGCATGATAACATTGTTCTTCCTATGATAACTTTGTCCCAAAACTCTGTTGTAGAGGCAGATACCAGAAGAAGAAACAGTAGCCTTTTAATCCAACGAACTTTATGGGATGAAGAATCTCAAAGAGCAGAAAGGATTGTAAGCTTTTGTGACCGTCCTGTGACACTACAATATGATTTGAATGTTTGGTGTAAATATATGGAAGACTTGGATCAATTAGCTCAACAGATTCGATTAGCTTTTAATCCTTCAATACCGCTGCTAACGGAGTTCTCCAAAGAAAGCCAAGCTTTTTTAGCTAGTGAGGCAAACAACTACAGTTTTGCTCTTGCTGATAGGGAAGATAGAATACTACAGAAAAAATTTACTGTTTCTGTTGAAACTTATATTAAGAGTCCCGCATTTAAAATAACCTCTACAGGCAAGATAGAAGAGGTAAATGCAGAAATAACGGCACTCTGATCTGATAATTTTTTCCCAAAAGCTACTCAATACCTCTAAATACAAATAGAGGTAAAATCTTGAAATCAATTAAGAATGATTCGTTACAACGGTTAGAACTTTATCTAACTACAAAAAAGGGCACTAAAAGAATATGGTTAATGCCTAGAGAGACAGTTGTAGTCCCAAATTACTACCTTACAAAGCAGATTAATAATCTAGCAGAAAGAAGAATTCTTACGGTCAGGAGTGCATAGAGGAATAAATTATGGCAAATTTCGTTAGTCCAGGTGTTTATGTTGTAGAAAGAGATATTAGTGATTACACCCCAGCGGTTAATCCTACTGTGGTTGGTTTAGTTGGCTTCGCATCTAAAGGTGAGCCCAACAAAGCAAAGCTTATTACCAGCCAACAAAACTTAGTTAAAGAATTCGGTAGACCTATCGAAGTTCTTCCTGGTCAAGCAATCGAAGGTGCGTTAGAGATTCTAGAAACCTGTAACCAGCTTTACTTTGTTCGTGCTTTGGACACTGCTACCGCATCTGATGCCAGCGCAATGGTCAATATGGGTGCTTGCCCTGCCCTGGGAGTATCCTCCGCAGGGTTAGGTGTTACAAGTAGTATGTATTTCCGTGTTCAAGTGACTGATAATGAAGGTACAAATCAATTTTCAACAGCAAAAACATACTCAGTTTTAGCAGGAACATCATATGGAGCAGGAACATCAGCTACCACACAGGCTCAAGCCATGGCTTCTGTCTTTGGCGCTGCATTAGATTCAACAAAAGTTGGATCGTATAACACAGCATCAGGAACAGACACCACTATCCCAGAGGTTGTAGGTAACTTTATTGTTGGAAACTTCGCTGGTTCAGGTTCAACTTTAACCGTTGAGGCTTTTGGAGATTCTGCTTTAACTCAAAGATCACCAATTCTTTATCCCCTAGATCTTAGTGGTAACACAAGTGGTGTTTCAGGAGTTATTCCTGCAAATGCGACAATTGGTTTAGCCGTGGGTGGTGGTGCAGGTGTTGCACCTATGAACTCATATGCAAACTCAGGTATCGGAGGTCCTTCTGGTCCAGGATTCGTTTCAGCAGTTGTTAGAGGTGTGAGCTTTGTAAATGGTTCTGGAGTAAATGGTCTAGGTTACTTAGCGCAATCACTCTTTGAAGGTGCTGGTTACAACACATCGACGCTAACTGATGGAACTTTACTAGGTAACTCCATTACAGTTAAAGATTTAGGTAGCTTCAACAACACCATCCAGGTAAATGAGGAAGGTGTGGCCTTAGAAAACTTCAAAGTATCGTTATTAAACTCAGGAAACTTTGTTGAAGATGTAATTAATACAGGTGAGACCAACTTAACTTCTGATATCATTAAAGGTAACCTTTACTCAGAGGGTGTTGATCTTGCAACAATCACTAAGTTTAATGATTATACTGATAAACTAGCAAACCTGGGCACTCTCGGTGTGGTTAAAGGATCTAAAGGAGCCATGACAGTTAACCGTGGAGGCAATGTTGCAACTGACACCTCTGCCGCAGAGACAGATAGCTACATGGATTCTAGGTTTAACAAGTTTATCGCTGGCACTTACAGTATGTTCGACGGTGATAACGGAACAGGTGCAGACTCAGATGCTGAGACCACTGCTCTCGTAGGAACTACTTCCCCAAGTAGAACAGGAATGCAAGTTTTTGATGATGACCTTGTTCCCATCACGCTTGCCGCTGTTCCAGGAATTACCACTGCTGCTGTTCAAAACGCATTAGTTACACTAGCTGAGTCTACTGGTGATTTCTTATCAGTCTTTGGAGCACCTTACGGTGTTGGAAATGTTGGAGATGCCATTGATTATAGTAATGGCTTAACCACTTACAGGGCAACACCTTTCAACAGTTCCTATGCTGCTCTATACTTCCCACACGTTAAGGTTTTCCAGACCTACCTAGGGAAAGATATTTGGTTAGACCCCGCAATCTTTGCCATCAGGCAGATGGGATTCACTGACACTGTTTCAGATCTTTGGTTTGCTCCCGCAGGATTCCAAAGAGGTAGACTAACTAAGCCTACTGATGTTGAGATTCCTATTAACAGAGGTGACCGAGACTCCATGTACAGTGGTGGTAATGCAGTTAACCCTATTGTTAACTTCGCAGGACAGGGGATTACAATCTTCGGTCAAAGAACCACACAAAGAGAGCCCACTGCTCTAGACAGAATCAATGTTAGAAGGTTGATGGTTTATGTGAAACGAGTTATTGAATCGGCAACAAGAAGATTTATCTTCGAACCTAATGATCCCGTCACTCAAGAAGCAATAACAAACCTTCTCAAACCATTGTTCCAAGATATTAAACAACGCAGAGGTATCACTGATTTCAAGGTTATTTGTGATGAAACAGTAAATACTCCTGTGCGCGTTGATAGAAACGAGCTATGGTGTAAAGTAATTATCAAGCCCACTAAGACGGCAGAGATTTTAGTATTCGAGTTGAATATCACAAATCAATCCGCAAAGGTAAGCTAACCAAGGAAAAATAAGATATGGCATACAAACAATATTTCGCAGGAACAGACCCTCTAGTTAATAGAAACATTACAGAAGGTGATGATGTTCCAAACATTTCAACTGACTTAGATTCAGTGAGAGCATATCAATGGGAGGTTAACTTCTTCTTTGATAAGCAGGGCGCAGGTGACGGGGGTACTCTTAACGGGAACCAAAAACCCTTAACCTTAGCAGCAAAGCAGGTTAATGGGATCGGTATGTCTGTTGAAGACATTGAAGTTAACAGAGTTAACGACAAGACTTACTATCCTGGAAGACCTAGCATGGAGGAGGCAGTTGTAACTTTCGATAACCTTTCTAGAACTAAAGTTGACCGAGTTCTTTATGAGTTATTTGGTAAAACATATGACCCAAGAAACGGACAAATGGGTGATATTGGAAGAGGCACAGCCAGCAAAGGTAGAATGGAACTCGTTCAGCTTCAACCAAACGGTGAGCCCAGAAACGTCATTCATTTAATAGGAGCGTATGCAAAATCAGTTACTCATGGAGAGTATAACTATAGCACAAACGAATTCCATACTATCGAAATGACCTTCCGTTACGATTACTTTGTTAACACTAATGATGCTGACGGTGAAATTAGAACCACCATTGCATAAATTATAGAGTTTAATAATTAAAAACCCAACTCGTTTGGATGCGGGTTGGGTTTCTTTTTTAGCTATGATATGATATGGATTACTTTACTGAATTACTTGAGAGTTACTCACGTTTAAAAAAGCGAGAGCTTGTCTTATTGGAGAAGGAAGAGAAAAAAGAGAAAAAAGAGAAGCCAGATAAGATAGTTCAAGAGTATACCCCTGAAGATGTTTTAACTGCTGCTCTAGCAACGCCTGTCTCCACAACACCTGTACGAATTCCTGGACTGGTTACAAGAGATAAAGATGGCAATGAAAAGGCGGCTGAGGGTTATCAGAAAGCACCAGCAGAGAATGAAATGCATGGGGAGGTTATCGCTACTAACGCTACCTCTAGAGGTGGTAACGCAACAGTTGTTAACGCTGATGGATCCGCTAGAGAGCCTCAATTTACTACATGGTTTGAAAGAAACTTTGCGGGTAAAGAAGCCCTTGAACAGGGGGCTGGGACAGGACTAGAAGCTGCGCTAAACCGTGTAGGAGAATCTCTAGGGCCTATTCTTTCAGACTCTGGGGTGGATGATTCAATGCAAGCTACGATCTTCTCCCAAGTCAGAAACATGGTAGGGATAGCAAGTGAGTTGGTTGTTTCAGCTAGAGATCAAGGAGTTAAACAGCCTTGGGCAGGATGGAAAGCTGGGGAAGATGAAGGCTCAGGCAGGTATGTCGGCAGAGGTGAAGATAATTCCGACGATCCTGAAATGACCAGGAGTGTAGGTTCTTATATCTCTGGCAGATCACAAAAGAGTATTGAGTATCAGATAGCTCACGGTAAAACAGTTGAGTTTGGAGAAGATACGGGAGCGGTGTTTGATACTTTGGCAAAAGACCCTATGCTTATTGAAGGTGCTTTAGATTCTGTGCAAGCTTTTATGGAGTTAGGCAAAGCAGAAGTCGCAGACCGAGAAACAAAATGCAATCAAATAGGAAGAAGAGTTAAAAGCAAGGGAGATCGTTTAGTTTTCTTTAGGAATGAAGATCCAAATCAAGGAATTGCCATCAAAAGAAGCGAGTTATTTAAATTTGTTGAAAGTCAAATTGAGGAATCTTGTCCTGAAGGTATCAAAGCTATACCACAAGGAACATATACAAACCAACAACTAAATGACATGCGAGGTAAAGGCATGGAGCAAGGCTCTGTTGCCGTAGGTATCCTTCCAAACATACAATCTCTTCCTTCTGGCTCACTTAAGAGTAAACTTTCCTCCATGATGGGCAAGATTCTACGAAGAGAGTTGTTAGCAGATCAAAAAAAATTCAGTGCTGCTTATAAACAATTGCAAGAATCTAAGCCTGGAGATGTAGCTTTAAGCTTAAGAGCATCTTTTGTTGTAGATGCTATGGAACAACTAAACGTATTAACGAACACTCCTGAAAAAGCAAGAGCTTTCTTACAAAGGTCTTTTGATATGGAGGCTCCTGTGGTGGAAGCTATTGGGTCTAAATTTACCTTTCCCGTAGGTAAGAAGACTGGGCTTGGCTATGCTGATGATCTAGAATATGCTTTCTTGGATGAAAACTCTGCTAAAAATGCGGCTAAAACTATGAAGCTGCAAGGCGATGCTGTAAATGCAGTTAAGGTTTCAGACTTAATGAAAGAACAAGGCGAGTTGGGTTCGGTGTTCAAAGAGTTATACTCATTGTCAGATGAGGACACCGTACATCTGGTTGGAAGTGGTCAGAAATCTTATTTTAAAGACGGAACTTTAAAGTTTGGGGAAACCACACAAAGAAGCGGTGCAGTTAATGGCACAGTTGATAATATCGCACCTGGGTTCGAAGAAATTACCATGCAAAGATTAGGTATTAATGAACAAGAACTTGCTGGGTTAAGAGAGTACCAAGGTGAACTAGACCAATTAGATTCTACATTAGACACTATTCTTCCTGACGATGGGACTGTTTCTGTAAACTCCAACGGCAATAAGAACCCAATAAACTTTGAAACTGTAGCAACAATGGTGGACTCCTACTCTAAAAGACTGAGTTTAGACTCTGAGGTAAGAAGTAAATTAACCTCAGTTGTTCAAGATTATCAAGGAACCGTAACTAATTTAAATGGTCCTGATAATTCCATACAACGTAGTGAGTTAAAAAATGAACTCTCTAGAGTGTTAACTGCCTCAAAGCAAATAAGTGATATGAATAATACAGATGATCCTGAACTGGCGATGAGGGCTAGAAGAAACTTAGCTTACGCAATACACATGACTGGTGGAGTTCTGCGTGATGGTATACTAAACAAAAAAGTATATGATGATAATACAGTCAGAGCAGGATCCCATATGTCTCCCTTGATTGAGGCAACAAAAGGGTTGTTAAACATGGATCCTGATCATAAGGTAAAAGGATCTAAGGGTATGATGAGTATTAACTTAATAGGTCCTAACGGACAGGCTGTAAGTTTTGGTGCAGAAAGAACCAGAACATCTGCTGGTAAAGCACAAACAAGAAATACTATAGATGTTAACCTCCTAGCTCAAAACCAAAAGGATGGAGTAGGGTTAGAAGAAAAGGTTGATATTAGTGATCCAGTACAGGATAGTTTAATGTTAAGCTTCTTAAAAGGTCAAGCAAAACTGCTTGAAGAATTATTAGCTAATAAGTAAACCACTTTCCTCTGTGGTCAGCTATAATATCTTTTAATTTATAAATACTATAGGTATGTGCTGTTAATGTTTCTATATTGTCTTTAAATATAGTTATTGATGGAATCATTGTAGTAAACATATCTTTATAAGTAATTACTAATATATCTTTTCTATCTTGTTTATATATAATCATAGGTACTTTCTTCAATTTTTTTGCATCTGTTTCGCATTGTTCTATGAACTGCCATATCTTTGAATTATAATCTAACAAGCTATAGATTGATTGATCATTGTAGCCTTTCTTGCACTCGATACAGAACTTGAAGTTTAGTGGTGTAATTAAGTCCCCTGCGACTGTAATATGTTCAGGGAGATGTTGGTGAGTAGTGGCGAAAGCACCGCTTCCAGGGGTCCTATTGAACTCTTTGGTTTCAAACTGCTCGTTTAGCATGTTGGCTATTTGTCTTTCAAATGCACCGCCTTTAGCTTTGCTATTTACACGTTTCTTTTTTTTCAACTTTTCTAGGTTAACTTTATCCTTCATGTACTATTATACCTTGAGTCATGAAAGAAAAATTAATACTAGATTTCCAATCGTGGAATATTAAACAAATCGACAGGAGTAGAGACCGTATGAAACTACAGATAAAACTAAGTAAGGACGAGGCACAAGCCTTTAAGAACTTCATGGGGATGGTAAAGCCCCCTGAAATTGCAGAGGAAGATTTTTTGAAAGGCATCTTTAAAATTGGTGTTGAGACAATGGAGATGAAGCTCATGGAGGCTGTTCAAAAACATGCCGAAGAAGAGGGTGTTGATCTCGAAAATCTGCCTCAAGAGACTGAAGAAGTAACCGTGCCCATTGTGGGTGAGGTTTCAGAACTTAAACCCTCTACAAAGAGTAGTGATGAAGTACAAGATAGTAAAACTGTCTAAAGAAAATGACCTCAACAGAGAGTTGAGGCGACAAAAGCGAGAGAGAGGTGAGCTTTCAATCCTCTTCGTGTCCCCTTGGGACAAGTATTGCACAGCTTTGATGGAGAAGCTGGACAAGAAGTACCAGAACGCTGGCAAAGGTTCTAGGACTCTTTATGTTGTGGACAACTACAACATGCCTCACTCTTTTGTAATTTTCAAAAGCAGTGTTTTGCCTCATCTTGTTACCATTAAGCGTAACAAGGTTTTCTCGGAGGATTACCTCCCTATGGTATACAAAGAGCTTGACCTAGAGTGAATCTTTTTTAAGCTCGGTGTATGCGTCCAACTTCTCAATGTACTTTTTATTTTTAGTGTACAATAGTTTGAGATTGTTGAGTATAATGGTAGTGAAGTAGTTGAAAGCATTGCCCATCTCAGGGTTAAAGTTTTTGAGTGTTTTGAGTATTAACACAAAACACTCCTGCTTTGCGTCATCTTCTTCTAGGTTGAAGGAGAACCCCGTGAGTATGTTTGATATTAAGATATCAAACAATCTAAAAAGCTCATCCTCATGTTCCTTTGGATCTTGTTTGTATAGCTTTATTAGCTCCTCAAATTCTGCGTTGTTTATATAATGCTTCTCACTCATAATATATTATAGATGAATAACTTACACTCATTGTACGCCCAAGAAGAAGTGAAGTCCCATTGCAAGGACTGCTCTATCTTGCAAAAGAAAAAGCCCGTGTATTGTGTTGATGATTATGAGCATTTACAGCCCTCAGATGTGCTTTTCTTATCTGATTCGATAAAGCATAGGTTCGGTAAGTCTCAAGCCTTTTCGAAGGCAGAACGTGAGATTATTTCTGAATTTTTTCCAGGAGAATCGTATCAAACAGCGGCTTCTGTGAAGTGTCCTTCCGTAAAAGAAGCAGACATGAGCCCTTCTAACATGGAGGCTTGTAGGAATTATTTACAAGAAACCATAGACAAAGTGAAACCTCGTCTTGTTTTTGCTTGTGGTAATTTGGCTATGAAGATGCTGATAAAGAAGAGTGGGATAAGCAGCAAGAGAGGGAAGTCCTATGAGTATACAACAGACGCAGAACACACATGTACTGTGGTTCCCATCTTCCATCCCTACTCTGTCGTTAAAGAGCCTAGGCACAGAGTTCTTTTTGAGACAGACATCAGGAATGCCTATGAGAAATACATTCTAGAAAAGACATATGAAGGTAAACTAGAGTATGAGGTATTAACAGAGATTGAAGATGTACTTGCGCTGGCTGAAAAGCTAAGAGATAGTGATGAAACTCTAGCCATGGACATCGAAACAACAGGACTAAACTTCCTTAGAGATAGCATTCAAACCATAGCCATCTCATCCCGAGAAACTAACTGGGTAATCCCTTGCGATCATAAGGATTCGCCTTTTAAGAAAGGAGAACCCGATTATGGAAAGATGTGGAAGAGTTTGCGTCTCATTCTACAGAACCCTCGCAATAAGAAAGTATTCCACAACGCTAAGTTCGATCTAAAGTTTCTTATCAATTATGGTATCCACACAAAGAATGTGTGGGACACTAAGATCATGCACCACCTATTGGATGAGAACCTACCTAAGAGCCTGATGGATCTGGTTAAGCTTTATTTTCCGACAGAGCTTGAGAGTCTGTAATCCTTTGCTCCAAAGCAGCAATCCTACTCTCATTATGCTTCATAACCTGATCTTGTTCATCATCCCTTGCATCAATGTCTGCTTGGGAAACAGTATTGTGAATATCACCAAACTTCTTAAACCAATTTCTCCCATTCTTTCTGAAGAGGGGAAGGAACACAAAGAGGATTAACCACCAGTAGCCTAGTGTTTTAATTAGTCCACCTGTTTCGTGTAGTGTAGAAGCAGTAGTTCCTTGTACTGGTCCTGCTCCTGCTACCTGACCGACGATGGCTGCTGGACTTGCGGAAGGCATAATAACTTCTGTAAGCATTACTCCTCCTGCTGCCCCTGCTGCGACTACTGCTGGCTCAGGGACGAAAGCTGCTGCAAGCCCACCACCTAAGGCACCCCCAACAGCGTGTTTGATGGTGCTGCAACTGGACAACACAACTAACATCAGTATAAGTATTATATTTCTCATGCTCACTCCTATCATATATAGCTATGCTTACAATCCAAAACCCTAATAAATTTGATTGGGCCTCCATCCCGCTCGGAGAATGCTGTGAAGGGAACGCTATGGATTCCTACTTCACACTTAAGCTTTTTGATTTAGTTCATGAGAAGCTAGACGAAGTGGGCGTACTTCCTTTTGTTGAGAGCATCTTCTCCGACGCTTTGCCTACTTTCGCAGAAATGGAGTATGGTGGATTGGAGGTCAGCGAGGAGAAACTAGGGCAGTTGGAGAAGGAACTAAACGAGCTAACTTTAAACCAAGAGGATAGCCTGTATTACTTTGATCAAATCCAGAAGACTGACAATCTATCATCTAACAATGATTTGATTGACATCTTTTACCTTAGAGAGGGTGGCTTTGAGTTTTATCCACCTGACAAAACCGCTAAAGGGTCACCTTCTGTTTCAGCACCAACCCTTAAGATTTTACTAGAGCAAATTAATGAAGAGATAGTGAGAAGATCATGAGTGCAAAATGGCAACACAGGGATGAAGGTAAGAAGGTCAGCAAGAGCGTAGTCCGCTCTAAGTCTTTAGACGAATTAAAAGTAGCATCTAAGTTTATAACTAGTTTGTTAGACCTACGCAAAGCAGAGAAGCTACAGAAGACTTATATCCACGGAACAAAAAAAGCTATAGATTACAACGAAGGACATAAGCTGTATGTAGACTATAGACTAGATGGAACATCAACAGGTCGCCTATCTTGCGCTGCTTACAATGCTGAAAAACCTATGGGTGTGTCTTTTCACACTCTTCCAAGAGAGACTAACAAGGCTAATATCAGGAGCATGTTTGTTGCTCCGAAAGGTAAAGCTTTTGTTACTGTTGATTATGCTGCCATGGAACTGAGAGTGCTTGCTCACATAGCTAAAGAGAAAAGTATGCAACATGCGTTTAACTCTGGAGCGGACCTACACACATACACGGGAAAACTACTCTTTAGTAAGGATGAGATCACAAAAGAAGAAAGGCAGATTGCAAAGACCGTATCCTTCTTGATTGTTTATGGTGGTGGTGCATTCAATCTTTCCGAAACTATGGGAATACCTTTGAATCGAGCAGAGGAGATAATTAAAAACTACCAAAGGGTTTACCCAGGGATATTCCGCTACATGGAGTTTATCAATAACTTCATTAAAGAGAATTCCTATGCGTATACTATTTTTGGCAGAAGAAGAAACCTTCCCGATGTCAATAGCAGAGACAGATCTGTCATCAACAGAGCTTTAAGACAAGGCTTGAATTTTACCATCCAAAGTTCTGCATCTGACATTCTTTTATGTGGTTTGCTAGGTGTGTCCAAAAGATTTAAAGAGAAGAGTTTAGACGCTCAGGTTGTGGCAACAGTTCACGACAGTCTTGAGATCATTTCCTCGGAGAAAGATCTCCCTGATTGCCTTGAGATCGTCTATGATGAACTAGTGAATTACCCAAATCTTCGACGCTTGTTTGGGATTAATTTTGATGTCCCTTTGTCTGTTGATTTAGAGGTCGGTAGATCTTTTGGAGATGGTATTGACGTTGGTTTTACTGAGGGAAAGCCTACCAATTTAGATGAGATTTATACCTATCTTAATAATAACTAAATGAATTAAATGGTAAAGACTTTAATTATTGGAGACATACATATCTCCAACAAAAATGCTGCTCTTCGTATGGCTCAAGAGGAATGCATTAAAAAAATATATAATAAGGAGAAGCCTGACGAGGTAATCCAGCTTGGAGATTTTTTAGATTTTAGGAAGCCTTCGCCAGAGGCTCTTCTTTCTGCCAAGAGAATGATTGACCATTGGAAAGAACGCTCCAATGTTGTGATTCTTAGGGGGAATCATTGCGCCAGCACTAAAGCTGATGATGGAGTCACAGCGTTAAGTGTGTTTGATTCTAAGCAAACGAATGTAAACATAGTCACTCACACTTGGTACGACCATAATAAAAAACATGCTTACATCCCTCACTATGAAAATGAAGAACGCATTAAAAAAGATCTCGCAGCGGTCCCTAAAGACTATACTGTTTTTGGTCACTTCGGTTATTTTGGTTGCCTTAATTCCGTTGGCGATCATGATTTTGATATTAACATTAATTGCTTTAGGAACGATACTTTTCTTGGTCATATTCACAGACAGAATGAACGATCATTTATGTCAAACGGCCAAGAGAAATCCCTCTTAATCTTAGGCACTCCATATACCACTAATTTTGGTGAGACGGGTAAGGATAATTACTACGCAGTAATAGAAAACGGCGAAACAACCCTGCACAAAATCAACCATGGCCCAAGGCATATGTTGGTGAAAAATAAAGACTTACCTAAATGTATTAAAAAAATAAACAACAAAAATTATCACACCTTTCTGAGAATAGTTCTTGATGCAGGAGAAGCTTTAGTGGATATTAATGACATTAAGGCCGCTTCTGTTGATATTAAGTATGCTCCAGCGTTTGATGAAGAAGAAGTCTCTAACTATAAACCCAACCGAGATCTTTTTAGGTTGAATGAGGTTATCATTGAAGACTATATAAAATCAGCTAATTCCATTTTGGAAAAGGACAAGCTTATGGAGGGGTATCGCCTATTAAGGTATGAAGATTAAGTCTTTAAAGATTCAAAACTTTTATTCTTTTGAGTCAGCGCAGGTTGATTTTGATAGATTTAAGAACATTGTTCTGATTAAGGGGCAGAACAAAGATGCTAAAGGATCTAACGGTGCTGGAAAGAGTGCTTTTGTTGAGGCCATTTACTTTGGTTTAACAGGAAAAACTATTAGAAAAAGCACTGAGGATGCTATGGTTCATGTTAAGCACAAGAAGAAGTGCTGCATAGAACTAACCCTAGACAACGGAACTAGAATTGTAAGGTGGAAAAAGCCCTCAAAACTACAGCTTTTTGTTGACGATAAAGAAGAAACAAAAGAAAGCATAGCCAAGACTCAGGAATACATTGATACTATTCTTAACCTTAATTACAAGGTTTTGCTTTCCTCCATGTTTTTTGGACAAAGCAATACAACAACCTTTTTAGAGTGTTCTGCTGAAGACAAACGAAATATCGTAAAGACTTTTTTAGATCTAGATGATGTTTTTGAAATGAGAGATAGAATCAAAAGCCATAAGGCTGGGTTCTGGAATACAATGAAAGAACAAGACTCCTTAATATCTGAACACAGATCAATGATTAGTGAGTTTGATACCAAGATAGAAAAGCTAAAGAAAGCAAAAAAATCCTTTTCAGAGTATGATGATTCCATTCTTGAGCTATCTCTAAATGATATTCTTGATGCTGAAGAAACTGAGAGTGCAAGATCCTGGCAAGCAATACATGCAAGTAAGAAAATAGACGATCTTGAAGGCGCGATAGAGAAGTTGAAACAAAACATCAAGTCCCCAGCATCTAACGGGGTTTGTGATAAATGTGGGCAAACTGTTAAGGAGCAGGTTAACAAAGCTTTCCTACAGACAGAGCTTGCAAAAGCAGAAAAAGATCTAGTGGTACTATTGAACTCACAAGAAGAACTTGAAAACGCAAAAGTTAAAATACCTGTATCCTCTAAAGAGTTCTCTAAGGTACTAGCGTATAAAGAGTTATGCCGAGATGAGACCAACTATGAGGAGTTAATAACATCCTTTAAAGATAAAATACAAATAAGGTCTGAGGTCAAGGCAGAGAACAAGTTAGATTATGAGGTGATGCGTTTCTGGGAGAAAGCCTTTTCTCAACAAGGAATCATAAAGTTTATAATCAGGAATATACTAGAGTACCTTAACAATAAGGTTAACTATTATCTGTCTTTCTTAACAAACTCCAAGTATAGTTTATTTTTCGATGAAGAATTAAATGAAAAAGTAATCACCAATAATCAAGAGATACAGTATATATCCTTATCTGGTGGCGAAAAGAGAAAGGTGAACTTGGCTGTGACAATGGCCTTGAAAGATTTATTGCTTCTTACTGACAAAGATCAAACCAACATTCTTTTTCTTGATGAGATAGCAGAGAATCTGGACGAAGAAGGCATTAACGGTTTATATAATTTACTACAAGAAATTAAGAAAGACAAGCTTATCTTCATTATCACACATAACAAATACTTAAAAACACTACTGCATTCTGCGCCCCGTCTGTCTATAATTAAATCGAAAGGAGTTTCAAAAATAACAAAATGGCATTAGCAAATTTAAATCAATTAGGGCAAGAGATTTTTGAAGCCCGATACGCCTACCCAGGCGAAACAAAGTGGGCCGAAAGAGCCAAGACCGTAGCAAAGGTTATGGCCTCAGCGGAGAAAGATGAAGACAAAGAAAAAATTGAAAAGATCTTTTACGATGCGGTCGGCTCTGGAGACCTCATCCCAGGCGGTAGAATTATCTTTGGTGCTGGGCGTAACCGTGGGCATCATAACCTCCTTAATTGTTATGTTATTATTCCAGAAGATAGTGTTGATTCCATTGGTAAAACTGTTCAAGATATGTATAGAATTTCTTGCGCGGGTGGGGGTGTAGGTTTTAATGTATCTAAACTTAGACCTAAAGGAGATCATATTGGAAGTGTAAAGCACTCCGCACCTGGATCTGTCTCTGTCCTGAAAATGATAAACGAGGTAGGTGAACATGTTCGTGCAGGAAAGAATAGGAGAACTGCTCTCATGGGCATTCTTAATGTTACTCATCCTGATCTCCTGGAATTCTTGCATGTAAAGCTCGATCAAGGTGAGCTTAATAACTTTAACATTTCAGTAGCTATAACAAACCGTTTCCTAGAGGCAGTTGAATTGGATGAAGATTGGTACTTCTCTTTCAACAACAAGGAGTATCATTCCTATGAAGTTGTAAGACATTGGAAGGATACCAACGGTGAAGTTGGAATTGGTGGAGCAGGAGGAGAATGCATACGAGTCGTAGGTTTAGATGAAGAAGACGCTTTAAGCCGTGCCAACAACTTTCATAAGAAAAACTGGACTGATTCCTTTGAGATGATTGGTCGAAAAGATATCAAGGCAAGAGACTTGTGGGATATTATCTGGAAGAACTCTGTTGAATCAGGTGACCCAGGGATATACAATATTGATCTTGCAAATAGCTACACTAATGTTTCTTATTTTGAAAGCTTGGACTCAACGAATCCTTGTGGTGAAATCTCACTCCCCTCATACGGCAATTGCTGTTTAGCTAATGTGAATCTTAGCAACATGGTGCTTGATGACGGTACAGACATTGATTGGAAGCGTTTGGCTAGAACAGTTCGAACTGGTGTGAGATTTTTGGATAACGTGCTTACCGTGAACACTTTCCCAACTGAGGAGTGTAAGCTGGTTGGAGAACGCTCTCGCCGCATCGGTTTAGGTGTTACAGGCTTGCATTACATGCTAATTAAAGTTGGTATCAAGTATGGTAGCGAAAAGTGTTTAGAGTTGCTAGACAGACTTTTCACTACAATTAGGGATGAGGCATATAAAATGTCGATTTACCTAGCTAGAGATAAAAAGCCTTTCCCTGAATTTGATTATAAAAAGTATCTGAGTGAGGAGTTTGCAAAGACCCTTCCTGCTAGAATTAGAATGTTAATCAAAAGATATGGGATTAGGAACGCTGTAATGTTGACCATCCCTCCTTGCGGAACTATTTCTATGTTGCATGGTGTAAGTAGTGGTATTGAGCCTATCTTTGCAGCTATGTACAATAGAAGATATCGTCATGCAAACATTTGGAAGGAGCAGTTAGTCGTAGATCCTTTATTTGAAGAGTATCATGAGTCTGGTAAGTCTTTGGAGAACTTTGTTGGAGCCTATGATGTCGAACCAGATGAACACATTAAGGTTCAGGCAACCATTCAGAAGTACATTGATTCATGTATCTCTAAAACAATCAACCTTCCTTCCACTTCAACACCTGAGGACTTCTCTCAAGTTGCCTTGGACTACGCTCCATACTTAAAGGGGTTAACTGTTTACCGAGCAGGAGCCAAAGAGGGAGAACCCCTTCAAGCTATTGCTCTAACACCAAGTAACATAGATAAGTACATGAATAATGAAGAAAAAACTGCCTCTATTCAATCAGGTGACGCTTGCTCTCTTGCTGGAGGAGATTGCTAATGCGTAGAAATAATGATGTAACAACGGTCGTAATTTTTGAAGCCATAGCGTGGACTATTTTTGGTAGTGCCCTCCTAATAGGTTTGATCAAATGGTTAGGTTAGTATTAGCAATTGGACTGAGCTTGGGGTGCTTGCCTCCCCTTATAGACAGGACGTTCATGGTTGATGAAGTAGATTCAGGCTGGATTGCAACACCAGCAGATAATATCTGTGGAGTGAAAGAGCCT
>CERA01003412.1_pt1 | contig 22345 bp, 32 predicted proteins | sample 530881 | NCBI WGS metagenome assembly CERA01 (sample SAMEA2621061, study PRJEB7988) | marine metagenome | biome: marine biome (ENVO:00000447); feature: deep chlorophyll maximum layer (ENVO:xxxxxxxx); material: "saline water (ENVO:00002010), including plankton (ENVO:xxxxxxxx)" | depth 50 m
CAGACGCCGAGTGGAAAAAATACAACGCCTTTATGGATTCATTCGAGGAGCGGCTTCACCAACTTGAACCGCTCCACATGAGAAGCGTTGCACTCAAAAGAAGCTGGGGGCCGCGCCACGGCGGCAATAGCACGTTCAATGTCTGCTTGGACTTACCCTCACCTCACTTGGGCTGGAAACACCCCATAAGAGGCGCAGACAGCCCCGACTGATGATCGCTGAGGGATACAGCGTGAAAGCCGCTCCGGCGGCTATCGGGAATCCGCCCGAATGACTAAGGAGTCAACCATGACTACGCTTTGGTATAGCACCGCAGAGCACCCAGAGGAGTACACCGATCACGTTACTCTGAAGGACACCGTGACTGATGATGATATTGATGATGTCATCTATCAAATCATGCGCGATGTCGAGACTGATCACATCCACTATGTGATTCAGAAGGAAGGGTCAGAGAATCGCTATGTGAGTGTTTCGATATGCAGAGCCTGACCTACCGCAAAGCCCTCAACCGAGGATGGGAGCCGGTTTGGTATCACACTGATCGAGGGATACGGGTCGCCTGTATTGAGAAAGTTGGGCCTAAGTGGATGCACATCCGCTGGACTGACGGCTCACGCAAGCGAGTCAAGGTGTCAGAACGCAAGTATATGACGCCCTTTAAATCCAAACGCGGTTAATCAACTGGGGGCCATGCGCCCCCTAGGTTTGACAGAACGATTGAGGATTCGATCATGAAAAGATTTTTTGTTGAGTTTGAAAACCATAGCTATGTGTATATCCATGCGGCTTCAGAGGAAGAGGTCAGGGAGATTCTTGAGCCGACTGACGATACTGAAACTTTGCAGGGTACATCACCCATTCTTTTTATCGAAGAGGCCTGATACTGGCCGAAACCTAAACGACTGAGGAGTCAATTATGAAACTCAAGAAGATTCAAGCGGAGGACTGGGAGGCTGGCACCTACGCCGTGTATGCGGTAGTGGGTCGTGAGGACATCCAGCTCACGAAGGTAAGAGAACGCTACCACTACCACGATAGATACGGTTGGGGCCAGTACGGGAGCCGAGAGGTCTGGAAGTGTGAGGGCACCCCCGGATGGAGACACCTCAAGGGCAGAACCCGAACCGAGCTGATCAACCAAATTCAAACCCGTCTTGAGGAGAAGGGGAGGTGTCGTGAAGATTGAAATTAAGAGCGAAATTGAGAATTTAGACGCCGATCAAAAGTTTTGCATCTGGAGGGCGTACCGTGTCGAAAAGAACGAGCGCGGCGAAGAAGAGTTTATCTACATCGAGGGCACTGCCTCCTTCAGCGAAGCAGACTGCGAAAATAATCTTAAAGGAGTGACGCATCATGAGTGATTCAACTCTGGACTACATCGACGCCTACGCAACAGGTGCGGAAGCATTCCGCTACGGGAGGCAGAGCTATGAGCAATGACTTTGAGGCCGCACTGGCGAGCTTATACAACGAGGCAATGAGCACCCTGCCCAACTTGGACAAGGTGGACTTCACCCAGTACAAGACCCCCAAGGCGGCGGCACACGCCGCCTACAAGGCGCTCTGCAAGGACTGCGAGCTGTTTGAACTAGACCCCGGCGACGAGGTCTTTATCCGTGAGGAGGACAGCGGCGTCTGGAAGGTGAGCTGGGAGTCAGGCCCATACGAGTGGTCAATAGTTCGATTCATCAATGGGCCTTGGGGTCTTGCAGAACCGTACTTCTCATTTGACCTGGACTTTTGTGGCGGGTAACATCAACACTTCAACAGTTTTAGGTTTCTGCTGTCTGTAGCGGAACGCACCGATTGTACAGAGGAGTAGTAGTGCGATGGCTTGTAACCGTGTTGCAAAGGTGGCTAACACCATCTGCGACTGTAACAGTTTGAGTTTAGTGCGATATAGACCACGAATATGCTCATTCAAATAGGCTAAGGCTAGGCGAGGGTGGCGAAAACAACGAGCCTAGGTAATCGTTGTGAGTAGGGTATGTGCAATCATTTTTTAATTACTAACCGGCCCCTCATGGGGCCATTCAAGGAGCAGAGAATGGCAATCAAATTTACCTACCTTGGCGGCCCATTTAGAACAACAACCGCTCGCAACGATAGTGGCTACCCAGTTGCCACTATCCGCCGAATAGGTCACCCCCGATTCGGCAAGATGTGGGGCGTGAATTCTCGCTTGATTAATGGCTGGCGTTACTTCAATACGGTTGCGGAAGCGAAAGCCGAGATCACAAAGGCAGAAGAGCAGGCCGCGTGAGCGGCTTTTTACAGGGCGGTGGCAGAGTGGTTATGCACTGGACTGCAAATCCAGATAGGCGGGTTCGATCCCCGCTCGCCCTTCCAATCTCTTTAGGAGGAGATCATGAAAAGATTATGCACTGAATGCGGCAGGTTCGACTGCCACCCCAACTGCTCCGAGGCTGATGATATGCCGGAGCCTACCTTCACCATCTGGCAGGTGGGTAACGCAATCGACACTGTGCTCAGATCAGAGAGCGCCATGCGGAGAGCCGCCAACAAGCTGGGGTTTGACGCTGACGTTGTCATGTCAGAAGGCGAGGCCGACATCCTACGAGACGGGCTGGTCGTTACTGGCGGTTGCTACATCAACGATCACAACGAGGGCTGGATATATGACTGACGTAGCGATAAGCCCAAAGCAATCAAAGCCAAGGCGCAACATCAGCTCAGAGAGAACTGCGCTTTATCGGGCCTACTCAGAGAAGGGCGAACTGCTTTATGTCGGCATATCACTCAGCGTGTTCTCTCGACTGAGCAATCACAGCTCTTCTTCTGACTGGTTTGCTTCTGCCCGTGACATAACCGTGGAGTGGTATCCCGACAGGAACACAGCTCTCGACGCGGAAAGCACAGCAATCCGCACAGAGTATCCAGTCTTCAACAAGGCGGGAGCGGTTACAAAACCAGTCACGGGGGACTGGGATGGACGGGATGATGGTTTTGTTAATGCCCCCAGCCAATCTCTATCCAAACTGATTTCCAATCTTAAACTTCATGAGCGGCTTGTGGGTAAATGGCTAAAAAAATCCAAGGAGGAGCCAAGTCTGATCATGTCAATGCTGTACAGGCGAAAGGCCGAGCTGAACATTCCCGCATACCGAGAGATATGTCGGCGGCGTTGGCCCCCACATTGGCATGATCAAGGTGTGCCAGTGGAGAGTAGATTATGACTGACAGCCGCAAGGGTTTTGTTTTTATCGTGCTGATTGTACTGGCACTAGGAATCGTGGGGGAGGATGACTATCAGCAGGAGATTGCTGATGCTCGCCACTACTGCGAAATGGTGGGGTCAGGTGTCTGGCCTCACTTCAACACTAATGTGAACTGCAAGGAGTAGTATCATGAAAAATGGATGGAAGCACTGGAATGATAAGGAGGATGCCTTACTGGTACGCCTTATCTCCGAGGGACTCACGCCAGCAGAGATGGCTGAGAAAATTCCGAGACGCACCAAGTCAGCGGTATACAACAGGATTTACCAGAAGCAGGAGATTCTGGACGCCTACCGAGCCACTGCTGGCGACAGGAAGAGGGTAAAGATCAGACGCCCTGACCCTGTTGTCGAAGTATCCGAGCCAGAGATCAAGTCTATTGCGGATGACAACCGCATCTGGCTGGCGATGGTGGGCGGGTTGACCAGTGCGGTCTGCTCGTTCAGCACCTTCCTGATCGTTCTGCTGGCGCTGTTGTCATGAACTCGTATGACGCCTTTGTCATGGCGCTTGTACTGGCGATTGACGCGCCGACAGACGAACAATGCGAAAAAGCCGTAGAGCTTGCCGAAAATCTTGCTAAACATTTAACCAGCTCGCAGGTTGATGATGGCAGGAAGGAGGCGATAAAGGTCATTGGATGCAAGGGAGTTACCTGTCCTGTATAGCGATGACGCACAGATAGCCGTGGAAGCGGCTATGCAAACGGCTGAGATGCTGGGTGAGGACATGGCGATCATGTCTGACCTCAGCGTCCAACCACTACGAACTGCCAAGGGCATCGTGCTAGAAATAGTGCGCTGTCCTGCGGCGCTCAAAAAAAAGGAATGAAACATGGCAAAGAAAGATGAGTTTAGCGTCGAGGTAAGCAAAGACGCTTTTGAGAAGGCTATAGCTGATTTAGAGCTTATCTACAGCAAGCCTTCGGATTATTTCAAGGCAAGTAACGGCTTTGTGTTTACTGACTATTGGCACGACGATGCTACCGGCCTTGCTATGGCTAAGCGAGTGAATGGCTATACGGATGTCCCAAAGGATGATCCACGCTCAAATTCTCGATACTTGCTAGTTGAATACTGCGCGAAGAAGGCTGGTCTAGTAGACTAATTCGGGGGGGATGACTCCTAACGGTGTGCGGTGGCATCGTCAGACTTTTCGCGTTCCCCCTTCATGATTCATGAAAGCGCGATTGTCATCCACCGCATCCTTCCGCCAGTAGACATGAACCCTCCCGCAAGCCTCACATCTCACATACTTCGTGACGACTTCTTTCTTCCTGACTTGTTCCCTTTCTTCCGTTTGACCTCCACAACTGCACTGCATTTCTGCGCCTCCCTCTTAGCCTTAGCCCACTTCCGTTTGTACTCCGAGAACGTCATGAGATACTGAGCTGACGGGTCACTGAGAAACTCGTCATAGCACCCCTTGTAGAATGATCTAGCACGGTGAGCGCCTAGCCGCTTGTCCTTGGCAAAACCTACACTGGTCTTGTTGTCCATCCCGCCCATATCAGTCTTTTCTCAAGTGCCTCATGGGGTTCCTGCCTCCCGCCATACGCCGGTCTGAGATCAAGCCGAGCGCCTCCTTCAGCATCACCAGTAATCGCTTGTCCCGACACACATCCAACCCGTCTATCACTACATCCTCGACAAGCCGCTGATGCTCCTGACCATATCGTTTCCTGACAAGGGCCAGCGTCCTGCCGTACCGCATCAATGACTCTGACGCCATTGAGTCAGCGTTAGCCTCGCCAGCTCCAGCCTCATACCTGAGCGGCTTGGTGAAGATGCCTGCCTTTGCCGCCTGACTCAGCAGATACTCTCCGGCCTGATGCTCCTGCAAAGTCAGCAACCCGTCGATCAGATACCTGTCGATCAGAGTCTGATCCATGACCCTTGCCCGAGGTACAGTGCCGCCTTCGATCATGACGGCGTGGCGCTGATGCACCTCTGGGGAGCCGAGGTCGCTGTACTTCTTAGAACTCATCAAAATCATCCCAACCCCTTCCCTTCAGCTTGCTCAGGTTTGTCTTTGGCGCTTCGATTTCTTTCTGGCTGTACTGGCCTGTCGATATGTCATAGTCGAGCAAAGCCATGCCCTGCTGTCCCACCCACTTGAAGCGTGACTTCCAGCAATGAACCTCGACGCCATCCTCGCCTCTATGAACGGTGATGCCGAGGTCAGCCTTGGCAAACCAAGCCGCCGAGCCTGAGATGTTCATTCCCTTGGGAACAGAATAGGAGCCGTCCTCCTTGGGATACATCTTCTGGGGGTGTGCCACAAACCAGACATGGATGGAGTGAGCCTTGGCGAAGCTCGTGATGCGGGTCAACATCTGGCTGATACTGCTGTGCTCCTCGCCGCCAGTGCTTTCGATATAGTTGTAGGGGTCAATCAGCAGACCGTTAGCGCCGCGCATGATCGCCTGCTTTGTCCTGTCGATGATTGAATCAATCGTGCTGAGGTTGCCGTCCTTTGACTCAAGGAACATGAAGTGATCTTCGATAAATGACATCGCCTCACTCAACTCATCTTCACTCATCCTCTCTTTGATACCGCTGTAGAATGGCTTGCCTGTAATCTTCTCTGCCATCTTTGCAATGTGCATGGCAGGGGGGTTCTCAAAAGAACAGACCGCGAACTTCCAGCCATCACGCTGGGCTAGGTTGATCATGATCTGGTCTATGAACTCTGACTTACCGCTACTGGGCATACCAGTTACTATGGACAACTGACCCTCTGCAATCGTGAACAGCTCGTCAATACTGTCGAACCCTGTAGACGCGCCCCTCCCATGCCCATTGGCGTAGATGTTTTTAACGTCATCAAGGTAGTCTGACGCGCAATACACGCCGGACAGCGGTACAGGTTCGGGGTTGTCGAACAGCCACTTGGTTTCTTCCGCGCCCAGCTTCTCGACGGCGTCATTGCCATCCTTCACCGAGTCAGGGAACTTGACCCGCCAGCACTTGGCCCTACCCACTCGACGGGCAATCTCTTCTGCCAGTGCCTCGCCTGCCTCATCGGCATCTGTCGCCAGCACAATCTTCTTGCAGTGCTCCAGCCGCTCACGCTCGTTCCAGATGAAGTTGAACTTCTTGTCCTCTTCTGGGTCGATACGGTGCGATGACACTTTGATTGGTGCGCCGTTCGGACATGACACTGCCTTGATCCCCACGGACGCCAGCGCAATCACATCGCACTCGCCCTCGACGATGGTCAGCTCTTCTTCGCCATCGTCTATCTGCTCAATGCCGTAGAAGGCTCTGGGAGCGCCGTCACAAGTAAATCCCTTACCGTCGATACTCCGCCACTTGATTGCGGTAGGATTCTCTCTGGGGCCATACACGAAGCCCACAGCGGCCTTCTCCTCGCCTCTGAACATCTTTGTGCCGGTCGTCATGGCGGGGAGTGAGTCGAGACTGTCGAGAGTGACGCCCCTGCCTGCGAAAAATTCTTTGATCTGGTCTACGTTGTTGTTGAGCTGGGTGGGTAGCTTGACCACCTTTTTCGGTTCGTTCATGTGAGCCTCGTAAAATTTTTTGCGCCGGAATGAGCCTGATAATCCACAGTGGTGACAGTGATACAGTGCGTGTTCTGGCTTTATGGTGATGGAAAAAGTCTTGATGTTTTTCTTCTTTCTTGCGTCCGAGCAATCGGGGCAACGTGTCCTAGCGTCTTGATTGTGACCTAGAACAAACTCTTCCAAGCTGTTCATGTTGTTGACTACCTCCTTTTTTTCTGCTATTTAATTCCCCTAGTAATTTCCTAGACTAGAATCTTCCTAAGTTTTAAACCTTGGTAAGTTACTAGGTCTAGTAAGTTACTAGGTTCATGGATACACTCCTTTTTTTTGAGCTTCGCCCCTCCCAGAGAGGGGCTTTTTTTACGCAAGCTCAGTCAGCTCATCCATCACCATCTGGGCGACAACTTTCTGCTCAGGTAGGCTCAGAAGAAGCATCTCGTCGAGTGCATCCTGTAAACCGGAAGGGTATCCGGCGGTGTGGCAATGTGATGTAAAAGCTGGAGATTTCAGATACTTAGCGGCGGCATCACGGTCATCTGCGTGGTTACAAACCAAGTCCTTGATGGCTTGGTTGATGACCTTGCTGTAGATAACCCTATAGGTGTCTGACACTAATTTCTGCCCGTGGATTTTCTTTATCCACGCCTCCCCAGATGATGTGCTTCTCTTTCACTTGCCTGTCATTCTTATACACCAGCCCCTGCATACAGTCCAGTATGAGAGACTCATCAAGGTCGGGACGGCGACTGGCGTAGTAAATTCTGATGATGACAGAGACATCCTCAGTGATCAGCGGATCGACAGATTGGCACTGCTGACCAAATGACTTCACATAATCTAGCGCCTTCTTGCTCTTGATGAAAAGTGGCCTGCCAGCCTTGCTCTTCACAAGTCTCCGGCTGTTGGCTTTACTGCATGGCTCACCAAATATCACCATATTGATTGACATATTGTGCTGTCTCACTCATTATTCGTTGTCCCAGTCATTCAGGAGTTTAGCATGAGCAAGATGGGACGTTACGTTTTCAACTTACAGGAGACTGCAAATGCAGATTCAGATCGACAAGCACATTCCCGTCCCAAAGCGGACGAAGATACCCGATCTACCATTAGAGATGATGGAGACGGGCGACAGCTTCGTAGCACCCATCGACGCAAGCAATCCCGTCGAGGTCAGGGCGCTGAGACAGAGAGTGAGTCGCTGGCAACGTGGGACGACATCCCGTTTTAGTTGCATCCGAGATGGCGATGACATGAGGGTGTTTCGCGTAGCATGAACTACACCAACGTCACCAATCTACCCCAGCCGATATTCAAGGCGCTGACGCACAGTGACTACACCAGAGGTCACAGCAACCGCTCAGTCACCCAGCTTATCGACTCGCCTCGCGTCCGAATACTTCGCAAGGAGCATGACGACGACATCACCGAGGATGTGAGCGATATGGTCTGGAGCGTATTGGGTACGTCAGTTCACAAAATGTTCGAGGAGCATCACGCAGATGGTCACACCGTCGAAGAGCGGCTCTATGCAGACATTGACGGGTGGACAATCAGTGGCGCAATCGACTTACAAAGGTCGGAGGATGACGGCACAGTCACGATCCTTGATTACAAATGCACCTCTGTGTGGTCTGTGATTTACGGCAAGAAAGAGTGGGACAAGCAACTCAACTGCTATGCGTGGCTTGCGGAGCAAGCTGGCAGAGAGGTGAGCGGCTTGCAAATAGTAGCGGTGCTCAGAGACTGGCAACGGTCGAAGGCAAAGCAAGACCCTAACTATCCTGCCGCACCGATGATGGTAGTCCCCATCCCCCTGTGGTCTAAGGAGGAGAGGAACGCCTACGTCAAGGAGCGGGTCGCACTGCACCAACACGCTGAGTATGAAAGGCTGACTGGCGGTCACATCCCACACTGCACCGAAGAGGAGCGGTGGAAAAAGGACGACTCGTTTGCTGTCAAGAAAAAGGGCAACAAGCGAGCATTACGAGTATTCAACTCTACGGAGGAGGCGGAGCAATTTATGTCAGACCAACAAGGTCTGGAGCTGGAGCATCGTGTCGGGCGCTGTATCAGGTGTGAAGACAACTGGTGCAGAGTTGCAGACTGGTGTGAGCAGTACGAGAACGAGGCATGGTCATGATACAGACTGACCCCGAGTTCTATCGCAAGGTTGTCGCATTGAATCAGATAACCACACGCAAACTAAAGATAACCGTTAGCGGAGACAGTGTTAGGTTTTATGTCAGCGACAAGCACGTTGGTGACATGAACTCAGGGCTGTTCTTTAAGCTGACGCCCAACGAAATCCTCAAAACAATAGGGGTGAGCAATGACCACAAAAAAAGCTGGCTCAGGTGAGCCGACTTACGAAAGCGTCTGGAAAACGCTGAGTAAAATAGACTGCTCTGACAAAGCAGAAAGCAAGAACGGACTGACCTATCTTTCGTGGGCGTGGGCATGGGGGATTCTCATGGAGAATTACCCGCAGGCCACCTACGACTTCCTCAACGAAGAGTGGGATAGAGAAGACCGCTGTACTGTGTGGTGTAAGGTAAGAATCGGTGAGCTGGAGCGGCTCATGTGGCTACCCGTCATGGACTACAAAAACAAGGCGATAGTCAGCCCAGACACCAGAGCAGTATCTGACACTCGTATGCGCTGTCTGACAAAGTGTCTCGCCATGTACGGTCTGGGCCACTACATCTATGCTGGCGAAGATGTACCAGCTCAGACAGAACCCGTGCCAGAAGAAAAGCCGCCGCCCAAAAAGACAGCCGCGAAGAAAGCACCGGCAAAAAAAGCCGACAACATCGTCCAAATGCCTCAAGTCAAGACGTTAGACGATTTAGACGATGCTCAGAGCTATATTGACGAGATTGTCGAGGTCGGCAGTTTTGGTGATCAAGGCGAGTGCGAAAACTTTGTCAACTTTTTCATTGGCTTTCTCGACACTTTCTGGTCAACGAGTAAAAAAGACCTCAAAGATGGCTATGTCCGCAACACCGGAGTTTTCGATCTGGTGAAAGAGTACAGCACCACAGGCCAATACGAAATTTTATCCGCTCACATGAGCGCCTTAAAGCAAGCAATCAACAATCAGGAGTCCAGCAATGAGTAAGTACCACAAAACCGATGGCGGTCTATGGCCCAACAAAGACAAGGCCAAGCCAACCCACCCCGACATGAAAGGGAACGTCAGGATCAGCTCTGAGCAGATGAAAGGGCTGATCGCGCAGGCCAAGGAGGGCAAGGAGCCTAAGATTCAGATTGCCTCATGGAACCGCAAGGCAAAGGACACTGGGCAGGAATATCAGTACGTCACGGCTGAAGTGTTCTGGGATGCAGAGGCACAGGCGGCTCCTCCGCCCCCGCCAAAGCCCCAGCCGATTGAGCTTGAAGAAGACGACATTCCGTTTTGATCAGGTCGAAAAAACTGTTGGATGCGGCGAAGGATCAGTCCTGCGTCAACTGCGGTGTCAGGGATGGCACCGTGGTCGCGGCACATTACACCGGCCTACGCGCACACGCACTTGGCAAGGGTACAGGTCACAAGCCACATGACTTAGTGATCGCTGACCTTTGCCACAAGTGCCACTACCAGTTCGATGTGGGCGGCGGTGGCGCAACCTTTGAGAAGAAGATCGACAAGTCAGAGCAATTCCTGTTCAACATAGTCAAAACCTTGATGCGCCGGATTGATCAGGGCGTCATCACAATAGAAGGAATGAAGGATGAATAATGGAGATACACCTACCAAAGAGCGAAGCAGTGAAGCGGATGAGAGTGTTGCAGTCACTGTGTCAGGAGTTTCCGCAGATGGCACCTCAGATTCTGGAGGTCAATCTACAGTCGAGGCACGGGGTCACACTGGAGGTGAAGCCACTACGGACTCACCGCTCCAGACCGCAAGAAAACTACTACAGAAAGTGGTGCAACGGATTCGCAAAATTCTGCGGCTTGACCCCTGACGAAATGCACAACGAGATTCTCTGCCAATGCTATGGGTCAGAGGAGATCGAAAGCAAGTTTGGGGTAGTTCGTCGCCCGGTGAAACGTAGCAACGATGCTACCCGTGGGGACTACTCTGAGCTTATCGAAACATTATGCAGGGTGGCGGCAGAGATGGGATACGATGTGCCGCCCCCAGCTAGGGAGGAAGGATCATGAAGGTAAAAGTTGTTTTCGAGTGCGACGATGAGATTAGGCGTGCTGTAAATGCTTTTTATGGCAAAGAGGGAAAGGCGACACACGCAGAGATGCGGGACTTTTTTGAGCAATACGGGAAGTCAGCACTTAGCGACATATTTGACGAGTCTTGCATTCCCGAAGAAGGCCCAGTTAGAGCATTTTACGTTAACGACTACGACAGCTTGGCGCGGTTGGCTGACTCAAAATGACAGGTAAATTTACTTTGAAGTTAGAAGGCGATGCTTACACGGATGCAATCACCACTGCCGACAAGTTTATAGAGACAGTTGTTGAAAGGCTGACACGGATTGAGGAGCTTGTGGAGGACAATCGTGATGCCGTGGAAAACATCGCTGAAGCTGTTAAGTCGCTAGAAAACGCCATGAAGATGCTGAAAGATGGCTAAGATGACTCGCAAGCAGGCATGGTGGGAATGGCACAAGCAGAACCCTCACGTTTACGAGCTGTTCAAGCGGTTTACTTTTCAGGCCATCAGGCGTGGACACAAACGCTGTAGTGCTTGGCTGATAATCAACAGGATACGCTGGGAGACTGCGATTGAGACATCTGGTTGCGACTTTAAGATCAGCAATGACTTTATCGCCTACTACGCCCGGCTATTCATGGCGCATTACCCTGAGCATGAAGGCTTTTTCGTCACAAAGAAGATGAAGGGGGAGCTTTGAAGATTACTTCTTGCTGTCGGCACCCTGATCATTCTCATGCTCGTATAGCGCGGCAAGTATCTCATCGTCACGAGAGTGTCCGTGTTGCCACAGCCAGCTCTTCACCTCCTGCCTTGTAGCCTGTCCAGACTTACCGTGGTGGTGATTGATGGCTTTGCGTAACTTGTCGCTGACAGCAAACAGAATATGCAACTTCACGAATACTTTTTTTGGATGTGCTTGTAGATCGCATAGATCGACAAGAAGTAGAAGGCGATAATGCTCATGGGAATGGACAGGTAGATCAAGTCCCACGGGTGCAAAGCCAGTATCTCCCAGATGCCCTCAAGCGCGGACTCAACCTGATTAGCCGCGCACTCCTCCACTAGATTCTGCCTTCAGCCTTGTGATGCTGAACATTGATCAGGTGCTGATTGATGATGTCTTCCTTCGACTGACCGTAATACTGCACAGCCAACATCTCGTCCAGCAGGATGGTGTTCAGGCTTCTGTCCTGAAAGCCCTCAACGTCAGGCACCTCTGGCAGATACAGCTCTCCCAGTATCCTGCCGAACTTGCCCTTTCGATCCATGTGCGTCCTGATCAACAGCTCAGAACCTTCTGGCACCATCTGCGTCACATAATCTTTGGCGAGAAGGCCAAGAGCCTTCAATTCTGGGGTTCCTCCGCGAGTCTCTGCCGTGTCTATGCCATATAGGCGCACCGACTGTTTGCTCAGGAGAACGTCAAATCCAGCGTCTATCGTCAGAATAATAGAGTCGCCGTCCACTACACGCTCACAGGTAGCGTGGTAAAGCCAGTCCATCTTCATATTAGTACGCCCTATCGACAACAGGCAGGTCAATCACTGACCTCATCCTTGGGTTCTGGTAGTTAAGATAACGCTCTATCTGCGCCTCAATTACCCGTATTCGCTCTCTCTTCGTGTCCTCGTCCAACATTGGAGCCGCTTGAATAGCTTTTATCTCATTTCTCATGTTCTTCAGCTCGTTTGATATTTCATTAGCGAGGTCTTGTGCCGCCAAAAATGGTGCTCTCGCCTCAATGAATCTGTTGTATTCCGTGTACCGTTGCTGTTTGTTAAGCATATTCGCTGTTCTGACCACGGATTTGACTTCGTTGATCATCTCGTAAGCAACTTGTTTCTGGGCAGAGCCTGTCTCTGTACCAAAGAATCTGCGCCAAAGAGGAAATTGGAATATAGACTTGCTTTGTGGGATCGCCGCCAAATCTCCCCTCACCGCCTCAGACTTCAGCACTGCATCAATCATGGCAACGCCATAACCGCCGAGTGTGCCAGTGTAGCCCCTGATAACATGGTCGATCTTCATTGGGCTGAAGTTGCCCGGAAGGTTCTGGCCTATGAATTTCGCAAACTCAGTGGTGCCTACATTGTCCTGAAATCCACCGACGATGTCCTTGTCCACATAGAAGGGTACGATTGGCCTGTTGGTGAAGAAGTTGTGGTTAAACGCCGCCTCTGCCAGTGGCGCAATCGCCTGCACACCGAGGGGATTGACCTCTAGGGTAGACACAACACCCCTGACCATTGTGTCCCTCACCTCTCTGTCAGTCCTATCCCCCATCACTCTGGCGATAATCGCCTCTGGAATAGTCTTCAGCAACAGACCAACTTCAAACGGGCTTGGCAATAGAATTGGCACCGGCCCAGATGTCGGGACGATTATGTTGTTGTCTTTTGTTTCGGCAGACTGACGCTTGTACTGATCATCATCGCTGACCAGCATATAGTAAACGGCTGTGAGGGCCATCGCGGTAAACGATCTGGCGGTAAACCGTTGTATTATTTTCGCTCTGGTCTTGTTGTCCTGCGTGGTGTAGTCGCCAGATATAGCTCTGACAAAAACATCAATACCTTGGAATCTTGCGTTCAGGAAGGGGATCAATGCGCCCAGCAAACGCGCCGCAGGATGAGCGCCGCGTCTGGCGTAGTTGATGATCTCTATGGCCTGATAGGTTGCCTCTGCGTCATTCCCCGTTCTGGCAAGAACATCGTTATATACTGCATTCCTTGTGGCGGCGTCCGACTTGGTGGTGATCATGCCCAAGCCGTCCCACAACCTTCTAAACATATTCAGGGTTTTGCCGTCAGGGGATTGACCGCGCCTCTTGGCTTCCGTCTCAAAGTATTTCTTCATACTTTGCTCGCCAATGGAGAAGTCATAGCCGCCAACCACACCGCGTCTTTCCAGCCTGTTCATGCTTTCTGCAAAGCCAAAGACCGTATCAACGATAGGCGTGAAGTCGCCGCCAGAGGTGACGTAGGTTGACAGTGTGTCGCGGAACATATTTGCCAGAATAAAATCTGGTGTTCGCGTGACCATTTCTCTAAGGACGGTAGCTGGCAAGCCGCCGTAGTAGGCAATTCTCTGTAGGGTCGCGCCATCGTCCACGGTCTGCAATGACTCGTATAGCAGGCCATCGTCTATCTGGAAGTGAACAGGGCGTCCGTTGACCTTGAACGTAATCGTGTTTTTGCTGGGGGCAACAACCTGCCGCGCCAATCCCAGCTTTTGCAAATCACGGGCCACTCTTTGCTGGGCAACATTCTTCATGCCCATGTTGACAGCGGCGCTCAGATTCATTGCCACCGACTCAACCAGACCAATGTCTACAGCCCTTTCGCTACCCTCGTACTGCTTAAAGTAGGACATCTTGGTAAGATCATCGAAGATGCCGCCAGTTGCTTTGGATAGGCTTGCATCATCTTCCTGAGCGGCTCTGTAGAACGGGACATAAGAAGACTTGCGCCATATATCCGCAGTCTCTTCGCTCAACACGCCGGTATCTTTCAGGAAGTCGATGGTCTTGTTGTTGTACGCAGTCCAGACATCGTGCCATTTCTTTACAGGGTTGTAGCCATTTCTCTCTGTCACTGCCTCTACAGCGGCAAGAATTTGCTGTTTATTCTCTTCAGTGACAGGAACAACCTTGCCCTGATCACTAAGAAACTCTCCCCGCTGAACCATAGCGTAGGCTTGGGCGAGCTTTCTTAAATCCTTGGAGTCCTTGTTGTAGATCAGGGACATGATCTCTAGCAGTCCCTTGTATCTTCTCCCCTCAAAAACAAAATCCTCTACCCCGTAACCACCGCCTTTGTAGTAGACACTCCCGTCCTTGAAGGCGCTGGCGGTTATAGCATTAGACCTGTCAGCAAGGATGAGCGCCTGTATCGCACCAGAGTCAGCCTCCATCTCTCTAAGCTCAGGCACCCTCTGGCTAATCGCTTCAAAGACCGCGTGTCTATTGATCCCGCCGTATCTCAGCTTCATTACGCGCAATCTCATCCGCGCTCTGAATCTTTTGTAGAAGGTGTCTATTGGCCCACCCTCAAGAACTTCTAAGAGTATCTCGTTGTTGGGTTGCGACTTTTCTGGGCCTGTGGTGAGTTCGTCTACTGCCTTCTGCTGTGACTCAGAAAGCGGAGGGGTATCAAAATACTGGTCTTCAGGGCGCGGAGTTAGCGCCGCCTCTGGATTTCTTCCTATGTATTGTGCTTCTGGGGACGCTTTAACGCTGAATACTGGTGGGCCGGGCGTCTTGTCGATGTCCTTAAGGTTTTGCTCTACAGCTTCCTCTACCTTCGCAGGGTCTATCTGTCGAGCGGCTGGCCTGTCGTAGAGGTTCTCATCTTGCGGAACAACGCTATCAGCTCGTCCAGTCCCTTGTCGATCTCCTTGTCCGACAGCATCTGCTGATCGAACATCTCCTGATCCTCGCTCTGCGCGGCTCCGAACCCTATCCTTGGCCCGTTCAATTCTGCTCCGCTTGATTCCTCTTGAATTGAGGAGTTGCTCAGTTGAGGTGGCGTAATCCTGTCTGACATGGCGTAACTTTACTCCAAGTGACTTATATAAATCTTGCTCAGGATACCATATTAGAGCTTGGAATGCCGCTGGCTCAATCCTCTCACCAGTCTGTTGCTCAAACTTCTCTATCGCTCTGTATACAATATCTCTTAAATTGTTTCGCTGGCTACCGCTAGTCGGGGCGTCATTAGTGCCGTCAAGCAGTTTTATTAAGTTCTCTGCCGCCTTAACTGTCTCGCTCTTTTCCCGCTTGCCAGACTTGTATTCTTCGCCAAACTTCCTGTAGTCGCTTTCGTGCTTGCGCTTGATTTCTCTGGCTTGCTTTTCTATCGACTCCCGAAAAACCTTTTTCTTACCAAGTGCCGTAGCAAGACGCTTGTACGCCTTGGAAATGTTTTCTGGTGATGTGCCGGTTAGCGTACCCGAAAGACGGCCTATGGTTCTCATAAACCACATATCCATCGTGACGGGGCGGTAGTCTCCGCGAAGGTTTGTAAAGAAACCCTGACCTATTTTTGGGCCGAATATAGCGGAGCCAAACACCCTGTTGTCTACGTTCTCGCCTGTGTCAGCCTGCTTTCCAAGTAGCTTTGCGCTCGCCTCGTTCAAGTCTCTAACGATAAATTCTGTCTGCAAGAATTGCTCTATTTCCGACATGGACATTTTTTCAAGCAGTTTGTTAGCCTTAACAAAGTTGGCTTTCATTGACTGCTTTTTGTCGCCACTGCCCTCTTCTTTGAAGCGCCCGTTGTCTCTGTAAAACTTATACGCCTTCTCGGCTAAGGCCAAATTATCGGGAACTGCCATGTTTTGCGAAGTGATTGCCAGAGATAGTAGGAATGCCGTTCTTGCGTTGGAATCAGTTTTTATTTCTGGGTACAGCTCACCAAGCATCTCAATGGTCTTGTCGATGGTTTCGTTGTACCACTCGACGGCGCTCTCCTGTACGTTCTCGTACTCGTAGACCGCTTCCCTAGAAAGGTCTTCTGCTATCGCCTCCCTGTCTTCCTCTCTGGTAATGTCCCTTGGCACACCCAGACGCTCAAGGGTTCGGCGTTGGAGATAACCAGCCACTTGCTTCTTTCCCTTCAGGGGAGGCGGTTGCTCTCGACCAGATACAACATCTATGATGTCAACAGATTCCTGCGCTGGCCCTACATCAAAAACCGTGGGTTGCATCCCAAAAGACTCTACCGCCGCGTTATCAAGAGCATCTACCTCAATCGCGTTCTTTGCGAGGACGAGAGGACCAACCTGTATAACCTCGTCAGCACTGATAACCCGCTTGTTAGGATTGCTCCTGTTGTAGAAATAGCTGTGCCTGTACGGGTCCATGCCGACCTGAATCCAGTCTTTACTCTCCAGAGCCTTATCCGCTAGTGCCTTTGCCTTTTTTGGACCCATAGGGTTCCAGCCACCCATTATCGTGGCTATCGTGCCTTTGGGTTTATCTATAGATATAGCTTGGGCGGCTCTCTGACTCATGCCGAACTTGACATTCGTAAGCGCCGCAACAGACTGATAGCCTACAACTTCTCCTGCTGTGAAAAGGGACTCTGCGGTTTTGTTCTGCATATAATCCGTTAAAGACAGCTCGCCAGCTTTGACCTTCTGGGCGTCCAAGTCTTTTTTCTCACGCCTTTTCTTTGCAGAGTCTGGGTAGTGAACCGAGACAACCCATGTGTCACTCTGGGTATACGAGGGTATGTCAAGCCTTAGCTGTGCAGGCTCACCCTTTTTCAGCACCTCCTGCGGCTTGCCGTACTTAGCCGCCTTCTCAGGACTTTGTCCTTTTCCCTCCCTGAGCGCACGTTTTGCTTGTGCCGGTGTCGCTGGGTCTGGCACATCCTCATAAGGGCGCACCGGCCTGCGCTCGTCAACCAGCGCAGAGTATTCTTCCCTTGTGATCTCGCCCTTCTTCAGCATATCAGCCGCTTCACTAAGCTCTGGATCACGCTTGGCAAAGTCTGGGACGCTTCTGTCGAAAGCCAGCTCCGGCTCATCAGGGGTTGTCTGTCTGAACTCCGGCTCCCGCTCCTCTTCCTCTCCTTCCTGTGCGCGAGTTTGAGGCGACTCTCCCCTCACCCTTCTCGCCGCTTCCTCTCTGGTAATGCCTTGTTTAGAGGCAATCTTGTCCAACATAACTGGGGTTCTAACCTCACCCCTAGCTCTAGCACCAACCTCTCCAGACTCAAGTGCCTGCAAGAAGTCGTTAAACGATCTTGCACCAGTGCCTCTGGAAAAGCCGACCATTTCTTTCAGGAAGTCAACGATTTTGGTAATGATGCCGCGTGGCTTGCCGCCCAGCCTTACTGCCTTGCCCCTGTCATCAATGAGGTTGTTCTGGTAGCCATACTTGATTAGCTCCGCTATCGCCTCTTCCATGCGGGACGCGGGGTCTAGGTTGCTGTAAACCCTCTCTGCATACTGAAAGAACGTCTCTCCAGCTTCATATCCCTGTGCGCCATCTGGCGCGTAGGCGCGAGCCGCTTTTTCAAGGGTCGCCATCTCCTGCTCAGTAATTAAGTCGAGAACTCTTAGAGCGTGTAAGACTTCGTGATTTAAAGTCCCTAGTATTCTGACCAACAGCTCCGCATCTGTGGCGTTGGGGCCAGCTTCTGCAAGTATGTTGTCAAAGCTAACTTGGAGGACTCTCTGTAGCGGATCAAATGCTCCGCGAGCCGCCGCCTGACGAGGATCGGCTGACTCAACAAAATCTATGTTGCCCTGTGCATCTCTGTTGGGCGTTCTAACCCTGTCCACCAGCCTAGTAATGAAGTCATCAGACAGGCCGAGCTTTTTAACTCTTGCCGCAATAGCCTCAGACATTGCTGTTCGTCTTTGGTCTGGTGACGGCAGTGCAAGTATCTGAGAGGTTTGCTCTGGCTGAGAAGCCTCTTCGACTGCCGCCTGATCACGGCTCACAACCTCTCTAGCCTTTTTGATGACCTGATCGTAGGCTCTCGCCTTCATGGTCTTGCCCTGATACTCAAGGGCGGCTCTGGATATATCTGTGCCTTGTCGGCGGAGATGGTCTACTGCAAGCTGTAGCTCTGCTGGAGAGTATGGCTTTAGCTCAAAGACAGGTAGTTTGGTGGGTTTATTGAAGCGAGGAAAAGCTCGCATTTTGTGATAGAGAAACTGTAGCTCTTCGTTTTTCAGGTCATTGATGGACTGATCGCGCCTGAGCTTTCTGCCAGTCAGTATCTGCGCGAGCTTACGCATCTCTGGCGAGTTGTAGTCCATGTCAATGTTTTTGGCGGCAAGCAGTTCAGCGAATTTCTCCTGACTAAGCTCCATCTCGCCAAACATTTCTGCGCTACTAACGAACGCACCGCCCTTACGCTGATTGATAAAACCAGCATACTCCTGAGCGTCCCTCATGCTCGTAAACTTGACCCGCCCCGGCGCTCTCTTACCTTGGCTCCTAGCCGCCTCTTTCTCTGCGGCTGTTGTAGGTCTAGTCTTTATGACGCCCGTAGAAACGCCATCTCTGTCTACGCTTACGGCTGGTACGCCATCCTGAGAAAACGCTCTAAGCGTATCGACCTCTGAAGCGCCCGACTCAAACTCTGCAAGCCTGCCAACATTGTCGCCAAGCGCCTTACGGGCCTCCGAGAGAGAGAAGTTGTTTGTTTCCGGCAAACCCTTTTTCAACCTAGCGGCATTAATCCGCTGGGATGCGGTCATGTCCTTGGGCCTAATACCTTCGTCTATGGCCTGCTGTGCCGTCAGATCGTCTGCATAGCCGTTTTCAGCAGTGGTTCCTGCGGCATAATCAATGGCTGACTTGTGATAGCTGTTTGTATCTGTTCCAAGCACCCTGCGGCCCAGAGTGAGCATGGTCTGTCTCTGATCTTCATCAAGATCAAGTCCAGCTTCGTCAATCACCAAGGCATTGTTTTGCTCTAGAGTTTGCTCAAGAACCTGCCCGTTTAAAGCGCCAGCTAACTGTATCGCCTCTCTGGGGTCTGCATACTCAGGCCCATACTGCTTTCCCTGACTGTCAAACACAGCGGTGCGCTGTCTTACTGGGCCTTCTGCACCTGTGGCAGTTGCCGCGACAGTAAAGGTTTCGTTTAGTGGGAATGAGTCGCCAAGCCTGCGGGATATTTCTATTGCAGTTGCGGCATAGGGATTGCCTCCAGCAAACTTCTCGCCTTCGACAAGGGTGGGTGTGCCCACAGGCACTCTTTTTCTATCGGGGAATCTTTCTCCAGCTTGGGAGGGGGTTGTAAATGGGACGGTAACTGGCTGGACGTTGATAACATCCGGCTCTTCATCCACTGGGGCGGTGACAGCTTCTTCTTGCGGGTCTAGCTTTCTCTGAGAGGACTGCTCTCTTCTTTTCTGCTCTTCAGCCTCAAGCCGCTCTCTTATCTCTTTTTCTGTGTCGAGAAGACTTTGGTCAATAGACCTTTTGCGCCGTCCAGCCGCGTAGGTGACGATAAGGTCTGCCGTTGTACCGACAGCACCGCCAACAGTCAGGTCATCCCAAAGAGACTCTCCTACCTTCTGATTGGGATCGTATACCCCGAGAGCCACGGCATCTTGTAAGACTCCTGCCACGCCCTCTTGTACAGCCTCGACACTGCCCGTGCCAAGCGCCTTCTTGAGCATAGCGATAGACTTGTCCTTGAACCCGTCAGGCAGTTCCCTTGGCAAACCCTTCAACAGCTTTTCAACAGGCGCAAGCTCTGTCAGGCCAATCGCACCACCAAGGCCAATCGCCAAGTCCTCTTGATCTCCGCTGACATCAATGCCTTGCTCTCTGGCAAACTGTATTCTTTGCGACTGATCTCCTGCACCGGCACCCACAGCGAGCGTTCCTGCACCACCGTATCTTGCCGCCGCCATTCCCTTGCCGGTAAGACCAGCCGCTTTGCCCAAGAAGCCGGGGCCGAGGAATGTCAGGAATGAGCCAAGACCTTCGCCAAACTTGGCGCCAAAAGAGTCTCTATATGCCTCATCTGCACCCAGAAAGCTCTCGTTGACAGCATCTCTGCCCTGTTTGGCTAGACCAAGGATGACATCTTCGTCTTCCTGATCTATCGCGTCTTCAAGCCCGACGAGGTTTAGACCGGCGTCAGCAAGCTGAAACAGACCCTCTCCTGTCGATATAAGGCTATTTGCTACGCCACGGGGGATGCCCTTGAAAAACTCACCAGTTGCGCCGAGAAGGGTTGTGTCGTCCTCTTCAGCCGCCTGTGGGGCATCAAAAATCCCAGCAAAGTCTTCTTCTCTAGCGAGATTGTTCGCTATAGCAATTTGAGCCAGTTGCTGTTGAGTGATGCTATCTGGAACATTAGTGATAATTTGACCATTTGGCAGGCGTACATCCACAAGTTAGCCTCCCACTATTGCTTGGCTACCAGTTATGTTCCGAAAGTCCACTATCCCAGCGCCTCCAACGTCTCCAGTAGGCATCTTAATGCCGCCAAGCGAATATAGTGTCTCTTGCAGACGTTCAAGCCTATCTACTGCGCGTCGATAACTTTCTGGCCCACCTTCTTTTTCTTGATCTATGTACCTCAGATTCTGCCTCAAAACTTCCGCTTCATCACCAAGCACCCTGATGAGCGCCGCATCTCTAGCCGCACCGCCATATTCGGCGGCATTCTTAACCTTCTCCTCAAGCAACGTCATTTGCCTGTCGAACTGACTTGCCGCAGTTTCTCGCTTCTGATCCTCTCTGCCAGCTTGGTACTTGGCGAGGCGCGACCTCATATCCAAGTCTCTGATTTCCTTTGCCCCACTAGCGGCGGCGGCACCTGCGGCAGACAGTCCCTTAGAGACATCCCCAGCGGCGATACCCGCGCCTAGTTGCATGAGTATGTTTGCCTTATTCATGCGCCGTGACTCATCCAGAATATCTGTGATGTTAAACTCTGGCGGCGTTACGGATGTAGTCTTCTCAGGCTCTAGGCCAAGATTCTGATCAAACTCCACTGGGCTTAGGGTTGGGGCACTCAAACGTGCCAGCATCTCGTCAGTGGGCTTTCTTAACTGGTCAAGGCTGTATTCGGGATTGCTTCGATCTCCGCTTGGCGTATTGACAAGAGCATCTATGATTGGAGCCTCTGGAGCTATGCCATTGGCATCAGCGGGTTGGGTCAATCCGTCACGATTGGCATTCGGCAAGTATTGCCCAAGAGCCTCAGAGCTTGTTTCTACCGCCTGTTGTATGAAGTAATCCCTTGTCGATAACGTGCCTTCAGGGCGTCTGCCTCTTTGATCAGTAGGCGGTCGATAATCAAATATAGACTCTGCAGTATCAGACCCAAGAACGTCATAAATCATCTCTTCCCTAGAGAGGAATCCCTCTTTAACTCTGCCCCTTGTGTCAACGGGCGGTCGATAGTCATACAAAGACTCTGCAATCTCTTCTAGGGTTGAACCAGATAGAGGACTCGCCGGACCCGCCTGAACTTCTGCACTGTCTTTGGCCTGCATACGAGAATCGCCAGCCGGAGGCATAACTGTCCTCCCCATATACGCCGCTCTCGCATCGGCAATGGCTGGGTCAGTTGGCAGTGTGGCAACACCAGACTCTGTTGGTCGTCCAAACGGATACCTAACAGGGCCGTCTGGGCCGATGCCCAAATCAACAGGCAATGCGGTAACCCCAGACTCGTCAGGAGCAGGTGCGCCAAAGGGATACCTGACAGGGCCGTCTGGGCCGATTCCTAGATCGACGGGCAATGCGCTAACACCAGACCTGTCAGCAGGGGGTGCGCCAAACGGACTTGCTGGGCCTCTTGGCCCAATGCCTAATGCCAGATTACTGGCTTGGGTTGAGTCCATCCCCATATCCTGATACAGCTTGCTCAACTCTGGCACTGCTTCAAAGCGTCTTTGCCTGTCATTCTG
>CERA01030478.1_pt1 | contig 21861 bp, 25 predicted proteins | sample 530881 | NCBI WGS metagenome assembly CERA01 (sample SAMEA2621061, study PRJEB7988) | marine metagenome | biome: marine biome (ENVO:00000447); feature: deep chlorophyll maximum layer (ENVO:xxxxxxxx); material: "saline water (ENVO:00002010), including plankton (ENVO:xxxxxxxx)" | depth 50 m
CTGTCATTGCTTTTGGTGTAACCCCCTATTCTTACAAGAATCTGGTGCTACTCTTTTTTACACTGAGTTGTAGCATCTCAGGGCTTGATTTTAAGACTGGTTCCAATCCTGTCCTTCATGTTTTGAGTTATCGCCGGAGTGTGGTTCCCAATCGAACATTAAACACGCATGATAACTCTGGCACCTCATTTTAAACCTTCATGGTTTACTTCACCTTTGTCCAGCTTTGGTTTTACGAGATAAACTGGAAAACTCGTATCTCATCCTACAGCTTAACGAAGTAACCTTCATCAACCAAACGTGCTATGTAATAGCGGAAAATCCTAAGTGGATTTTGTCTGGTTGTAAGTTCACCTTCTTTAACGGCAAGTTTAACTAAGTCCTGTGCTGTGAATTTGTCTTGATCTAAATCAGACTTCTTCGCATTGTTAACAGTCTCAATTAACGCTTCCATTTGTGGAGTTGTACACTCCGAGCCTTTGCCAGTGTATTTGTATTGAGAGCGTATTGAACCTTTGCTCGCTACAACTGGTTTAGGTACTGTCTTCGTCTTCGCCTTTGTTGCTTTAAGTGGCTTGACTTTTGCCTTCGCTGTCTTATTAAGAACAGGAGGGGCTTTCTTTGCTGGTACTGCTGTTATGGTTTGCATAACTTTCTCCTTTCTAGTTAAAAAACATTCTACCGTTGTGGTAGAACATACTAATAATATACCTAAGAGTTTTACGAAAGTAAAGCACTATTAGAGTAGCTTCATCCTTGGTCAACATAGGAACGTGTTGGACCACAGAGAAACTCATTCGCATCGTCTACAGCTTCCCAGAGATGTTTCGTTCCTTGTTCTCTAGGTATATCTTCTTGAACATGACTGGCAAGCGAATCGAGTAGAGTAACTACTTCGTTATACTGTTTAATAACTTTATCTACTCGGATCGCCATACTCGTACTCCTGATACTTCGTCTTCTAAACGATATCTCAAAGCATATCTCCACTGGGGATCTTGTTTCTTGCCGAAGTTTCTACATGACTGAGATATTCTGTTTTTCATACGTTTACCGTCATCACCTTCTTCTAAAGGAATGAATATAGAATCTCCTACCTCCATTATATTCCAAGGATATTTACTAGCTCGGCTACGCATATCCTCTGGTAATGGAATATTTTTCTCTATTTTGAAACTAGCTTCTGATTGTTCTTTGTACACAGGATCGTGTACTCTTTCTGGTGGTCTCATTAGTGAGTCTCCTTTCTTATTGATGTTAATTTATCTTCTAAATACTCTGACCAAAAAGACAATACTTGTTGAAAATCAGCATTGTCAAGTTCATCACATCCTTGTGCTTGCATGGTACTCGCAACTAGGCGAGACAGCTCAGTGTTGCCTGCCTCGTCTAGTGCGATCCATATCAAACACATAACGTCATGCGGTACTGAATATTTATCAGGGTTGTTTACTTTTCTAGCTGGAATAACTTTCAACTTAGATAAATCCGCTTTTTTCATTATGCTACCTCTGCGTACTCTACAGCTAGATTAAGTGCTTTGCTTTTACGATTTGCTGCTGCTCCAAACCATGCACTATGTAATGCGTTACCTTCTGATTGAGACTCACGCAAATGGTCTTCCACATAAGTAACTGCGTTTAATGCTCCCCACCATGTTCCTCGGGCAGACTTGAGTTGTGATCCGGGTGATTGCTCTAGAGCATCCATTACAAGTCTCGGAAACTTATTAAAGTTATCAATAAGTGGTTCCTGTTGACCTATAACCTCACCTTTCTCACGAAGATCACGTTGCTTTCTGTATTCGTCAAGCATAATAGGTTGGTATATCTGACCTACATACTCAAGAACATCAGAATGTTTTGCTTTCTTCTTAGATAACAGCGTAGAAGCTTCTCTAAACTCTGCCATACGCTCTGCAGATAGCCCTAGAGCTTCTTCTGCGGCTTGTATCACGTCATCTCCGAACTCTTTAACGTGTGGCATACGAAATGATGCAGTTCCGCCTTGCTTTAGAGCAAATGTAAGCGTGTTGTTGCAAACAACTCGTATTGGAGTTAGTTTTATCGTCATGGATCTGCCTACGATGTGGGGTTGGTTTATTAATAAGTAACCTTTAATTTGATCATCTCCTGCAAGATCAAAGTCATCAGCTATCTTAGCTAATCCCCATATTTCTCCACCGTCTTTAAGACTACCTGCAGTCTCCATAGACATATGTCCTGCCTCTGTAAAACGCTTAAAGAACTTGAATACATCTTTATTCTGGATAGGAACATAGTCCTTACCACAATGTGATAATACTCTATTGTCTGTGTCGCGTACTATGTGGAATGTATTAGGTGCTTGTATAATACCAACATCCTCGTTCCACTCTGGTGCGTCTAGCGTATAACTTGGTCTTTTACTAACTGACCAGTCAAGCTGTGCTGCAACCAGCATTTCCTCTGGCGTCAGATTGGGATTAACTTCGACACCTAATCCGTGCCAAGGTTTATCACCTGTCCAAGCCATCGTTTCTACTTGATGTGCCATACTTATTCTCCTTTCTTCTTTGTATGTCGTTAATCACGGTAGCCGTTTAGCTACCCTATAAATAGTATATAAGAGTTTTACGAAAGTAAAGCAGTATTTAGAGCATCCCAGTTATAAGGAATATTAAGAGTAAGCAGAGCTTTAGATTTATACCCACCTTCCATAAGTTCTTGAGCTCCTGTCAAACCGTCTATGTGGTAGAGTTTAATCTCATCATTTTTACGAGCCATTACAAAGACTTGTCCGCCGTGTGACGCTCGTTTAGCTAACCAAGCAACTTGCATTGGTCGTAGAGTAAGTTTGTTGCCCGAGTGAATCTCTTTTAACTCCACCCAAAACTCTTTACCTTTGGCACAGCCGTTTACATCAGGAACTCCTGCTCCGGTCATACCTGTTTCAATACGCTGTAGATGAATGTCGGGTAAGTTCTTTCGCATCAACAGCCATAAATTCTTTTCTTTTGCCATTTAATCAATAGGTATCGGATACTCTCTAGTTATTCCGTGTTTTTCTCTGTAGTTTGTTCTTTTCTTTTGTTCATAAAGAAAATTTTGTATATGTTCTGGAGTATTCCTATTTAAACTCTTAATCGCTATTTTTACAACGTCTGGATCTTCATAACTTGTATAGTGATAATCTCTCTCAAAAATACCAGTGTCTTCTATCTGTTGTAAAACTCGAGCAGGTATGCTTTTAGTTTCTAATGATCCTGAGTAGTATCTTTGCTCATAACTGACGGGATCGTTATGACAATTACCAGTGCCGAAATCCATTTTATGTTGATCATGGTTCCATTCTTTACCACACTCGTCACTACAGAACTTTCTTCTTTGTCCTTCGCAAGGATCGCCACATTGTTTGCATGTATACTCTTTTTTAGCCATATAATAAATATATAACTTAAAAAAGCGAAAGTAAAGCAGTATTAAGAACCTATGCGTTTTACCCCAGTATGCGGAGCAACCGAGTGATTATCTAAAGCAATCTTTATGTTTATACCTCTTAACCAATGCTTATATTCTACTTCTGCTTCTTCTACAGTTGTGTGTAACTCTTTGATTTGTAACCATTTATTACGAGCAACGTTCACTCCTGAATAATAATCTCCATCTCCTAACTTACATCGAGTTACTATCTGCCACATTCTTTGTTTTGTGACATTATACTGTTCTCCTAACTGTTGTAGAGTAGAGTTACCTTCTTCCCATTTTTCATAAATCTTTTTATATCTAATTGCATTTTCTAATGCTTTATCTTGGGATATACCTTTCATCTTTCAATCTCCTTTGTCTCTCCCCACGATGGTCCAAGTTCTGTATCAACCAGTAAAGGTACAGCAAGCTCTACGCAATGCTCCATTATCTCTACTATCTTCTTAGATTGTGGATCATCTTCTACAGATATATCCACTTCATCGTGTACTTGTAAATGAGGAACTATGCCCTCGTCCCATAGTCCGAGCATGGCTAACTTAGTCATGTCGGCGGCAGATCCTTGTATCAATCTGTTGAGTGCTTTGTATGTATACGACCTTTTTAAACTGTCTCCATACCTTTCTTTAGCTTCTTCTAGTGGTAGAGGAATCGTTCTTTTATTTCGATCCTCCCATAAATTAAACCTACAGTGCCTTCCTGCGAATGTTTTTATATACCCTCTGTCTATGGCTACCCTAGCACATTGATCCTGTAGAGCGCGTATAAAAGGAACTTTATTGTGGTATCTCTGGAATAGGGCTTCAGCTTCCGTATCGTTTAATCCTAGCTCCTTAATTAGCTTTTCCTTACCCATCCCATAGCTAAGTCCTAAATTAATTATCTTAGCTTGTTTACGCGGTATATTAGCCATATCCGCTACTATCTGATGGAAGTCTGCGTTCTGTTCTGTATACTCTTTAACTGCGTCTTTAGCTCCAGATAACTTCATCTGACTAGCATAATGTACAGTAAGTCGTGGTTCTTGTTGAGAGTAATCAAACACTCCCCACTGACAACCTTCTTCTGGTATAAATAAAGATCGAATTAAATTACCTATCTCTGGATCACGGGCAGGAACTTGTTGTAAGTTTGGATTGCTATAACTGAACCGACCACTGACCGTGCCGCCACGATCGTTACGCATAGGATGTGCTTCTGCGTGTATTCTACCATTAAAACAATGTTCTTTAATCATCTTATCGATGAACGTAGTCCTAGCTTTGTTGAGCTTTCTAGCCCTTACGATAAGTTGGGGGAGTTCATGTTCATGTCCTTCTAACCAGTTCTTTTGAAAACTAGCCATACCTGTTTTTTCAGTTGTAGGATACCATAAGTTATTCTTGTCAAAAATATTCTGTAGAGAGGCATTCGCCCATAGATTCACGTCACTACCATACTTACGCTTTATTTCTACCTGTATCTTCTGTTCCTCTACTGATAGTCTTTTACTGACCGAGTCTGCTTTATCTTCATCTACTCTAACTCCTCGCCAACGCATCTCTAAAAGTAAAGGGATTAATCGTTGTTCTGTCTGTAAAATAGAATTCAGGTTATTTTCTTCTATTTCTATTTTTAGTTTGTTCCAGAGTTTAAGAGTAAGGACTGCATCTTGCTCACCATATGGTCCAACATACTTCGAGGGAAGTTTATACATCTCTGACTTAGGATTAATACCAAAGGCGAGTGATGCATCTTGTAACAAAGACTCATCTTTCTTCTCGTCACAATATGTCTCGCCTAGATTGTCTAAAGAATATGAAAAACGATTCTCATTAAGTAGAGGAGCGGCGATGATTGTGTCAAGAATATTACCTTTTACCTCGACTCCTTCCCTTCTCAACCAACCAACATCGTAGAGTGCGTTATGAAATATAACATCTCGTGTAGTAGAGGATAGAGTATTCCTTAACCAACGTAAAACAACATCTTCGTCCAGATTGCCTCCCCCCTCATGACGTATAGGAAAGTAACCACTCCAATCTTTAGTAGCGATACCAATACCCACAACGTGTCCTCTACCTGTCGCCCATCCGGGACCACAAGTCATTAAGTGAGGATCATAAGTTTCTAAGTCTACTGCAATAGTCTCTCGCTCAGAAAACTGAGGAAAGACATCAGGAATAGACCAACTGCTCTCTGGAGCAAAAATTGGCTGTTGCATTATTTTTTCTTTTTAGGTCTGCCTGCTTTCTTTTTCTTTTTGGTTGTTTTCTTCGGAGCTTTACCACCTATCCATGCTTCATTAATGTTAGGAGTAGCTTTGTTATCTTTTACATAACGACCTTTTTTAGTTCTAGCTCTCTTAGGTTTAGTCTTCTCAACGCTCATTTCAATAGGTTCGAATCCTTTTTTAGGTTCAAACTTATCTAATTCAACTTGAGCTTCTTTCATAGCCTCGTCTAAAACTTTCTCATCTTTAGCTGATGAGCTACCAAATATACTTTTTAACGCTGTCCAAAATCCCATCTTATTCTCCTTCTTCTGTAGTTTGAGGTTTATCCTCGCCATATACTAATTCGTTTTCTACTAGGATTAAATACCTTCGTAAATCCCGAATATCGTCCAAAAGACCTTCGTCTCCTGTATACACATCTCCCGCCTTGAAAACATCCCAACCATGTTTCTCTGATTGATTTTCAATACGGTCGAATTTTCTCGCTAACATCATAAACGCACCTACACCTCCGCGCCGTTTCCACGAATCGCCATAAGATTCCTCAGCACTTCTTAAAGTGTTTACGTCCTCTTGAGCAATATTTTTCATATTTTCCCACTTAGTCATCTCTACTTTCTCCTTTATTTTCAAAATTTTCTTTTCGTTTCAATAGCCATTCTTTACAAGCAACTCTCCAATCGGTAGCTACAATATACTCAACTTCAGCCAGTGCCTTATCGTAATCTTTTTGTTTATGAGCCCAATACGCACACATCATAGGGTGACCAATACTCTTAAATGCAAAGTTATTCCACCCTTCAGAAACAGTTATGTTCCTGTTCTCAAAATCCATAAACTCATTTAACTCAGAATTAAAAGTATCTATGTCTGTAGTTATTAATGGAAAATATATATCTTCACTATCGTACATAGTTCTTTTAGTCTGCGGATAAAATGGATCTATAGTTAGATGTTTTAATCTATCCCAAAGTTCGTTCTGATAGACGTGAAAGCTATCACTTATTTGTCTATAATGTCCTATGTCTACTCCTATAGCTGATGCCATATATTCCTGTAACATAGACATATGAACTGCGTTAGCCCCATAAGCTCCCCAAACCATGTCGTTAGATCGACAACACACAGTCATGTGTAATAAACCTTCTCTTATCTTGAAATATATGTGAGTGTTACAAGGAACATCTTTACCTTTACGATCTAGGTCTCCTATAGCGTCCCACATCTGTAATACTGCTCGTCTATCGTCTGGGTTTCTTTTTAACATACGGATTATATCTTCTAGTTGGTCAAACAAGAAATAACTTCTCCATCTCCAACCATACGCTCCCCACAATGTTTCACCATCATCTGAAAAGTTCTCCATTGTCTTAACAAAATACTTAACTGTTTTTAAATCATTAGCTCCATTTAACATCCACAGTCCTTCTATAAAATGAAAAAACGGATTACAGTCTCTCTCAGGTATCAAACATACTCTTTCCCAAGGTTTTTCGAATACGGTTGTTACAGGGCACAGGGCTTCGTAAGTTGTTCCGTTACGACTCTCTTGTGTTCTGTAATTAGTATGTCCTTTAAATAAATCAATGCCTTTAAGTAGAGCATCGTTTACGTTTCTTGCAGGTATTACATTCATTATATTTCCTCTATTAATGGTAGTTCTGGATCATGTTTATAGATAGATCGAGTCCTTCCCTCTCCCTTAACTATCCTAGAATATTTATCAAACTCACAAAGACCGCCTTCTATTTCTCTCATTTCATAGACGCGATGTGAATCTTTAAACCATAAATCACGACTATCCACTGCTTGATATAAATCATTCATTTCTTTATTCCAGTCATGGCTTCTTTTACAAAAACCTAAATCACGACCAGTAAGTCTGTTGAGTCCTCTCATGGCTCCGGGACCAGCATTAGCCCAAGTCAATATATCATCTGCTTTGTCTAATAATGAAGTCCATCGTAAATCTGTTACTACTTCATATGCCATGAATGGACCCATGTATGGATACTTTAAAATAATATCCCACGCTTTTTCTAAAGAACATTCCTTTTTAATTTCTTTTACGATATGTTTTCTATCTCTCCACATATGAGAGACACATTCAGCAACTCCTGTTACCTTGTTCATACGATTAGGAGTTTTAATAATATATGCTCCTGTTATCCACTTAGGTTGTTTAAAAACTTCTGCAATAGCTTTTTTCCTATCCCAGTTCTCAAGTAGATCATGTTCTAATAAAGTTCTACCTGTCTCTATTAAATTAAACCAACGAAATATTACAGTAGCCATAAATACTTCATCTTGATCTTTTAATGGCTCTCTGATGTGTTTAACAAACCACCGAGTAGTTCTGTCATCTTCACGAAAAACTTGACAAAACTTAAACTCTTGAAGAATAGGATCATCAGTCCATGGCGGAGACTTTTTCAGAAATTCTTTATTTATTCTAATCCTTTCTCGTTCTTCCTGCCAATAAATATAACGATCCAGTTCTTCTGGAAGAAATTGAGTCACTACTTTTTCCTTAGTATCCACGCACAGTTGTTAGCCACCTCAGGATAAAATACCGCAGAAGCCATTCTTAAAAACTGTCTACCATAACGTTTTTCCATTATCTCAAACTGTTCTAAAGTAAACCCTACTGGATTCTTTTGTTCTCTTACCGCTTTTCGTAATTTAGGTATCTGTATAAACGTTCCTGTAACTGCTTCTATGTGGAAGTTTCTTTCTAGTTCTTCTTTAAGTTCTTGAAAGCCCCACTCATACACATGATCCTCTGGTAGCTTATCGTTAGAACCATCATGGTTAGGAGTTGATACATAACCTAGAGCATTAGGTCTCATTACCCTTGCTACATCATCTAGCCATGCAGGGACAAAGTGTCTTCCCATATGTTCAATAACTTCTGTAGACCAAAAGAAATCTACGCTTTCGTCTTCTAGATCGAACACAGGATTAACAGTTAAATCTTGTATTCTTATCTCACCATTAAAGTTCTTAAACCATGCAGAATCTTTTAGTTCTCCTCCTGCATTAGACCAGAAAGGGTTTTCCATAAGACAAGCGGGATCGATATCGTAACCAAAATAAGACCTAACTACATCTGATTTTTTGATAACATACGCTTTATATATGTTCCTTAGAGCCCAACACTCTCCGCAACCAACTTCAAATCCGTCTATTGGTCTGCCTAACTTCTTAGCTTCTTCTATCATTAAAGACGCTATCTTATCGAAACGACTCATATGACCTAATTCATCTGGTCTCCAATTAGCAGTAACCCCTGCTGTAGCAAGATCCATTCTAGTATTCTTGCTGTCGTTTTCATTCACGGTTAATTTCCTTCTTATTGATGACATAATTTCTCCTCATCTTCTATTGACATATAATAATCATCTATGGCTTGAGCTTCTTCTACCCACCACTCTGGTCTATCTCTACCCTTTTCCCACTTAGCGTAATGTTTTTCGTTTATAACATAAGCACGATAAGCATAAATTGGATCGTGTTTTCGTTTATATTGATCTGGCATAGCTTGTGCGACTGGTGTTTTTTCATCAGTGTATTTAATATTGTCTGGTTGTAAGAACAATGGTTCTTTTAACTTTGCTACGCTTGCATGAATTTTATCGTATCTGTGTGTGTATTCATCACCTAGAGCGAGGAAGTGTTCGTATAACCATCTGTAATTTGCTGAACACTCTCTAGTCCATATAGTACAAGGGTGGTTTTTATACGCAGTTTTATATAAACCTTGTGCGTCTGCCCAATCATCATCGTCTAGTTCTCTGTGTGCTGTGCACAACATCTGAGCTGTTTCTAATGGCATTTTTACTAGCATTTTATCTGGTTGTGCTTGTGCACATTTAGTTGGACAATCATCAAAATAAAATATGTTCATAATATTCTCCTTTCTGGTTAAACATATACGCTATATTATCCTTTACTTTTACTTGCAAAGTAAAGAGGTTTTTATAATTGATAGTAGCGTGTTGTTTTAGGCTCAATAAGATATAAATTTTCTTTTGCTCTGGTTATTGCTACATAGAACACACGATTCTCATCGTCTGGATTCTCTTGGTAATTTTTGTAAACTCTGTTAGTTATGTCTGTTAACAACACAACGTTCTCACACTCTCCTCCTTTAGCGGCATGGATAGTAGATAAACGTATTCTCGGTTGCTTAGTTATCTTTTCTCCTCTACGAAGCATGGCTCTTATGTAGCTAACTTCTTTTGGGCTCAACAGATTAAATACATCATACCAGTTACCTTGAGGTAACTCAGGAAAATAATGCTCTAGTTCTTTTCTTTTTATCCCTGAAGATGGGTTAAGTACATCTAGTTTCTTTATGTTCTTTATTTTGATGTACTTTAAAATATTTATACAGTCAAGAACAGATACATTTCTACCTCTGTTAAGTCTTTCCCAATTTATTACAGCTCTTACTTTCTTCTCTGCGATACTAGACCTTCCTTTTACTTCAAAAAACCATCCTTCGTTTCTACAGTATTCATCTACTTCTTCTAATAGATAATTAGTCCTAGCTAAAACTAGCCACTCTCCTTTTTCCATGTTAATTAACTCTATAGACGGCTCCCATCGAACAACTCCCTCCTCTTTTCTAGGAGTCCATTCTTTATGTATTCTGGATCGAACTTGTCTGATACAAGAATTGGCTACGTCATGCACCGATGAAGGAACACGATAAGATTGTTTCAAGATCATTGCTTCCTTAGAATTAGCTATTAAGTAATCAACATCAGCTCCTGCCCATTTATATATCGCTTGATCATCATCACCTGCAACATAAATACGATCGGCTCTCTCTGCTAGTTTTCTAACCACTGACCACTGTAAAGGGGACAAGTCTTGGGCTTCGTCTACAAACATAACATCTAACTTAGGTATATCTCCTTTCTCTACAAACATCTGTAACATATCTGTGTAGTCAACTAACAATCTATCTTGCTTAAACAGTCGTAATCCTCTAGCGAAACGTTCTAGTTCAAACCAACCTACCGCATCATCAACCTCGTGCCACTGTTCTTGTAACGACACGTCACGCATACGAGATAGGTTTTCTATAAACGCTAAACGATCATCGTGAGTCATAGCAAATATATGACCATCATCAGAAGTTGTTTTTCCTGTTAATCGAATATTAAGTTTCTCGTTTAAGTCTATGATATTAGAACGATCTATTACGCTTTCTCGAGTCAATCCTAGTTGTCTAAACGCTAACGAATGTAGAGTTCTAAAGTAAGGCAGTTCCTTATCCTTTACGCTAAAACGTTGTATAGCTCTTTCCTTGCCTTCCTTTACCGCTTTCTTAGTAAAGGTAAAGAATCCTATACGTTCTGGTCTAGTTCCTTTTTCCATCTCATCTTCGATGAGTCCTAACAAGGTACTGGTCTTTCCCGTTCCCGGAGGTCCAAGAATTACCTGAGTATGAGCAGGTAAACTCACAAACCACTCCTGAATGTTAAACTAATTCGTCTTTTACTACCAAATAAAGGCGGTATAGAATGAGTAGCTTTCATTTGAGAATGTCCGTCAAACATATAAACATCACCTTCCTCTACTAAAAACCGTGTAGTTTCAGGATCTCCTTTATTATCTAAATTTATTTGACTTGTATTTGTGTGTGATTTTATAGGTTTATCGTAATTATTCCACTCAAGAATCCTAGTGCCTCCGAAGGATATACCGAGAACTACGTCTTGTAGAGTAGGAATAGTGTCAGAGTGATGAGGAATACTGTCATCTCCTGTTTCATATAAACCACATAAACAAAAAGTAAATTCGATAGGTTTATTCATTATTTCTGAAGCCCACTTTTCAGCTTTAGATTTAATTAGTTCCATGTCCTCCGTCCATGGTTCAGGTTTATATAACTTTCCAGCATAGTTAAACTCAGAAGTTCCATAACCTTTTGTAGGTCTGCCATAAACTGCTTTCCCATCGAAATGACGAATAGTAGGTCTATCCCAATGCTTTATGTTAGGTTGCATATATTTAAATACATTTTTAGCAAATACTTTCATAATAAATTATCGTTAAAGTCTGGTAAATCGTGAGGTTGATCTTGAGTTTCGAATTCTTGTATAAACCAAACGTTAACTCCTCTCCCTTTTATGTTGAAAAAATGAGGTTCTCCGTGCAACTGTTTAAGTTTAGAAGTTAACTTATTTCGTTGATATTCTTTAAAATTATTTCTATGTAAGTAATCCATTAAATCACCTAACCTGAAATAAGTTCTTCCTTCGTTAGTCCATGGTTTATGTAATAATAATTCATCACGTTCTCTGGCAGGTCTTTCTGTGCAGAAGTTTTCTAACAGTTCTATAAAGTGACCCTCGGTAGAAGATTCTTTCGGTACTTCTACTATAGTAAGTACATCTAATAACTGTTGAATAATCTGTCTCCAAACGTTTTCCTTAACTTTAGGTGGTATCTTATTAAGAGCGTCCATGCACTTACGTTGAAATCTATTTTGATTAAGTAAATCATCTGTTTCTAATTCTAACCTTCCGCCCTCGACATCTAAGAACCAGATAGGTGGATCACTGTCTTGTTTAGTTAAGTTACTGAATAAAGGTGTTCCTCCGTTTGCTCCTATACCAAACTTACGAGTTCTGCATAACGAACTGTTACAGAAACTTGCTATAGGTTGATCATTACATCTGTAAAAGTAATCTTTTCTCTGCAACTGTTTACCTATAGTTAACACTTCTTGTGCACCTAAAGGTGGTTGCATATATTTTATATTTATATCCTCTAATCTTTTTTCCCAGTCATCAGGATACTTCTTCCTTAGAAACACCCCGACATTAAATAACCCTGAGTTTCTTGTACCTTTAGGAAATCCTTGCACAACTAAATGCTGTAAGCAAGGTGGTGATTGATCTAACCACTCTATCTTTTCATGTAATGGACTAACCTCTAATCTTTCTAGTGCTTCCTTTTTTAAGATTATTTCTGAGGTATGGTCTAAAAATTCTTGTGGAGTTAATGCTTCTCCCTGTTTACCATAAGCGTATCGAGTAGAGTTCTCCCCTCCAAAGTAAGGCATATTTAAGGTGCTCCCTCGATCGCCACGCTCTAGTAATAACTGTGTTTGTTTAGGAAATATCTCAGAGCCTCCATAACCAATAGAGGCAGAAATCTGACGAAGTTTTCTTTGTAACATAGAAGCAGAGACGGGCTCATCTATAAATAGATAAAGGTGAGCCCCTCCGCTCTTACTACGACAAACAACTAGAGGTAACTTTTGTTTAGAAATTGTTTTAGCTAACGCTTTTAAGTCTAGCTGATATTCATCAACATCTATTGCCCCCCAAACACACTTATTATGTTCATCTATAGGCACAATGCCCACGCTTTGTTTACCCGATAGATGACCGTCCCATAAGTTCAGGAGATCTTCATCAGTGAGTTCTTTAGAGATAGTGATGTTTTTACCACTAGCTTTACCATCTTCACGATAGTCCTCACTCGCTGTGAATGTCCCATATGCTTTCCTTAGACCTGCGAAACGATTAGCAAAATCCTCTGCTAACGACATATAAATTCTCCAAGTCTAAAATGGTATGCCGTTAGTATCTTCTACTGTATCTTTTTGCGAATCGTCTCTTTGCTGTTCTTCTTTAACTTGAACTTCTCCAGACCTTGCAGCACTCATGAAATCTCTAGCCATTAATGCTATAGACATCTCGGTAGCTCCTTCTTGGTTAATTGAATAACCATTCCAACTACCTTTATCGTTAGATTGAGTAGTGGTAGAAAGTCTGTAAGTGTAAGCGAACATTGGTGCTTGCACAGATTCTCCTTTAGAGTTTTGAACTCTAGCCATTCTTAGCATACTTAACCATTTCCTAGATACTCCTAGTTGTGTGGATGTAAATGCTAATACCGCTTGCTGAGGTTCTGGATCTAAAACTAATACGAAATACTGTGCAGTTTCTACTATCTCATTACCTGATTTAGTAAAGTATCGTCTTGACTCATCTCTAGTGCATTCTGAAAGAATAGACATATCGTGATTAGGGTTAACTAAACCACCGCCTTTTTCTCTAGGAATCCATTCAATGAACTTCTTGTTATAAGCACAAGGGATAATAGATATACCTTTTTCACCATCATAATAACTTCCTGTGACTGTGTTGTATAAATCTCCTGCACTTGCTCCTTCCACAAAACTACCATGTTGCTTTTGTAGTTGTGGAGATAATGGTTGTAGAACTCTAATAAAAGGGATTGCAAAATCCTCAGTAGTAGTTTCCTCTAACCCTGTGCCTCCCGATAATAAAGTATCATCGAAGGTGCTGACAGCTGAATCTTTCTTTTCAGCTAATTCAGTTTTACTATTTGCCATAATAATTAACCTCTCTTTATGGTTGCTTTAGTACCTATATAGATACCAAAGGTTTCAGTTGGAATGTCGTTACCCGAGGACACTTGTTCTTTTACAAATGCTTTAAGTGTACTTGGATGAACGCTTTGACGTACTTGTGGTGATAAACCTCTAGCTTTAAGAGTTGATACTGTTTGATTAACAACATCACTCTCACCACGACCGAATTTAAGAGATACTTCATTCTTAATTAGACCTTCGTGACCATTGTTTACTAACCATGCATACGCTTGCTCTTGGTTTGCTTTAGAAATATGAGCACTGTAAAACTCAGAGATACTTATCTTTTCTCCTGTGCTCAGAACTATCTCATTCAGCCCTGCTTGTTGCATAGCGTCAGGTAGTTCTTGTTCCGTAGTCAAACGCAGTTCTTCTTTTTTAGCTTTTACAGCAGTTTCAAGTTCTTCTAGTTCACTAGCGAGCTTTAGTTGCTTATTAGCTATTAAAGATACTGTGGATAACTCACCGTCAGAAGCGGTGTTAGACCAAGAGTCTACACTGCTTTCTCCTGTGAGGTCTTCAAACGTTGGTTTTTCAGACATCTATTTCTCCTTTCTGGTGTAAGTCAATATCAACAGGATAATAAAGCCCTTCCTGTCTATCCCATTTAAGGATACTATACCGACCTAAATTATAAAATGCAGCTATCGAACAGGCTACGCCAATAGCGGCGGGGTCACCAATCAGTAATAAGTAATCTCCATCCTTATAGTCTTTCAGAATACTTTTCATTCTTCTGACCGAAGGAGAAGCACTTAACATGATTTGGGTGTTCGAGGGTAACAGAACTTTAAACTCTCCGTACTGACGAGCCGAAGCTATATTACGTCCCTGAACTTCTTGTACAACATAAACTGTCAATCTTGTTCTCCTTTCTAATTTCTTATTTCTAAGTAGTTATAAAATAATATATAACATTTAAGGGAAAGTAAAATTTATATTTTTCTATTAGTAATTCTGGAAAATAAATTATTTTTTAAAAAAATTTTCCTAAAACCGCTAATAATTCTAATAATCTAATAGCTGTATTAAACTAAGTTAGGAAGTAAAAGGGTTTCTACCCTATTAGATTTCAGATTAAAATATTAAAAACAAGTAATTCTATTAGAGGGCACAGAAAAAAGTTTTAGATTGGACTTAAAATAAATCCTTTTGTAATATATAATGTGTTCTAGAAATTAGAAAGGTTAATATGAAATACAAGTTTAAAACGAAGCCCTATGAGCATCAGCTTGAGGCATTAAAAAGGTCTTGGAATAAGAAAGAGTTTGCTTATTTCATGGAAATGGGGACTGGTAAGTCTAAAGTTCTTATAGATAATATAGCGATTCTATATGATCGAGGAGGTATTGACGCCGCCATCATCGTAGCACCTAAAGGTGTATATAGAAACTGGTCAGAGAAAGAGATACCTGTTCATATGCCAGACCATGTTGAAACACAGATAGCTGTGTGGAATCCTGCACCTAATAAGAAACAGAAGAAACAATTAATAGATTTATTTGATCCTAGTCCAGAATTAAAAATATTAGTTATAAATATAGATGCGTTTAGCACGAAGAAAGGAGTAACCTTTGTAGAAAAATTTATACTTGGTCATAACGTGGTTATGGCTGTAGATGAATCTACAACAATTAAGAATCCAAAAGCACAGAGAACTAAGAGTCTATTAAAACTCTCTATAAACTGTAAATATAAAAGAATACTTACAGGATTTCCTGTTACTCAATCACCTTTAGATTTATATAGCCAATGCGCTTTCTTATCTAATGACCTGCTAGGATATACATCTTTCTACTCTTTCCAGAATCGTTACGCTAAGTTGTTCAATAGAAAAATGGGACAGCGTTCTTTTAGACAAGTTGTAGGTTATCAAAACTTAGAGGAACTAACTGAAAAGTTAACGAGTTTCTCTTACAGAGTGCTGAAAAAAGAATGTTTAGACTTACCTGATAAGATATATCAAAGACGGGAAGTTTCTCTAACACCTGAACAAATGAGAATATATAAACAGTTAAAAGACTATGCAGTAGCGCAGTTAGAATCAAAAGAACTGGTTAGCGTAACTACTGTATTAACTCAGATTTTAAGACTACATCAAGTTGTTTGTGGTTTTGTAAAAGATGATAACGGTGAGGAAGTTGAGATAAAGAACAATCGTTTAGATGAACTACTGAACATACTGTCCGAGGTGCAAGGTAAAACAATTATTTGGGCTAATTACAGACACGATATAAAACGGATTTTAAACACCTTACATGATACAGTAGGAGTTGATGCAGTAGCTAGTTACTATGGCGATACTCCTGATGAAGAACGTCAGAAAATAATAACTAAGTTCCAAGATCCAAACTCAAGTTTACAATATCTAGTCAGTAACGTACAGACAGGCGGATATGGTATTACTTTAACAGAAGCCAGTAATGTTATCTACTACTCTAATAACTATGACTTAGAGAAAAGACTACAGTCCGAGGATCGTGCTCATCGAATAGGTCAAACAAATAAAGTTACTTATATAGACTTAGTAGCGAAGGGCACAGTTGATGAAAAGATTGTAAAAGCGTTGCGTAATAAACTTGATTTAGCTCAAGAAGTATTAGGTGATGAAAAATGGAAAGACTGGATTAGCTAGAACGATATCTCATTAATTTTTCTGCAGCATCTTGTTGGCTCATGTATCCTCCATCAGCCATAAAACCTATGTTGTTTCTAACGTTTTCAGATAGTTTTGCTAATCCTTTATTACCTTCAGGTACAGGTTTTAATGCTCCACCTCCTGCATAATTTTGAGGTTTCATGTATCCACCGCCCATCATCATCTGTGGCTCTTCTCCCGCTCCCATTATCATAGACTTAGCATTATCTAATATTGCAACTGCGGCTTGAAGATTACCATCAGCTCTACTTACAACAGCTTCAGCTAACATTGCAGCATCACCGTCTATAGAAACAGATTCTTCTTGTTGCATTCCTTGCATCGCCATAAGTTCTGCCGCAGGATCAGACATTCCCGGATCCATCATTGGACCTTGAGGAGCTGCTTGAGCCGCAAGCATTTCAGGATTAGCCATAGGAACTCCTGTCCCTTCTGTTCTAATATTAGTTAACATATCCATTATACCTGCCATCTTTATCTCCTCGGTCTAAAACCTGATTGGAATATTTGAGTTAGTGTATCGTTTTGTGCGTTTAAAGGCAACCTAGATAATCCTTTATTCATCAAATTATCTTGACCAACAGTAAGTCTACCCCCTCTGTTAGCGTAAATCATTCCCGGAGCTGATCCAAATTCTTCAGGAGACATAGGTCTAGTGTATTCCCGCATTTCTTGTGAATTAGATTCAAGAATACTTTTTGGATCGTATTGTTCTCCAAGTGCTTGTCCTGTATAAACGTTTCTTGTCCCATCGTCTACGATCGGTGGAGTATAAACAGGTTGTTCTGGAACATAACCATAATCAGCAGGATCCACAGGTATTCCGTATCCTTCTGTGTCTCCAAATTGAGCTATTTGACCGTCTGTTCCTAAACTTAAATCAGGTTCTTCAGAAATAACAGTAGGAGAAGTCATGGTTGTACCTCCTGAATAAGGAGCCGCATCTTCATAAGCTCCATAAAATCCCGGACGTTTACCAGTGTTAGAAACAACAGCTTCATTCGAATCGTAGCCGTATTTCTCTATCATTTTATTTGATAATGATCCTAATCCTTTTTCTGCTTCAGTTGCCTGAGAATTTTTAAAATCAGCTACATCTGCCTCATACTGATCAGTAGCGTTTCTCGCCGCTTCATTAGCATCTGTTCTTAAATTTATCGCTTCTATAACAGGAGCTTCTATTTCAGGAATAGCTATACCTCCTCTAATACGATTTCGACCTTTAGGTTCTAAAACATCTTTGTAAAAATTTCTAGCCATCAGTTTATAATCCCTTGTAATGTATTCATATTATTCTCTAAGATAGTGTATGGAGAAGTTACTGCATCTAATAATACACTTTTTCTTTCTGGAGTTTTTTGAACCTTATCTTCAGTATCATAATATTGAAGTTCATTAGCTAAATCTTCAGAAGCAACGGTGTCATGTGTTTTTAAAAATCGTAAAAAGTTTTGTAATTTAACCCTACCCTCAGCATAAGCCATAGTTCTTTCAAATAACTCATGTTTTCCATCAGGAGTGCCTAATAACATTTCTCCAATAAATTTACGAGAATTATCATTAACTCGACTACTTAAAGCGGTTAATCTTCTACCTGTTTGTGTTAATGGTGGAACTAATAAACGCATTAACATTCTTGCACCTGAGATAGGGGACTGTATTCCTTCCCCCGTTAATAAATCTTGTGCTAATCCGGGGGTAGAAGCTGGTCCAACTTCTCGTTGTACCATTTCATTTAAAATTCTAAGATTTTTAACATATTCTTTACCTTCTTTTCCTAACAAAGGTTCAATAAAGTTTTCGAAAGTTAAAGGAGAACCAATTACGTCATCTCCTGCAGGTCCAAACCCTTCTTTAAGAAAATTATCTAACTTAGCACCTGACTGTGCAAATATATTTCCTGTTCCTTGTTTTCCTTCCAGTATTTCATCTCTAATATAGCGTTTAGTTATTTGAGATACTTGTTTTTGTAACAGTGGATCACGTTTAATAATATTTAACAAATATTTTTGATCTTCTAATATTTCTCCCGATCTTTTTGTGGTACTTCCTTTACTTAATAAACTTTCAATAATATTGCTAAATTTAAAATTAGGATCAGTCGCATCGCCAAAACGAGCTTTTAAAGTTGCTATTCTATCGTCTCTTTTTTGTATTTCATCTATAACGTCTCTTTGAAACTTTCTAGGAGTAAAGTTAAATGTTTGTTTATAGCCGTCTTTTCCAAAAATAGTTTTTAAAGTTCCTTCATGATTTTTCATAAATTCACGATAACTTTTAGCTATTTCAAATGGAGTAGTTTTTCCGGGACCCTCAGTAATTACATTTCTTTTTATGTATTCTGCTATGCCTTTTTGTATTTCTAATACTTCATCAGAACCTTCTTTCTTTAATACTTCCATTAAATTAGACACTCTAGTGTTCACAGTAGTTCCGGGAGTACTTGTTCCTAATATGTAATCAGCTACTTTTTCAGGAGTTTCTATTTTATCCCTTAATATAGATGTTATTGCTTCTGCATCAGCTAATCGTATCGCTTCTTTTTGCGCTGACCAAGCGTCTCTAATTTCATAACCGTATTTAGTTTCTGCCATATATTCTTTACGAGTTTTTGGAGTTACTTTAAGACCTAGAGCTTTCATCTCTACTTCTGCGCCTTCTTCTAATAACTTATACATTTGTTGTTCTAACCCGCGCTCTAAATCCCTAGCTAATTTATTTGCTGTTGGATTAGGGGAGCTACTAGCAAAACTATTTAAAGCTGTTCTAGCGTCATTAAGTTCTTGCATAGTAAAGTTTATTTTATCTTTACCTACGAATCCTTTACCTGTTGTAGGATCTATTCCTCTTAATCTTTTTAAAGTTGCTCCACCGTTAACGTTTTCAAAAAGCATTCTAACGGCTTCATCAGTTTGTTCCATTTTAAAAAGTTTATTAGCTTCACCTTTTCTAGCAGTAGCCCACGCTGTTGCAGGTTTTCTAGTAAATCCTGCCCCTGTCGTGTTAGAATAACGCTCTAATCCGATAGCATCATTAAATGCTTTATTATAAGGAGCTACAAAATCTTGTTTAATTTGAGTTAAACGTTTCATAGTTCTTTCAAATAAAGGAGTCGATATTTTTTCGTCAGGCACATCTCTTAATAAAGCAAGTCCAGCATCAGCTACGTCATCTCCACCTCTTATATTATTTATTACGTTATCTATCATTGAAAAGGCTTCGTCTTCAAACCCTTCAATATCTTTTCTAATTAATGCGTCTATTTCCCTAGCAACCGTTGCTCCCGTTGCATCAGTAGCGATCGATGGTCCAATTTTATCACTTAACGTTCTAACAAAACGGTTAATAACTTCTTGATTACCTTTTAACACTTCATTGTAAAGTGTTTTTAATTTAGCGTCATCAGCATATTTTAAAAACAATAACTCTAGGTCAGCCGCTTCCATCATTCCAGTGGCTGAAGCAAGGGTTGGATTGTATTTACCAATATCTACTTTAAATCTACTACTTAAATCGTCAATAGCAGCATTTATTGTTCCCAAAGAAGTTTCGGTTCCGTAAAGAACACCAGTATCTGCTACGGATTCTCCAGCCTCACTAGCTCGTTTAGCTTTTAAAAGCTCTTGTATTTTATTAAAAAATTCAGGAGGCACATCTTTTCCTGTAATTAACCGCCATGCTTTAGGAATAATATTAGCAGCAGTAGTTACTCCAGCAGTAGATAAAAGAGCCATTGCTCCTATCATCGCTGATTCATCTAGGGCTTCCATTAATCCGATATCGTTATACCCTAGTTTATTCCCTGTTGCTAAACGTAAAAAATCTCCTCCTGCCGCTCCCACTGCAGATAAAGTAGACAATCCTAATATTTGCGCTCCTCGTTTAACCACACCTGTAGGTGCAAGAGTGTAAAAAGGCTCTAATTTTTTTGCTCCAAAAATTGTAAGTCCAAGATCTGCTGCTAGAGAAGGAGTTTCTTGAATTAAGGTTGAATAAATATCTTGAGCAGTAAGTTTAGGAGTGTTTAATAATTTAAAATCATCCTCCCCTTCTGGTTTAAATGCTACTCCTAAATCAGGTTCATTTGGATTTATATAACGATATTCGCCTTTAAGATTATTTCTTTCTCCCCATTTTTTCCACTGTTCTTTAGTCATATTACGTGGATTAAAAGCAAGTTCTCGAGAACCTTGTTCACTAAACGGTATGTAATTATCTGGATCGAAACCACGTGCTGCAACTCGCATCTGTTGTTCTAAATTAAAAGGTTTCATCCCCTCTGCCGCTAGTATCTCCTCTGGTGCTGATCCTTGCATTGCAATTTCATACATGTTTCTTTCTTCAGGAGACATCATTTCTAACTTGGAGGCTTCTTCTTGTTTATATATTTCAGCCTTCTTTAAAGCATCGGAATAAGCAGGATAACGTTCTTCTAGATCGAACTCAACAGGAGGACGGTTATACGGAGCAACTCTTTCTTTAAAATTAACCGTATTGCGTATTACTTCTATTTGTTCCGGAGAGTATATAGAGTTAGCTAAATTTAACACATCTGGTTGAGTATATACAGAAACTAAACGTAGTTCTTGTGGGGACAACACCTCGCCATAAGTAACATTAGGATTGTCTTTTAATGTTTGTTTGCCAAGTTCTTCTGCTCTTTGGTTTCTTAACTTTACAAAAGAATCGTATTGTTGTGTGGTTACGTCTGCCATAATTAATACAGTTGTTCAACAGAAGACGTGTCTAATCTTAACTGTTCAGCTACATCTACTGTATTTCCGGTTGAATAATTAGAATCAAATTCTGTTCCGTCACGTCTCGTGTGTGATTTATATTTAATAACATCAGGCACTCTACTGTAACGTTTAAAGAAATTTCTAAATGTAACATCGTCCATGTTCGAAAAATTAGGTTTACCATTTTGATCTTTAGGAGCGTCCCAATATCCTGAAAGAATACTGGTAAATAGATCATCATTTATCGGGTATTGTCCTGCACGTATTCTGTTTTCAGATATAGTTCCTTGTACCACGTTATCTGTTTGTCTAACTAACGTATCTACAAAACCTAATATATTATCTTTAGCTGTTTGTGC
>CERA01003307.1_pt1 | contig 21777 bp, 32 predicted proteins | sample 530881 | NCBI WGS metagenome assembly CERA01 (sample SAMEA2621061, study PRJEB7988) | marine metagenome | biome: marine biome (ENVO:00000447); feature: deep chlorophyll maximum layer (ENVO:xxxxxxxx); material: "saline water (ENVO:00002010), including plankton (ENVO:xxxxxxxx)" | depth 50 m
CCATTATTGTTTTCTGATATACCCCCCTTCAAAATTTTGATATACCTATGTTCAATTTCTTTACTACCCTCCTTATATGTATATTCAACTTTTATATATCCATATTTTACTAATTCACTTATCCAACCTGATATTGCCCCCTTGCTTTTATTATATAATTTAGCAAAATATTTGTTGGTTGCAAAGCATTCACCATTCATATTGCATAACGCTGTAATCTCCGCATACAACAGTTTAACATTTGCCCTAAGGTTATTATCGTATCTAACTTCTGCTGATAATATAGCGTAATAGTTCGGTATTACATAACGTTTTGTTTTAATCATTATTTCATTTTAATTGTAAAGTGATAATTTTTAAGTGCTAAATTAATATTTTCTACTTGTGTAGAAAAATCAAAATAAGAAGTTTTGATAATACATTTAACTTCTCCACTGTTTATTTCTAATAATAAATCATAATCCAATTTTTCTTTAACTCCATTTTTTAATAAAAAGGACTTCATATAATGGGAATCTAAAAAAATATCCTTTGCACCATCAATATCTTTATATGCTTTATAGATATTATTAAATGCATTACGATAAACACGAGAACTTAAATAATCTTGTTTATGCTTTTTTTCATAATGATATGTTGATGACCTATCTCTATTTAATATGTTAGCAATAACATTTCTTGATATATCTTCTTCCTTTATTGCAATACATGAAATAACCGCCCTAGCTATTTGGATTTGTCTTTTTCTGCTTTTAGAAAACAAATCATCTTTAGAGATTTGCAATACGCTTATAGCAATATTACAAATTGATTTAAAATTTAATTCCTCTGTCATAATTAAAATGGTAAATCATTATCATCAGTAGTTACAAATGTGTCTGCTTTTTCATTTGCCATCTTATCTGCATTTTTATTAGCCCACCAATACCCATTAAGATTGGTGTAATATTTTCCATTGTATTCTCTACTTTCTACATTAACCTTAATATCAACAGTATCTCCAACAATAAATTTACTTAGTGATTGTAGTGCTTCATCCCCAAAGGCGGTAACACAAACTTCTTTGCTATATTTATCAAACTGTTGTAATATTACATCTTGCTTTTTCCATTCATTTCCTGCTTTACTTGTTCCACTTTGTAGTGGTAAAATTTTTACGATTGTTCCTTTAATTTCCATAGTTTATTTATTTATTTAATTATTAAAAAAGGATAGGGTAGCTAGTTTACCGTAGGTTTTATCCAATTTGTTAAGCCCCCCTATCCATATTGTTTTTAAAATCTTCTGATTCATCTTCTCCAAATACTCCAAGTTCATAAAAGCCTGTCAATTTTAATACTGCTCTACTCATTGCTCGTTTTTCAGCCATTTCTAATACATACCAAGTATTAGTATTTCCATCTTTAAAGTTATTACCTTTAAGCGCTGAACCGAAAGTTTGTATTGTATTCTCTTCTTTGATTGCTGTTGCTTTTACTGAAGCAAAATTGGGTTCACATTTTATAACATCATAATTAATATGTATATTTTCTAATGCTTGTATCTTCTCTATACCACTTCTTGTAATTATGACATAATGTTGATGCTTAAATACATCATCTTTAGTTAATTCATACTTGATATACTTTTCTTTTAATTTTTCCGTTTTCATTTTAGTTTTTTTTTGTTAGTAATTATGTTAAAAATAATAAAATTATTTTAAAAATTCTGAATTATACAACCATTTTTAGAATCCATACCACATCCTAAAGGAATTGTCATTGTATAATCTTCTAATCCATCCCAATCTTCTATGTCTTGATATTGTTCGCAAGTATAATTAGATTTGAATTCATCTAAATCATCATATTCTGTATATTCACAACATAAAGCTATTGGGTCAAATTCTATTGATTCCCCTGTGCTGTCCTCATATTCTTCAAGGTAATCAAATAACTCTTGTAACCCAACCCTGCTAAAATTGTTTGGTCTGTGTTGTTCAAACCATCTACTGAATTCGTAAAAATTTACTGTTTTTTTCATTTTTGTTTTATGTATTTAATTAGTTGTTGTTTTATATATTCTATTTGTTCTTTATCTATCCAATTGAGAAAATCATAACTATCAAACCAAATTGTTATATCTTTTCCATCTTCATCTGTTCCTCTTAGACACATTTCATTTTTATGTGCTTGAAAGGTATTAATATTATGAAGCCATTTGTGTTTTTCAATTTCCTCCATTTCGCCTTTATGGTCTAATCCTTCTTCTAAGGCAGTTATTTTATCAGTTAATGGTATTGGTATCATATCGTTGTTATTAATGCTTTGTTATTACTTAGTTTATTGTATTTTTCTTTATATAAAATAAGGTTCTTTTTAATTACCTTATTATCTTTATCAGTTATAATTCCTAAATCATAATAGTAATCTCCTTTCTTTTCTACTTTATAGTTATAAACTTCATTAAGATTCATTCCTGTTAATTCAATATAAGTATCAAGAGCTTCATCTATTTGTTTTTTAGTTCCAAAGATTCTAATACTTGGCTCTACTTTTTCTAAATCATTAAACCAACCATCAGGAGAATGTTTTGAAATTGACCTATATATTCCATTGTTATAGAAATGGAAATCTTGACAAATTAACTCCATTGTGTATTCTCTTTATAGTTATAATATTCGCTTTTTAGTTTAACATATAAATCAAGCACTTGTTCATCTATTGATTTATCTAAAATAAATTGTCTGTGTTCTGGTTCTATATTTTTAATTAATATAGATAAGCTGCTTGTTACTTTATTTAACCATAATGGATTTTCTTCCATTACATCAAGTATTGAGATTTTTGCTTCTTGTACATTTACTGCTTCTTTCATTTTGTAAGTTGTTTTCATTTTATTTGTTTTTAGTTATTAAATTAATAAATTTTGTTTAGAAATTATCTACACAGGAGTTTCCTATTTTTTTTTGATTGCAAGGAGATAGTCCAAACTTTGCTCCTCCAAATTTTTGATGTGCTATTGTCTTAGCTATTCTCATATTTTCTGTACTCCAGAATATATCATTTCCATCCCAATCTGTTAATGGTAACCAGTGTTCTTCAAATCCTGCGTGTAAAAATGTTATCCATGTTTTTTCAGGTTGTCTCAATCCGTTTTCGTGTGTAGTACATTCAAAGTCAGATGTTTGTTTTCTTAAATTGTCCATTGTTTTTTCTTCTTTTGTCATTTTGTATTTGTTTTAATTATGGTACAAATATATAACAAATCCTTTAATTAATACAATTATTAACATAAATATTAATAAAGTTATTAACAATTAAGGTGTTAACTAAAATCTATATGGTTAGAAGTAAAACTATTATTATTAGTGCCATATAAAATATAGAAAGCTTTGTATGATTGTTTAGCTTCATTATAAAGGCATTAAAAGATTTATTGGTAGTGTACCATTATTAAGGACAACAGCGCATCCTATGGCTTGTTTTTTAAAATTTTTAGCATAAGCTGCTGCGTAAGTAGTTGAATCAACCCCACATCCTGTCTGTAATCCAAAAACTTTAAACCTTTTTCCTACAAACCATTTACAATATGCTTCAGTATGGGTATGACCACAGACACTAGACATTAGGTTGTTTTTTGCTTTTGTTTGCGCTTGTCCTCCTTCTCCATGTTCATATAGAACACCATCATATACTATTGATTCTACCCAATTCCACTTAGGAGTCCCTAAGACTTCATTGTAAGATTTAATCCAAGCACTAGGAATACCTGCTGTAAATCTTTTCCTAGAACACATTCTATCGTGGTTACCTATACACACATCAGCTTCAGGAAATACTTTATACCAAGCAGCAACTTTTTTTATGGTTTTTTTTAATTCATTTCCTGCCGACATTCCATCTGGGTCAGGTTCGTGATATGAAAATGCGTGGTTATCTAAAATGTCGCCAATAAAAATTACTTGATTGCAGTTGTAAGTTTCATATTGCTCTTGGCAAAATTCCAAATATCCATCAAGACAAAAGGGTTCATGCAAGTCGCCAACAACTAGGATGTTCCTAGTGTCAGCTTCTCGCATCTTTTCTAATGCCACAATCTCATGTGGTTTTAATCTATAACGATTATATGAATCAGCTTTTTTATTTCTTTGCAATGTCTGCTATTCCTTGTCCAAGAACTAAAGTTAATAAAGCATAATATAAGTTATTAGCAGTCATTTCATCAACACCTAAATAGGTAACAATGGAAGGTACAACCACAGAACTTACAGCATACCAAAACTTCTTGGATTTAAACATTTGTCCGATTAAAAAGTTTTCTAAAAATTTCATAATTATTTATTTTTGATTATTAAGTTAATATTTTCTCCTCCCAAATTTAGTATCTCTTTTATCAGTAATGACATTGCTAAAGAAGAATTGTGAACAATATTGTGTTGACTTCCTTGTCCTACTAGAATGCAACCCCTTGTATCTTTAGCTGTATTACCTTTGTGGAATAATATATGGGAACGATTTTTTACGTTTTGCACTAATAAATGCAAATAATCTCTTGTAGCACTTTGTCTTGCTGGTCTTAATCTTACTTTATATTGACCTATTGGAATACAAGATATGCTTCTTTGATTATCTCTATAAGGTAGTTCTAATGTATCACAGAATCTTTCCCCATTTAGAAACAATTCTCCAATTGTCGATTCTTCAGTAAACGTATCTCTTAAAATTAAAAGATTAACGCCCTTGACCTCTGTATTCTTGTTTGTAAGCATTTTGTCCTTTGGAAGCGTTTTTGGAATGAACTCCTTTTCTTTTCTTCCTAGAAGATTTGTAAGTATTTGAACTAATTTTTTTAGCCATTTATTTTTTAATTTCAAATTTGATGAATTTATATATTGTAAATGCTATTGCTAACCCTAATGAAATAAAGGTTAATATCTCATTAGCTTCAACTAATGAAACTCCAATAGCTGAACCGTTAGCTATTCCTACTTGTATTGTGTCTTTCAGGTCTGTCATTTTTTTTTGGTTTTTTATCCAAGTAGGATTTTAGCTTAATTATATTTTTTTTCTTTGGTTTATAATGTTTCTTCATTAATCTCCTGCGCTTAAAAAGTTTCTTAATGTTAATTTAGTGCCTTGTGGAGTTGGTCTTTCAAGATTCATTCCATTATAGTATGCGTTCCTATCAGGACTTATTTCTGCTCCGCTATTTGTATTATACTCAGGAAAACTACCTGTATTATTAGTTACATACTCAATCATTCTTTCTGTATAATATTCTGCTGTATTTCTAACTTCCTCTCTAAGATGTTGAGCTTCTTCGGTACTTAATGGAGAACCTGTTTCTGAAGTTTTAGAATATATATTTCCATTTTCTATTTTAAATCTAAGGAATGGAATAGCGTGGTAAAATGCCCAATTTGGAAGCATGTCACCTATATAATCATCTACTAAAATCTTATAAGCTCCTGTTAATGTACTTCCTGTAATTTTAGTCTTTAATGCTTCATATAAATCTGTTCCTAATTTAGGTTCTACATAAAGTTTTTGCGCTTGTCTTACATAAGGCAATAATAGGTTAACATCTACATTCAAATTGATTGCTGTAGAATCTTTTAATTTACTTTCACTGATGAATAATACGTATGCCATAGTTATCTTGGTTCTAAAAATCCTTGGTTCTTCATAGTCTTAGGTGCTCTTGCGACTAGACTGTCATTTCTTTTAATTGTAAATCCTTCACTTTTTGCTTTTGTAGCTGTAATAATTTTATCAGTTGTTACATTATCAGGATAAACTACAAACCCTTCATCACTAGCAGGTGCTTTAAATATTCTTCGTTTCCAAAAATGGTGGCAATTTCCTCCGCCTTTGTATAACCATATAGAATAAGTAGCTGCACCACGAGGACCCCAACCTGCATTTACTGGCTTGCTTCCCATATTTATTATATTTTCCTTTCTATATATTTTTTTAGATGCCATCATAAGTCTGCAAAAATCCCTTGTACTTCCTTCTTGACTTAAAGAATTATTTTTGGTATAAACATATCTCACTTTATAAAAAGCATCTCCCTTTTTATTTAATCCATCTTGCTCACTTCTAGTATTAGGAGTTGCTCTTCCTGTTGAAACAAAATCAAATTTTTCAGAAGCTACTTTATTTAATTCTTTTTCAAAATCAAAATCTTGATGCTCTCCATCTACTATTTCTTCATCTATCATCTCCCATCCTTCAGGAATATCTTCACCAAATTCTTCAATAAAACTTTCTAACTCTGTTTTTTCAACCTTAAGAGTAGTGGCCTCTGAATGGTCTTTACAAGCCATATAAGCAGTTTTCCCTTCATATTCGTGTATATGGTACCCTTCACATCCTAAAGTCTTTGCGTGTGCTTCAGCTTCTTCTATTGTACTAAAAACAGGTTTTCCATCTATCATTCCTACTTTACTTAAATCTACATCTACCCTTGTTTCTAATGGTTCTAATCCTAATTCCTCTCTTATTTCATCTTGTGTCATTACAGCTTTTAAATCTTCACTTGTAAATTTAACTGTAATAGGTTTGAGTTGAACAAAATTCACAGGCATATCCATATCATTAACTTGAAATATTTTTCTTAATTGTTTAACGATTTGGTCTTGATATGGTTTAACTACTGTATTGAGGTAAAAGTTTGCAGCCGAATTAAGCTCGTCAGCATTGTTTCCAAGCCCTGTATCGGACTTTATACCCATTAACATAGGTGAGGTGCACCTGTGTCCTGAAAGTATGTTCTGCGTGAGTAATTCTTGTAATGCTAAATAGCTTTTGTCTAAGTCGCTTGTACTTATAGGAGTTATTTCTGGAGTTCTTGTTTTGTCATCACTAAAAGTTAATACAAATTTACCTGCATTGGATTCTGAACAAAACTTTTCTGTTAAACTTTGTTCTATTTGAAATCTTTCTTCTTGTGTCGGTACTCCGTTAGCAAAACTAATCATAAAGCTACCTGCAAAGCCATTAGATATATTGTTTAGATGGTATTCTGATACTCTAGAATCTATTAATGCCCAATTATTACAACTAACATAATCAGGAGTGTAGTAGCTATTCATATTAGGAGAATAAAGCCCCGAATACATTATTTGATTAGCAGATGTTCTATCATTAGTATTAAAGGCAGGAACATAATAAGGTTTGTTTTGTCTAGTATTTGACCAATCTGCTGAGATGTAATAACCTTTAGTCTTTCCAAACTCATCAGGTCTGCAACATCTTACTTTCTCAACTCCAACGTGATAAATTTCAGCTATTTGAGTACGGTCTTTTGACCATACAATATTCAAAGCAAATGCTCCTTGTAGTTTAAAATCAAAAGCTACCTTTTTTAAGACTTCGTGCAAACTTTCATTTCCATTTGCTCTATTCATAAAATTCTGTAACTTAATTCTTGCTTCTAAATTTCTATCATCATCATCTTCAATTACTAAATCTTCTCCTGCAATCATTTCGGCTGTTGCATTTATAATTGCAGCAGATATTGAACTAGAATAGTATAAATCTATAAGGAATTGAGGGTATAAATTTTTCCAATTTTCTGTGCCATATTCTATCCAGTCACGGCCACGAACTTCTTGCACTATCGGTGATGTTGATGTTTCTAAATTAATATTAATGATATTGTCTTTCATATTTTTATTTTCTTGGTATTGAACCTAACCTTGAATTAAGATTATCGATTAATGCATCACTAGCTGAAGTAAATATAGATAATTCATATATATTACCATTCAAAGGATTATTAGTTGGCTTCCTTACTCCAATTGCATCAAACAAACAAGTGTCGGCTAATTGGTTAATGTTTTGCAGTACTCCATTCCAATATAATCTCCACATATTATTTAATCCAAAAAATGTCCCCCTAGTTAAAACCATAAATCCTGAATCAACAAAACTATTGCCAGCTAATAAATCTATATTTATTGCAGTGTTACCTGTATTTCTTATTCTAAGTTCTTGTGTTGCTGTAAAACGTATAAATTCATTAGAAGTAGTATTATCTCCTAATAATACCCCCCCTGCTTCGTTTAAATTCATAGATACCCCAATTGTTAAATCTCCTGCTATTGTGAGTTGAGGTATATCTAAATGGTCTGGGTCTCCTCCAGGTGTCTCATCTCCATCAAATACAACTCGACTATGTTCCTCCAATGCAGGTCTATTAGCCGCATCAGTTTGAGTGGCATCATTACCATTTCCTGATTGGTCAGCCCATTCAGAAACATTATCACTTACTGTCGTAAATCCAGTGTTATATTTATACCAACCTACACAATCAGCTTCATCAGAAGGTTGCCAAGTTAATGCAGTTGCTTCATCTGTTAAACTAAGGTCTAATCCTAATTTCATATTATGAATTTTGCTCGTAATAACCTATAACTAAGCCATTCGTAGTCGTAATAGCAGTTACATTTAAAAATAAGGTTGTTCCTGCTGTATATGTTCTTACTAATGCGCCTGGAGTAGATTCAGTAGCTCCTGAATCATTTGCTATTGTAATAGCCGATACTATTGTATCTGTTAAGAAATGAAGTGCATAATAACTTTTACCAGCACCTACTAAAATTGTCTCTGTAGAAATAACATCTACTTTTCTTTTTCCTAATTGTTCATCTAATAATTGTTGTACATTATCTATACTCATTTTTTTTATTTTTTATTTTTTAATTTAATCACCATACCAAATGTAATTTGTTCCACTAGTTTGAGGATGTTGCGTGTATTGTACTTGTTCTTCGCCTGCTTTATCAGCAACATACATAATTCCTTTTGTTACAAGTCCTTGTGTTATTCCTTTATCATTTGCTGGAGGAAACAAAACGTCAGTTTCATTTTTTGGAGCATAACCATCAGAAATAGTAACTGTCCCAATCCAAGCCACTTCATATACTTCATAAGTCCAATAGCCTGAAGGAATAAAATTTATTCTACCAGTATATATCCCTCTTGTTTCATTATAACTAAATCCAAAAGTATTATATCTTTCTTTTTTCCCTTCTGTAGCTGCATAATTATAATACACCTGTTTACTCATTTTATTAGTGAACTTCCATAAATATCTTAACTGTCCATTTGCTAACAAACTGATTTTATTATCTAACGTTTGCAGGTAAACATCTAAATTAGTTTCAGTTATAGCTTGTATCATATTATAATATAGAAAAATCTTGTTTTTATTTGCTTATAAAAAGAAAAGAGTGGCATAAAACCACTCTAATCTAAGAATATATAAGGAAACTACTAAAAATTTTATTAGTTACTCAATAACTAAAGTGTCATTTGTAAATCCTGTATTGCTTAAAGGACCTGTTGCTAATGCATAATCTTCTAATAAATAAGAAGGAGTTGGCTCCTGTCCTGTGAGTGTCAATGTGTAACCATTTTTATCTCCAAGTGCTTGACCTGAATCAATGCTCCCTGTAGTTACTGACATCCCATTAATCATTCCTGCCGCCAAAATAACATTAGTTCCTGTTGATAATTCTTCTTGTAGTTGAATAAACACACGAACTCTGGATTGACATAATAATTTTATTTCGTTTTGGTCTTCTTTATTAATTCTTGATAATACAAGATTTAATGTAGGAGTATAAGATATTGTTCCATTTTCATCTGATGCAGTTATTGTATCCGTAAAAGATGCTGAACCTACTGGAAATGCATATCTATAAATGTTTGAAGTTTTAAAGTCAATAACATCAATTTCCATTGCATTAGTACCATCTACTGACCAATCCTCTCTTTCAAAATTTGAATACACTGAAAAATAAACATATTTAATACCCCCTGCTGTTCTGGAGCAATCTAATACTCTTGCTCTGCTTAGTGCTGTACATGCCATAGTTTTTTATTTTTTAAGGGTTAAAGAAGCAAGAGCCGAAGCCCTTGCATCTATTAATTAGTTTATTACGATACTAATACTATATCAGCACCAACTCCAGTTTGAACACCTGCAGAATATCTTGCAACCATTCTCATGTTGTCTGAACCATCTAGCTCAGCCATGTCTAAAAGTTGGATTCTAGTTGCATCTGAAAGCAAGTCAGTTCCGAAGAACATGTTAGATTTTTGAGCTGCTACAATTTCTGCATCCTGTAATCCATTACAAACTGCAATTCTTACTCCATTAACTCTTGGCTCGTAATCACTATTCATATTGTAAGCGTTCATGTAACCTAATAAAGATACTGCTTGAATATAAAGTTGGTAATTTTTTTGGTTTACATAGATATGTAAATCTTCTTTTCCAATAATTGATGATGGAGTAGCATCTAAAGCAACTTGTAAATCTGCTATAATAGTTCCTACTACTGGTGCAACACCTGCTCCGCCTGATAATACAGCTTGATTAACTGTTGCATCAGCATTAGCTCCTGTTGCTCTAAGGTAACCATTTGTTCCTCCTGTAAAGCCATAAAAATCTCCTCCTGTTACTGCATCTCCTGCCCATATTGAAGTTTCAGTTGCATCTGCTATAACTTCTCCCATATAAGAAATTAGATAGTCTTCAAAAGATGCTGGTGGTGGTGCTCCTGCTCCTGCTCTCATTTGTAGAGCTTCCCAACTTGAAAGAAGATTAGCTTTACAAAGTTGTAAGTTAACTTGTAGATTGGTTGGTTTTAATACTTTTTCTGTTAAATCTAAATCTCCTGCTGTTGTGAAATCACAACTTGCTGCCGTAATTGGCCCTGCTGGAGTTGAATCTGCAGTTATTGCCATACGTTGAATATTAGATTCATATTTCACATTTTCTATCATTGTAAGATAGTCAAGTGATGTTGCTTGGTTTAATGCAGCACTGATATAAAATCCTGCCGCCTTTCCTCTGAAATTACTTGTTACGCTAAAAGCCATTTTTTTTTATTTTTTGGTTATTATTTATTTGTTTAAGTCGTGTAAAAATTTCTCTCTTTTAGACAATTTATTGTAATCCCTTCTTGAAATTACAGGTCGTTGTGAGCTAAATTTATTTGTGTTTATTGGAGTATCAGCAGGACTTTCTGCCAATTCTGTTTTAAGTTTTTCATTCTCAGATTTTAAATTTGCTACTTCATCTTCTGCTGAAAATTCTTTAACTTCTTTTGTTGTTATTGTTTTTGGTTTATCAGATGGTTCAATAACTTCTTCAGTCATTTCTTCAACATCATCATCTCCACCAATCTTATCTTCTTTTAATTTTGCTACCGCATCTTCTAGGTTTTGGATTCTTTTCTCCATACCTGCCCAGTCATCAACATCAGCTTCTTTACCATCGTCTACTGCTAATTCTTCATCTGATGCTTCAACTTCTTCTTCTGTTTCTGATTCAATAACTTCAGCTACAATACCTTCAGCATCTACTCTAAAAGATATTCCTGTATCTGTTTTATAAGTTCCTACAGGTAATAAAATTGTAGTACCATCTTCAGTTAATACCGAAATGTCTACACCTGATTCTAATTCTTCAGCAGTAGAAACAAAAATTGTTCCATCTTCTGATTTTCCCTGCCAAGCTAATTTCACTTCATCTTCTTTATTAAGACCAAGTGCTACTAAAATTTTTTCTTTAATGTCCATAGTTTCTTTTTTAATATTATAGATTTATTTTGATTTTGTTTGATTTTCGTTTATTATTTCGTTAAGTGCTGATAGTATTTCTTCATTTGTTGGTTCTTTTTCAGCCATTTTTTCCATCTTATCTGTAAAGTAGCCTTCAATAGATAATCCTTTTAAAGAACCATCCTTAACTTTAGACCATAATTCATCATTGTTAATTTTCATTTTTACAAACCAAGTTCCATTAGGTAAATCATATCCGTATAACTTTGATTTATCTTGGTCGCCTTCTTTTATCCAAGATTCAACTGTCAAAACTCCACTAACTCTGTCTTGATGTTCATACGTTGCTTTATGATGATTGTTATGCTTTAAATAAAGTTCAGAAGCCTTACGTACTGTTTCAGGACTAAAATAAACATAGTATTCAGAATCAGTATTTGGGTCGTATCTAAATATTTGCTTATTAGGTATCAATGCAGGAGAAACTAACATTCTCTTTTCTTCATCTACCTTTGCAAAAGTTAAGTTATTTTTCTCTTTGCCAAAAAAAACAAAATCTTGTTCAATTGCAGGAGATGATACTAAAGAAATAGCATCAATAGCTAATTCTTCATTTTCATTTGCAATAATTAATTCTCTAATCCCTGTTGTTTTTAGATTTTCGTAATAATCTTTATTTGCTTCTTCACATTCTTCAATGGTATCATATTCACAGCTTCCTGTGTTTCCCCATTTGACTTTTCCATCTTTACATTTTTTACACGGCATATTTATATATAGATTAAGTTATTATTTATTTGATTTTTAAATTGTAGCCCTACGTCTTATACTAGCAAGTTGCTCTTGACTATTAGTCATTTCATCTGTCATTACATAAGCCCTTACAGGTTCAGGAGCAGATAATCCTGTTAAATCTACTTCGCCTGACATCATTTGAGGAGATGGTGTTCCACTTGAAGCACTTACTCCTGATACTCCTCCTCCTCCACCACCACCTCCACCAGTAGGATTTGTTGACATAATTTTAGCTATAGATGCTGCTCCCATAACTCCTGCCCCAATTGCATTAGCTAATCTCAAAGGATAAGGAAGTAATTTATCACCAACAGAAGTTGCTCCTAATGCTGCCATTATTGCTTGTTGAGTAGAATATACTGTTTGTGCAACGGCAACTCCTTTTGATAATGCAGCATTTTCTCCTGCTAAACTTTGTGCCATTCCAAATCCTTGTTTTATTAATCCAATTTTTGCATCTTCAACAGCTTTTGAAATATCTTCTTCTTCTTTTGCTACTCTTTTTGCTTCTGCTATCTTTTCATCTGCTGCTTTTTTTGCTGCTTCTACTTCTTTCTTATATTTTTCTTCTTGTGCTTTATTCCATTCATCATTAGCTTTTATTTGTGCAGCAATTTCTGCATCTAATATTGCTTGTTTTTCATCAGCTCTTGCTTTTTCTTCTGCTTGTATTTCTCTTTCTAAACTATTAACTTCAGTAACAACCCTTCTTCTCATTTTAATAGATGCAGTTTCCTTTTCTATAATTTCTGTTTTTAATTGTGCTAATCTTTGTTCATCTTCAGCAGAGTTTTCACTTAATGCCATTTCTTCTTCTTGAATTTTCATTCTTTCTCTAGCAAGTACAAGTTCTTGTTGTGTTGTTTCTGCTTCTAATTCTAATGCTTTTTTAAGATTAGATAATCTTTCTGATGCTGATTTTGTTTCATCTTCTGCAATTAATCTAGCCTTTTCTATCTCTTGTCTAGTCTTAGCTTTTTGAACCATAAACTCCATATCTGCATCTCTAAGTTCTTGTGTTCTTTTCTTTAATGCAACCATCGCTGATACTTCTCGTTCTACTTCATCAGCTATACCTGAAAATGTTCCTTTTAAAGCTTCTCCTGCTTTTTTAAACTCTCCTGAAAATACAAATGATAATGCTTCTCCCACTTTACTTAACCTATCTTTTAACACATCAATAGTAGCTCCCATTGCTGTGAATGCTTGGTCTAATTGGTCAGCTCCTCGTTTAGTATTTGTAAAAAATGTAACTAAAGAACCAACAGCAATAAGTAATGCTCCTATACCTGTTGACATTATACCTGCTTTAATAGTTGCAAATGATGCTTTTGCTGTTTTACCAACTGATACAAATCCTGCTTTAACAGAATTTAATGACACACCCATTATTTTAAACTCACCTGCTAATGAACTAGCATCTTTAGTTGTTTCTCCTATATTTGATTTTACATTAAATGTATATGTATCTGATTTACTTGCCATATCTTTATTTTTTTTAAGGTAATGTTACACCTGTACTTAATTGCATAAATTTAATTGTGCTTACCCATTCTATTGTCATATTATTTACTCCTTTTACTGTTTGTCTAAAATTAGAACCACTTACTGCATTAGTAGCAACCCATCCTGTTGTTGTCCCATTACTAGCAGGAGATGTTCTTGACCTTTCTATACTTAGTGTTCCTGTTCCATTACACTTAACAACCCCACGTTCAACCCAAGCCTTAAAGTCACCAACTGCTCCTGAACCACTTGCACCCCCTATTCTTACTGCCATTGTTTCTGATTGGAAATAATATAATCTATTTGCTTGTGGCTGAAAAAAAGTTAATGCTGTGTTGTTTGGATAAATATCTACTGTTGAATTGTCTGTAGTCTGACCTCCATACATAACTGTCCAAGTTTGTCTTGTGCCTATTCTATCTGTGGAATTATTACCACCTAATACAATAGAATTATTCATTATTGCATTTGCGCCTTGTCCTATACTTGCTGTATTTAATACTTTTTTATTTACTTCATTATTTGTTCCTGTTACTGAATTATTTTTTGAACCCCTTCTAATAAAATTATCTTCCCCCATTATTGAAGCATTTAAAGTTCCTGCTTCAGTTACATTATTATCACCCTGCTTCCTATTATTAGTTTCACTAGTTCTTTGTATTAATTGTGAGTTATATGTGAAAGCTCTACAAGTCCCTGTTGCTTTATCATAAGTGTAGCCATAAGCTTCACATTGTTTTTGGTTAGGCATAACATCATTTGTTCCATCTGTAAATGTAACTTGACCAACTCGCGAAACAACTTTTGGTTTTATTTTATAATTTGGTAAATAAGGTATTTGTGTCATATTTTTTGTTTTTTATCCATCTCCAATTCTACCTTTTAGCCAATCATTTATTAAAACAAATTCCACTGTAGATAATTGACCTGCTTGGTATTCTATTTTATTTACTCTAAATTGTCTATTTTTTATAAATACAGTTTCATTAAATTTAAATGTTGCTATATCAGAAGGAGTTAAGTTAACTTTTAATGTCATTGTTTTAGTGTCAGGATGATACAGTTCCATTAAATAAGGTAACCAAAATCTATTAGTTAAATTATTTACTGAAGTATCCCCAAGACCTAACAAATATTGAGATTCACCAAAATTAAAATCATTAGTGTCAGTTGAAGCAGGAGGAGTACTTACAATTGTGGGTACATCTGTTAAATGACTGAATTGCAAATATCCTGGTTGGTCTTCACTTGCAAATCCTGCTTGTGCAGGTATGTAATAGGTAAAAGAATTCATAGTTACTTTCCCATTGTTATAGCATATTCTTGGTAAATTATCAAACCCTTCAGAAGTATCATCATCAGAATTATAAGAATAAATTGCAGGAGTTACTAATTGAGCCCAAGATGGGTCTAACATTTTTGAAATTGTAGGAGCAAAAGGTGATGCAACTATTTCATTTGTTCCTTCTAATATATTATAAAAAGAGCTAAAGTCTTGATAATAAGCCCCATATTCTATTCCTCCTGTTCCACTTTTATAACTTTGTGCAATATAATCTCCAGTATCATTTTCATATTTTAATACAACTTTTGCAGCAATATCTAAAGGTGTTAAAGATATTTGTGATACATCAATTTTTTCTGTCCAATCATGCTTAATTCCTCTACCTGCTAATGATAAATCTGAAGTAGTCCCTGTGTTTGTGCTATTATTGAAAATAGTATCATATGTTTCAATTATAATATTATTTGGATTATCTTTGTCAGGAACACTCACTAAATTGAACATAGTCATTATCCCTTTAAGAAAATCCCATTGATTTAATTCCCCTCTTAAATTTTGAAGCATAGAAGATGATGTTGTACTAGCTACTGTTGCTTGAATAGATACAGATTGTAAATTAACAACTTCTTCAAGAACAAATACATCATTACTCATGAATTGTGGGACTAAAGTATCTCCCTGATTTAAGGTAAAATCATACCAGCCTGATATTGTAAAATATCCCATACCTACTCCTACATTATTTTCTAGTGCTATTTCTTCTGTTAAACCACTTACTCTTGTTATTAACCATCTAAAATTAACATCTGCTGTAGAATTCAATTCTAAATACCAAGTATAATTAATAGAATAGACTGTATTATCATTTGAAGATGTAAATGTTCCAGAAATAGGGGAAGAACTGTACCCAATATCTAATAATTCTTGTTGTGGTGTATTTAATAACAAAGGTGTCCACACTCCATTTCCTGCATACCATGGTGAACCTACATTCATCCAATTTGCCCCAACTGTATTAGATATATTCAAAGGGCCATTCCCTGAACCCCAATTAAAATCCATATATAACTTTTTGAATTCATCAGTTTCAAAAAATGTACTTGTATATTTGAATTGTGGTAAACTTTCAAATATTACATTTATTAAATAGTATATTTGAATCCAAGGTCTAAATGCTGTTTCTAAAGTAGATAACATTGGCTGTCCTAAAATATCTGTAGAATATTGATGTGTCCAATCTACAAAAGGATATTTTAAAGTAGCATAATCTCTAAACCCTGATGTACTTGGGTTATCCCAAGTTATTCCTGTTCCTGAATCATTCCAACTATATTTGATTTGATTTTTATCATATGGGTGTTCTAATTCCTCAAATACTGTATTTAATTGAGCAAAGGTTCTAGTTTTTAAAATATCGGCAAGAGTAATAACTTCAGAATAAATATTAACACTATAACTTATTTCACCTTCTTTGTCTTTAATATTTAATAATTGTAGATAACCTTCAAAGATTAAAAAACCATCTTCTTTTAACTCACATTTTGTTTTTATATAAGGATTGAAATTAATAGATTGCCAACTTCTAGTTATTTCAAATATGTAGCTAAATATAACATTATTTTTTTTTGTGCCTGGCAAATCAAATGCTTTGGAATATGATTGAGTTTGTTCTGCTGCATTTTTAAAATCATCTATACTAAGCACTAAAGGAATAGATTCTTCAGTATATAAGTCACATATGCTTTTTTCACCATATAAAACTCCAATTGCTCCTGATGGCACTACTGGTGCCCCTGTAATAGAAACCGAATTTAAAACAGTTGCTGGTGTTGTTGCTTCAAAAAACATAAACATTTCAGTAGTCGGTGCAGTAAAACTAAATATGTTGTTTCCTATCTCTGAGGTCTGAAAACCAAGAAAATCAGAATTAAGAAGTTGTACTTGACCTTCAATATTATATCCTATTGTAGTTTTAAAACTTCCTGAAGCAGTATTTAAATCTACATTATAAGTTTGTCCTATTTCTAATTGAGAAATTGTTTGAGCAATACCTGAACCAGCATCTGCAAAGGTTACAGTATTATCACTTGCAGTAATGGGGTCAGTAGCATCAGATGAAAATTTGCGCCAAGTATTTATAGGTACATCAAGATTATTCCAATTTGCTAACATTCCAAAAGCTGTGGTGTTTGTTTCAATTGGCACATCATTTACAGTAACAAATATTTGTCCATCTGTTGTTAATTCAAATTCAGTATTAATATCAGAACCAAACCCTTGTTTAGTATTTTGATTATAAACTATTAATTGCAATGCCATTAGACAGATTGAGTTTTTAATGTTTTAGACAATTCTATCTCAAAACCATATTGGATTAATTTGTCATTTGCTCTTGTTTTTTTAGTAAATGAATTTGTCAAAACTCTTACAGATTGTACTAGTTTTGAATTATGTGCATAATTAAAATTAGTTAAATGATATGGCCTTATTTTGTATACTATTGGACTATTTATCATTTCCTCAAACATAACATTATACTCTTCTCCAATAAAATCTGTATTGATTCTATATCTTTCTTTGCTATTCATTCTAAGATTCTTTTCTCCTCCCTGCCATCTTGGTGCATATTTAGATTCACCCCAAGTTCCCGATAATTGATTCCAAGTAGTAGGTGAACTATTAATACTGTTGATTGATTTTTTATTAAATGTCCAATAATCATAAGCACCCCACTGATTTAACCAAGCTAATCTAATAGGTTCATATCCTTTCTCTTCATCACAATTTACTTTTATAGTGTATTGTTTACTATATTGCTGAACACCATTCATTGCCCTAACTCTTATCAAACCTCCTTTAATTTTCCCTGAAGTATATTCCCCTTGAAAAATAGGTTCCCACGCATTTAAATTAGCAGGGAAAGGAGAAAAATATAATTGACAGTTTGTAGCTATTAAACTCCATGCAGCCCAAGCTCCATTACCATTTCCTCTATTTACATCTACAGTTTGAGAGCCTGAACCATCTCCCCATACGTATTCTAATTCCATATGAGTGAAGCCCCCTGAAGTAGAATTAGGAGTATACATTGCTATTGTACCATAGTCATCAATATCGCAATATAATGTAGTAGGCATATTTGATAAAAAAGACTTTGAGGTAGTTGCTAATGCGAATTTAGAAATTATATTATATCCGAATTTAGTAGATGTTGTTTCCAGTTCATCAGTTTCTTTCAAATAGCCATTCATTAATTTATAAGTACCTGTTGTATTAACTAATGTCGTAGTATCAACCACAACAGCAGGAGGGGTACTTGTTGTATCTAAATATTGTACACCAAATTGAATCTTCATAAATCTTACAGAGTTTAAACTATAAGAATATTTGTCTATTATATGTATTGGATATGACTCATTTAAAGTGGCAGATGCTGCACCAAACTCATCATGCTTTGCGTTAGGACTAGCACCGACATCTGCACTTACAAAATTTTCAACCACACTAGAAAAGTCAAACATTCCGACACCTTTATTGTTAGGTGTAGTTTGGAATCTACCAATAATTTTATCTCCTACACTTAAATTAGGAGGGCCTTCTGATGATATATGTACATCTGCGAAAAACATTACATTTGATTCATTAGCGACTGCTGTATCATTTGAGATTACAAATATTATAGGTTGTCCTACAGGTAGCGAATAATATTTTGGTTCTTGTTCTATTATTGATGTTGCCATTATTTTACTATTGTTTTATTTAAACTTTCTTTAATATCTCCCTTTAGTGCATTTAATAAATCACCACCAAACTTTTTTAATCCTAATTCCATTGGCCTTTGAAAGAAGCTAATTCCTTTTATTCCTTTTGCTTTGATACTTCTTGCTATTAAAAAAGCAAATGATTTATTTGTTATGAATCTACCTTTTGCATTTCTTCCTTTTAATCCTCTTGCACTTATCCACTTTTCTAATATTCCTGAAGGAGGTTGTCTTGTTGTATACTTATAAGGACTAGATACTTTTTTGCCAAGATAATCCTTGTATTCCCTTTTCTTATCATTTCCTGAAACACCTTTGTCTACAAATGTTCCATATTCAGCCATAGAAAATTGTATTACAAATCCTTTTTTATCAGGTAAAACTTGAAATTGCAAAGAATTGTATAAGTCTTTACTTACGTTTTTTTTACCTTTAGTAAGATTTGTTCTTGATTGCTTGATAATATATTTACCAAAGCTATTCAAATACCTTTCTATATTTTGTGTTTTCATTACAATAATCCAACAAACAATTCAACCTGAATATCTTCTGTTCCTCTAGGTCGTATTTGTAAACTTGTAACATCTTCTAAAGTTCCAAAAGCTGGAGTTGTATCTTCTTCACCTATTGCCGCTGTATCTGCTTGACATAATATATGTGAATTCCCTGCTGTTATTACTACTTGATAATTTGTGTTTTCGGTTACAACTGCTAAATCCATATGTTCCGTAACGCTTAAATTCGTTACACGAATATATTTACAGTTCTCTAAATCTAATGCTCCTGCTGCTCCATGCGATGTAGAATTAAAGATTGCTATTGTTGTTGTATTTGTGTGCGCACAAGTTACTATTCTCTCCATTACATCAGTAATATTTGAAGTTGTTACTGAGTTAGTAGAACCTCTGACTGCTCCGTTTAAAGTGACACTCTCACTTATTGTTGTTACTAAATCTGCCATAATTTTTATTTTTTATCTATTTGTTTTAATTTATTTATTGCCCAATTAACACCTGAAGTCCCACCCCAAGCATCCCACATCAGACCACCACACCCTTCTGAATATGGTACATCTTTATGTTGTTGATGTCTTTTAAATGATGCCATACGTGCTATTGTATCTCTGCTTATAGGTTTTTTATCTGCCAATTGTGAACTTCTTGTCCACCCAACTCTTGTGCCACATTTACTACCATTTTCTTTTTTCCATTTTCTTGCACGTTTAGCATTGTTAGTTGCTGACTGAGGATAATCATTATAAGATTCTAATTTTATACTTATTGATTCTAATTCTTCTAATACATCTTCATATTTCATAATCTTATTGTTATTTTAAAAAATCCTATTTCTATTTTATATTTACCTATTTTAAATTTTATCATCTTCCTATCCCCTGCATATTAGATGGTATATCACAAGTTTGAAAATCATTTAATACTTCTACATTCAAATTAAAAACCCACCCACAACAAAGGTTGTCAAATCTTTCTTGAAATGGCTCTAAAGTATATTGACCTTCTGTATGATATATAGGAGCATTAATATCAGTTGTACCATAAGCTGACATTTTGGAACTATGTCTTAATATTCCAATTATATCTATTCCTATATGTAGCGTTTGATTATATACTTCTTGTTCATTAGTCTTATTGTAAATTAATTTACTATTTTCTCTTTGGTCATGTGTAGGCCAATCACTTTTTTCAGTTACCATATCCATTATGAATATTTGAAAATTATAAGTTAATGTAGCATCACCTGTTTCTACATTTATAGGATTTATATGCATCAAAGGGAATTTTTGCATCTTCTCCAAATTAATATCGTAAATATCTCCAACTGAAACAGTAGATATTTGATGATAATCTTCTGCTATTTCTGTTAATGTATCTATTACATTATTATAAGTTTTATTAGTTACTGCCATATTGTACTTTATTTTGTAAGTTTAAATCCGTTTCATAACTTAACCAAGTTAAACATTCAAACAAATTAAGTCTTGTTATTTTTTCTAAATTTATTATTTCACTATTTGCTAATCTATACATTACTCCAAACCATCCCCACTTGTCTGCAAATGATTCTGATACTTTCACTGATTCATTTCCTTTATCCGCTGCATCAAAGATAATGGCAAAGTCCCTAATAACATTTTCCCTAAATGATAAAAAAAAACCAGCGCACTTTGCACTTGTTCAGCTACCATCTTTCTCATTTCCTCCGTCCTTATCCGTATATCTCCATCATAAGCATCAATAGTATACACCCCATTTTCTCCCTTTTCCTTTATTGGTCTATACAAAATTGCCATAATTTGAGGTAAATTCTTTTCCATATTATCTTTTATAAATGTTTCCAAATCTGCATACTCCCCAAGAGTTATACTATCCAAATCAGGATGAAAGCCATATTCTATTCCTTTGATTGTGATTATTTTTTTTAATGTTGTATTTTCCTTTTGTTGCAACTCTGCTATATAACTCATCATTATAGCTACATCCTTTATTTCTAATTGATTAATTAATTTTTTAGGAATATCTGATAATAATTCTATCGTATCATTAGCTTCTTGGCTTTTCGTTCCTGTTTTAAAGTCAATTAATTTTAACCATTTTTCAAAGGTTACTTCTGACCAATTATTAATTAGTTTAAATTCTTTTGTCTTTCCCTTCTTTTTAATCTTGACTTTCATATATTATATTATAGAAAAATTAGTAATTTAGTTTATTGTTTGAAATATTTATATATATTTGTTGCTCATTTTAGTTGTGATTCAGTAAATCCCCTAATTCTTCTCTTGTCGTTCTTCCTTATTAATGTTGGGGGTTTACTGTACAAAATACTTTCCTGCATTAGGATTATCTAAATG
>CERA01006016.1_pt1 | contig 21056 bp, 18 predicted proteins | sample 530881 | NCBI WGS metagenome assembly CERA01 (sample SAMEA2621061, study PRJEB7988) | marine metagenome | biome: marine biome (ENVO:00000447); feature: deep chlorophyll maximum layer (ENVO:xxxxxxxx); material: "saline water (ENVO:00002010), including plankton (ENVO:xxxxxxxx)" | depth 50 m
AAATGCAGTCTCCACCTAAAATAAAACCTGCTTCATTTCGAGAAGAGGTGCTAGAGTGGTTCATATCTGTCCCTATTACTTGAGTGGTTGTTCCACTTGCATAAGCAAATCCTCGCATGACCTGATCTTGAACAGGCCAGTTAGCAGAGGATGTGTCCGTAATTTGTGTTCCATTTACATAGAGCTTTATTCTATTTGTATCGGTGGCCTGTGTCGTATCAATGGAAACACAAAAATGGAAAAAACTGCTGGTATCGGTAAATTTTGGCGACCATGTTACATCGTCTTGACCAGCTGCAAGGTAAATATTTATTTGATCACTTGCATTAAAGGTGATTACATCATGCCCACCACTTCCACCAGCCGTACCATTGTTGGCACCAAATATACCTTGAGCTGCGGTTCCCAAAACAGTCCGTTTTATCCACGCACTAAATGTCCCCTTTGTAGCTAAAGTGGATGATCCAGATATGGCACGTTGTAAATATTCGTCAGCAGATCGATTAAATGCAAGTGCATTAGAGATTGTGTAACTGCCATCTGCCGATGACAGCATTGTGATTGGAAATGTAAACATTAGCTAAACGCCAATTGAGCCACGCCAAACATGCTCGAGCCGTCTGACACAAACGTCAAAATATCGACTGCACTAGCAGTTGTCGTCAGGGTTGGCTCCGTCCCAGCGGGCCACTTATAGGCTGACGCACTTGTGTTCAGCGTCCTTGATCCTGTGCCGTCCTGTTTGACAATTAAGATATATGTGGCCCCAGCTACCTGATTGCTCGGGGCATCAAGGGTGCGGTTGCCAGCCAGCGTGACTGTTGCAACTTGATTTTGTGACAAGTCCCAGCTGATGTTCGCGCCATCGCTTAATGTAGTCATGTTAAAGTTTTGAGTCTTAGTGTATTCTCGAGCTGTAGCGGTTAGGTCAGCTGCGCCAAATAATTCAGTGGTGGTAATCTTCTTATGTGCGGTTGCATCCGCATCGTAAATTGCAAACTGATCGGCAGCTGCTGGGGAAGCGCTTAATGCTGATTGGCTATTTATAGCAACCGTTACCGTTCCTGAGCCTGTTATCTCACCGCCACTAGCAAGGCCAGCTGTGCTTACACTTGTCACTGTACCACCCGATCCCGGATAAACCTTGGTGTAGGCAATAGCTGTTGAATTTAAAGTGCCACCAGAATTTGAGGTGTTTAAATAGAGATCGTCAGCGTTTGCTGTTCCCTCTTGCACTGAAATAAGCTGCCCTATGATTTCATCCCATGTATCAGCTTCAGTTGATCGACTTGCAGCCCCACTCGATGGCACTGTGTAGAGCCCATTTTCAGCACTAGTTGACTGCGATTTTACGAGTACCGTATTTCCTGTACTTAGTGATACACCATCGATTGTTACTCCGTTGGCAATTCCACCGCCTGACAGGTTTACGTTTGCAGTGGTTGCAGCTCGCACGGTAAGTCTGGTGCGCATCCCAGCTAAGGCTTGATCGACATATTGTTTTGACGCAATGCTAAGATCAGCCGAACCCATCGAGGCTAGGGTTGAGCTAGAAGTCATTGCGGAAAATGTACCACCAGTTACCGTTTTTCCAGTAAATGTGATAGCATCAGGAATAGAAACAACTGGGTTGCCTGATACACCGTTACCATTGGTCAACGTGATCTGATTGCTTGTGCCTGTAATAGTTCGAGGTTCGGCAGCTCCACTGCCAGCATGGGCAATCATACCATTGCCCTCGGTAGCTAACAGATTTGTAAACACTTGAGCTGCGGTTTGAAACTCATAAGCTGTTTCACCAGAATTTACGCGAATCATTTTTCCAGCAGCACTGCTTAAACTGGTTGGCAAGATTATACTATCAACAACAGCTAAACTATTACCGTCCGAGCTAAACCCTAAAACTTTAGATGCTCGAGAAGATGCGTTATCTGTAAACTCTGGCGTTGTGATCGAATTGGTGCTTGAAACTTTAAAACTTCGATCAGCTGTCTCTTGCAGCTGCTGCGTAATAAATGTCAACCGATCAAGAGCGTTTTCGTGATCATTAGCGCTAAATGTATCGTTTTCAATATAATCTGTACTTTGAGTTAGACCGAGCACACGTTTAATTATGACTGTCTCGCCAGACGCAGGTCTATAATCACTCGTTGAATAATGCGCGTCACTGCTCGAACCTGTATTGTATTTGAACAACACATTGCCCCCACTGGCACTACCTGCACCAGTAACAACATAATGTGTGTTAAGAGTTTTTGTTGTCTCTGCGCCCGCGCTTGATCTAATTATAACTTGCAAATCAGCGTCAGCAAAAATCTTAAACCCATACGCAAATGAATGAGTGCTCCCATTTCCAGATGCGCTGGCGAGTGTAGTAGTAGTGGAAACTGTCATTATCTTATTCCTATCCCATCTGCGGTTGATTGATCCCTTGCCATTGCTTCAATTAAATTTTGTAAAGGTGGCCCATAAACTGGGTGCGCAACTAATTCTCGATCTGCTAATTCAAGTGCGTCTAGATAAACACTGCGAATTTTATTTTTCATAAGCTCGTCTAGTTTTTCGTTTCTTTTTCCTGATGTTCTGGCAGCTTCAGACATTTTTATAAGATCTTGATATTGGTCACTTGCGATAAATTGTTTCAATTGTTCAAAACCAATCTTACCTCGCATCTGATTGCGAAAATAACGCATGTCATCTGACAAAGTTATGGGCTCACGCAACATATCAACGTTTAAATCTGGGCTGTCGTTACGCAGATATACGCCCCCTAACCTGATCGTTTCCTCGTCAACAATATTTTTCTTTTCATCCCGCATGTAAACAGGGCTTAACAAGTCTGGCCCAAGTGCAAGATTACGTTTTCCATCTGCCCCCACAACCCCGCGAACTTTGTCGCGCCCCCATCTATCAACGCTTGGTTTCAATGTTGCGGATAAACTTGGAATTTGCGCCTTTACATCTTGCATAAAATTTTGAGCATCCCGAATAACAGGATCCGGCTCAATTACAGATTGCTCAATCCACGGTATATTAACGCCTGTGCGTTTAATATTTCCAAAAACACGAGGCACAAATGATTTACCAAATTTATCCATCATTGGGCCAGTATACCTGTCGGGGTCTTGGATCACTTGTGCCATTGTTGCAAAGCCTTGCATGAAGGTTTTGTTACTGGCGTTGTACATAGTTGCTGCAATCGCTGCGCCTACAACGTCTTGCGGAGTTAAATCATCGTCATCCCATTCAGTGCTCGATAAAATTTCAACTGCGTCAGCCCAAACTCCGATAATAGAGCTCAACGGCTCAAACCCCGCATAGCTATGCCACCGCCCACCAACTTTAATGCTGTAAGGTTGCCATCCTTGTGAAACACGCGCTTGCCTTAAAGATCGATTGCTGGGGCCACCGCCTGAGATGTCTCCTGTATAAACCATTGTTGCTGCTGCCATGCCAATGGTTGTGCCTAAAGCTATTCGACTAATTGCTTCATCTCTTTGAGCTCCCCCAGCTCTCATCATTGCACCAGTTGAACCCCAAGCTACACCCAATGGTGTACGGTCAATAAAAGAATATTTAGCTGCGTCATAAGGCGTTTTTACAAATGGTACAAAATATCTAAGAATTGGCAGCTTCGCTATTTTATTAATTGCCTTTCCAACCTCATCCAATTCTGTTTGCAAAGTTACATATTTCGCTTGCAAATCCATTTTGTTAATTATTTCAGCTGGCGGGTCTGCAATATATTCTGCAATATAATCTATTAAATCTTCGCCTTGTTTACCTCGCGCTTGGCCTTCGACCATTGCATTTTTGTAAAGTTCTCCGCGTCTAGCAACAACTTTAAAAAACGTATCACCTGCCTCGAGGGTTCGGTAAGCAACCCTACCAGCTGTAGCAATATTTCCGAGCACATCCAAACCAGTGCCAATTACACCTTCTTGCCCAAACGCCTCGCCTGAGAATGCGGGAATACGTCTTGTGCCTTCTGCACCCCCCAAAGCCCCTGCCTCTGATCCTTCAATCTTCGATGGCATCGAACCTTGCATAAACGCTTTGCCCGATCCAATAATCGCCTCGCGAATAGCCACAATTTGCCCAAACATCTGCGCTTGTAAATCTGAAAGTTTTGCAGTATCTGTTGCATCTGTAAGACCACGCCTCACAGCTCCAATAGCAACTGCACCTCCCAGCTCAAGATTAGGAGCCATAAACGTTGTCCAAATTCCTGACACAATATTTTTTGTTTGAGAAATTGGATTAGTTAAAAGCGCGTGTTGCCAAACCTCGTACATGGCATTGCCAATTTTTCGCGTCAAACCAAGACCTCTAGCAAACCGCGAACGTGCAGCCGGATCATTGAGTGATAAATATAGTTTTGCCATCTCTTGCACAGATTCAGCGCCACCAAATCCATCCAACATATCTAGCAGATCCATGTCTGTTTTTGCAGCTGCATTTTGAGCAATATGCGGATTGGTTGAACCTGCTCGAGCTGTAATGCGCATGCCTGATAAGGTGCGCGCATACTCTGTCTTTGCGCCTTTAACCTGACGTTGCAGGTTCGCAACAAACTCCATTTGATGTCGAAACGTTGCGAGATCAACAGGCTCACCACTTAATGCGCTTTTGGCTAAGCCGTCTAATTTTCTAACCTCGCTAACAACTAAATCTCGAGCAGCAAGCATTGCTTCCATCATGCCCATGCCCTCAACATTAATACCCTCACCCCTGCGCCTGTTAAGAACGGCTTCGGCTACTGCGCGCAGTTTCTTTGGATTAGCACCAACCAAATCGGCAACTTGTCGAGCTGCTGCGAAAGTGACTTTTTTCCTTCGGCTTTCAGAAATCTCTTTTGGATACATTTTTGAGATTTGTTCCATCCGCTCTTGAATACCATTTTCATCTGGTAAATTCGCAGCGTTGAAATCTGTCATGCCAGAACCAAGCAGCTCATCCCTGCGCTCGGGAGCTGTCATTACAAAATCAATATCCTCATCACCTACTTTAATATAATTGTCGTAAGGATCCGCTCTAATAAATCGCTCGGGTGTTTCTGGTACTGGGCTTGCTTCAACTTCTTCAACAATCTTTTCTTTTGCTGGCGGTTCTTTAATTGCGGGTGCAACAGGAACTGACTCTTCCTCTGGCAGAATTATATTACCAAGATCATCAGTTTCTGGCTGCTCTTTAACAGCTGGCTGGTTTTGTATGTCTCGAGCCTTTTGTCGGCTCTTTTCCATAATGCCCCCGCCCTTGCCGAACATTGCCCGAGCTGCTTTTGCAGATAATCGACTTGACACCGAACCAAGACCAGCAACTTGTACAGGTTCTGGCTCGGATGGGCCAACAGTCGCAGGGGCTTCCATTCCCCCTTGCGAAAGCAAGCTGGTTGCTTTTTCTTCTACGTCAGTAAGTGCCATGAATTTTCCAATAAAAAACGGCCCCGAAAGGCCGTTGGTTAACGTAACTTTTTAATTTAATTTATTTATTCATTTCCTGTAGTTTCTGACCGACACCACCCATAAACAAACGCTCGGTGCTTTGACCCTCAGTTTTTTCCGCTTCCATTTGCAGCTTGATTGCTTTGGCAAAACGGCTATCTTCTCCAGCGCGCTCTACGGCTCTGTCGTAAACTTCCTGTAAGCTCGGCATCATAATCTCCTTTGTCTCGGAAAAAAACTTCCGTATCAAACTCAGCGTATCGTATATTTGATATAAAGTCCATATCTTTTGGCGCTTGTTCAACAAGGTCTTGCATTTTGTCTCTAGCTTCAAGCATTCCTTTTTTACCCCCACCAAACTCAGGAATGTACTGCATCCGCAAACCAACATAATCGCCTACATCCGCGCCCTTACTGGTGCGCTCTGCAAATCTAAAATCTGTTGCGAAAGTATACCCCACGCCTAAGTTTTGTTTATTAATATAACCAATAAGTTTATCAACATCCTCTTTTTCAAGAGTACGGTTAAAATAAATTTCCATACCACCGTTTGCGCCTTCAACTGTATTTGGCTTTACAACCTCAGAAAAAAATGTGCTCTCTTGATTAGCATCCTTGGCTTCTTGAACGAGCTGCTTTACAACTTCGTCAGGGTTGTGGTCTTGGCGGGTAACGTACTCGAAATCCAAAGCACGTTCATCAAACACCTCATTCTCAGGATCAATATATCGCCCAATCGTTGAGGTATTTTTAAAGGCAATGACTGATGGGTCTGGCTCGAGAGGAGCGACTAAACGTTTTTGCGCGTCACTCATTTCAACATCAGTGGCTATTTTCTTTTCTGTGTCGAGGGATGCCCCAGCTGTAAATCGCCTGACAGGCGCTTGGCTTTCCTGTAAAAGCTTTTCGCCTTCGGCAACCGCTGTCTCTTGTTTCTGAGTTAACCGATCCAATCGTGGCTGTAAGTTTTCACGTTTTTTAACTGCACGTTTTATTGGCCCAATTTCTTGTCGCAACGCAGCAACTTGCTCATCAGCTAAATTCGGGTCTTCAATGCCTAAATTTTCCATGACCCATTTTCTTTTTTGAACAGGTGTCTTTGCTTGTATAAACCCATCGAGCTCGGCAAGCCTTGCTGATTGAACGTTAAAATCTTCTGTAGCTTTTGGGTCTGCAAGCTCAGCTTTAATTTGTTCTCGTTGTCGAAAGCTTGGATCAGTATCAACATCTTTTCGCGCAGCTTTAATCGCTTCTTGATCTGGAGCTCCGGCTAACGCAGCTTCAAATTCAAGACTACCACCCTCACCAGCTCGCGTGGTGTAACCTTTCTGCGCCCACAGCTCTTTCTCCATAAACCAGACTACAGCTTGCAGATCGTCATCTGCCAGTTCGATTCCTCTTTGTTTTAGTTTTCTCGAGGCTTGAGTAAAAACCTCTTGACCAAAACCGAACTCGCCACCTGCTTTGTCGCTGTCAGCTAAAAACTTTCCAGAGACACCCTGCTCGGCTTTTGGTATTAATCTTTTGCCTCCTGATATCCTTTGTAAAAAACGACCCGCCCAAACATCAATTGTTGCCAAATCAGAATAGCCGATAAGATTGCCGGTAAAATTATACGTCTTAGGGCTTCCACCTGTTGTTGTATTTCGAAACAAATCAAGCAGTGCCAGCATCGTCTGGGGGCTGTTCGCGTTGATCAGCTTTCCATTATCTTTTGTTATAAGTGGATAAGCAGCCTGACCCGCATCAAACGCTTCTTGATCAGTAGCGCCTTTTGCTTTCGCTTCATTGCGAACGCGCATATGCAAATCAACATAACCATCATTTTCTGGTTTGCCGGAACCTAACTTGCGCCCACTCTCTAACCATTCAGATAATCTCGTAAGAGCATCGTCATAATCTCCGCGAGAAAACTTTTGCATCACCTCGATTGAATTTTCCCAATTTTGCCGAACATTCGTTTGCGCAGACGTAGCCCCAATAACATCGGCAAAAACATCCGCCATTGATCCAAACTCTGCGCGCAGCTGATTGCGCATATTTGAGTACCATGTTTTATGTTCGATAATATTCTGCGCTGCTTTGTCTCCACCCTCCGCACGTTTGTATAAGGCTGCAACCTCATCAACCATTTTGTTTGATGACGTATCCACCATTTTTCGGTCTGGCACAGCAGGTGCTTGCTTTGCGCCCTTTGGCTTATTAAACCCATACGCTTGTTTTTGCACCTTAATGTCTAAATTTTTTGATCTGTCTCGTTTTACGTCTGCAATTGTAAATTTTTGCCACCCATCGCGCTCGGGATACAATTGTTTTAATCTTCGATATTCTGCCTCAATCTCTTTTGCTGGAATTGTGTTTTCACTCGACAATTTATTAATCGTTGCACGATCTTCATCTGATAATTTTATCTGTTTGCGTTCACGCACTTCACGGTTTTGAACATCAATTTTTTTTGTAACATTCGTATCTACAGGCCCAACGCCTGTATTAAAAGTTCCTGATTTCGCGTTTGAAACCATGTTATCAAGTCCAGCGCGAAATGTTTCTAAACCTTTTTTTGCTGCGCTAAAACCTATTTCAGCAACTTTAGGAAAAGCTAAACCTACTCCCATTCCCGCTGCCCCGCCAGCTCCTGTTGCTAAAAGATTTTGTCCAAACAAAAACTCGTCTTGCTGGTCTGCTTCTATTTTAACATTTTGCCGGATCGCATCATCAAGCGAGGAATATGCGCCTCCTTCAATTCCAGCAACAACAGATGCTGGCAAGGTAGCGCGTAAATAATTTTTAATGCCTTTTTTCCCTGCAAATTTTGCAGAATGTCTTGCAGCTAAACCATAGCCTAATGTTCCAGCCCCAACATATGTAGTTATATCTGACAACAAACCCTTCATCATCCGAACTGAACCATCATAAGTAAAATTGGGTAATTTTTCGTAAGACTGCATTAAATTATAAAACGCATAACGCTGACGTTTTGGCGCATCTTGCATTTTAAGCGCCATTTGCACCATATCGGTTAAATTCCAATTAAACTGCCCCATAAGTTCGATGCCCCATTGGGAAGCCTCAAGATCACTTATTTCTATTTCTGAATCTTCTTCAGCGCCAAAATATTTTTTTGCATATCGGCTGGTTGGGGTTGATTTATTTTTTAGGAATAAAGGCATTAAAGCTTTTGCGCTATCAATCCATAATTGATTATTGTGAAGAGTCGTTTCCGTCACTTGGTAGGGGCGCTCTGTTTCAGTATTTAGATCTATGTCTAAATCATCACCCATAACAATGTCTTCACGGTAACCGGCATCTTGAATTGCTTTAATAGCTTCTGGTGGCAAAACAGCGGGCGCAGGTTCTTTAAGGCCAAGCAAATCTTTTGTTTCATCAGTTTCAACTAGTATCATCAATTTGCCTTTTCCAAATCTTTAGCTGCACGCTCTTGTGCAGCTTTTACCGCTGGGTTTTTAGTTTCAATGTATTTGCCGAGCATTTTTAATTTAAACAACTCAGTACCGAGCAACATAGGCTTGCCTTTATAATTTTTTAAAGTTAGCTGACGGCTTTCCTCAACATCTTCAACAGTCCATTCAGACAAAGATTTTCCCATACCTAAAGATTGTGCATCTGCTTCAAACGCTGGCAAAAATTGAAGTTTTGGAATCATGTTTAAATTTACTTTGCTAGTTACCCCAAACTCCTCAATTGCTTGTTCAAACGCAATTTTTGGATCTATACTCGTTTCAGTTATTTTTGCTTCAAAATTAAAAAGTACCAACGCAGCGCGTTTACTTGCACCGCCCATAATTTTATCAAGTACACCTTCTGCTTGCACTAGCGCATCTAAAAGATCACCATATTTCTTTGCAGCTTTTGCTCGAGGTGTTTGTTTTACAAATTGTTCAGCTGTTTGAACAATACGATCTATTTGGCCTTGGTCTAATGGAGTTTTAGAAGTTGGCCCATAATTGTCGTAAGCTTTTTTAACTAATGCATCAATTTCAGTTTTATTATCTGCCTCTCGGATACCTTTTAAAATTTCTCCAAAAAACTTTTTATCAGTAACAAGCGCGTCTTGATCATTTAATGAAGCAATTAGTTTTTCAGCATTGGCTGGGGTAATTTTTTGAAGTAACAACGCTTTATTAATTTCGGCTATACTTGGTTTAGTACGTGTTTGATCATTAGGATTTAATTGTTTAGCAATTATTCTGTTTAAAAAAACACCAAAATTAATTTTTTGATTTGCTGTTTTTCTCTTGTTTGCAGAAGCATCCCTGCGCGCAACTTCTCGAATCCGCGCATTTTCCAGCTGATTAATTAAATTATTTGTACGTTCCATTGCGTCTTGTCGCGTTTGAACGTTTAAATTTTTTCCTATCTTTCCACTTTGTAAATCTAATAATACTTGGCGCGCTGCTTTTGCTGCTGCACCATTTTTAATATCTTCTTTCTCTAACGACATCTGGTTGGCGTTAAGCAGCCGTTTATCAACCTGCAAGTTATCAATAATATTTCTATCGTTTTTTTCATACTCAAAAGCTTGTTTAGCGTTTAAATGACCTAGATCTACTAAATTTTGATAAATACCCTTTACGCCTTTTTTTTCATTACCAAACAATTTGTTTAAATTTTGCTGGTAAGCTAATTGATCTCGCACAGGATCAAGGTTGCCTAAGTTTTGGCGAATCACTTCAGCTTCTGTTAATTGTTCAGTAATCGTTTCGGCAGTAAGCCGAACACGCGCTGTTTGTTTAATCTTTAATCGTAGAGTATCAGCAGCAGCAAAAGAATTTGCTGTAAATGTTTTTTTGGCTTGAGTGCCAACAACTGTTCCTGCAATTTTAGTTCTTGCAGATTTAGCTCTTCGATTAAATGCGTTGTTAATTATTTCCGGTTTAGAATTAAAACGCGGGTTTTTTTCAAGGTCAGTTTGTATTTCTTCAAGTTTAGTTTGATACGCCCTTTCACCTTTTGCCACCTCAGTAGCATTTTGTAATTTTTGTTCAGTTACAGCCCAATCCGCAGCAGCGTTAAAAAATTGTGAAGATTTTGCAGTAGCTTGCCCAACAGCTTCAAACGCTCCAGAATTTGCTTGCACATTAAGTGGCTGAGCAGCAATTTCAGCACTGCGTTGTACCTTTGCGCGATACGTTGGTATTTTCATGCAAACCTCATCGATCCAGCTGCTCTTGTTGCACCGCCAAGCAAACTTCCATAAGCTTGCATTTGATAGGCTTGCGAACGCGCTGCACCTTCAGCCCGAGTTACGTTGGCTGACATGCGCAAACCTGTTGCTTTTTCACGCGATTGAAGCGCTTCCAGTTTCACATTATAATCGTTAGTTGCTAGGTCTTCATCAATTTGGCGCGCATTTTCAAGCAATACCAAAAGAGGCGTGTCACTAGTAGAAACCACGCCAGAATTATTATAATTGGTTTGCGCTGAACTTAAAAAACGCGAATATTCCTGTTCAGCTCGAACGGTCTGCAAATCGTTAATTAATAATTTCTGATCCGCGTCTTGCTCAAAAACTTTTGCGTTTCTTTCTTGTATTTTAGCATTGTATTCTGCAATAGCAATTCCAGATCTGGCAGATTTGGAATTACCCATAAATCCCATAATGCCACCCGCGACATTTAACCCTGCTGCTGCTGCTGCCCAACTCATGTGCGCACCCATGCAAAACGAAAATAGTCAGCCTGTTCCGGCCCAAACTTCTCCATAATACCTTCTTCTTTCATACCCATAAATTTTGCAAAACGAATTGCCGTTTTCCAATCTGTTCGGACATTTGCGTGAACGCGCCATAAATCCTTTGAGTCAACCCACTCGTAAAAACACTCATAGATCGCTCGAGCAATTGTAATCGGATATTTCGGCATCGTATTAGAACCTAAAAGCCACGCCTCTCCACACCCTTTCCACAGCGGAATTATTCCTGTCGATAACACAGCTTCATTATCAGATAACAGGGTTACGCAAAAACCTGCCTCTTCCATAATAACAGCTTGCTCAGCCCAGTTATGACCCTCGTCAACCTGCAATCCCTGCTCCATAATTTCATGGGCATGTGCAGCAACAAATGGAACAATTTCTGTATTATTCATGTGTCAAAAGTTTGCAACCTAATATAAATACCCAGTAATGTCAGCGGTAGCGGTTGATCTTGAATCACTGTTACAAAACCGTCTGTGTCAAACCCGCTGTCAAATTCTATTTGCTTATCACCTGTAAATAACGCAATTGGTTGATCCATTTCATCGGCAGAAGATCGGAATGGTATTAAATCATTTACAGCTGCGCTTTCGCCAATTTTAACGCCAACAGAACGATATAAACGCACAGTGGCATGATGCAAACGTTTTACTTTGCCTTGCGCTGTGCCATCAGCTGATCCCGCCTCAACGCGCATCGTGCGCAATGTAGATTGATAATTTAAACCAACATGCGCTTTTGTTACATACCGTGCTAACGTAATGCTTCCCGCTGAAACTGTACGATCAGGATGCGTTGCGCCATCGCCTAAAATTGAAACTGTCTGTCCTTCTAAATGATGTAAATTTGTAAACGAGATAACCGCTTGCGTTACAGTTGCGTCATCCGCATGTGAACCATTCAATCCGGCAACCGTTCTTGTGCAGCCTGTCAGCTGATTTGATGAATTGCCTGTATAAGTAATTATTTCTTGTCCAATTTTAACAGCGCCAGAACTTGAAAAATCAGAACTTGAAGTTAACGTTATAGTTGTTGCTGTCGTATTAATTGCACCATTTAAAGTGTTACTGACACCTGTATAAGATAGAGAGCTGTCTACAAAAATCGCATCGGCAACATCAGTTCCAAAATTTAGCGGAGCCAACTTTTCAATATAACGTTTGGTTGCGGAATTGACGGTTCGCTTAACCACCACATAAACATCGTCTTCATCCAAATCGCTCGGGATCGAGGCCACGCTTTCCACAATGCCATAATCATAAGATGCACTGGCATAAGATCCATGTACGCCTGTAAACGATCCTCCAATCTTATGTCGATGCCAAGCGACAACCTGCTCCTCTCTGCGATAAGTTAATCCGCATAATTCACCATCAGCGCGCACCGCCCAAATAATATTGTCCGGCTCTTGCTGGATGTCCATATCATCAAAACCGCCTTCGCTCACATGCTCTGCAAGAATAGTCATGTCTGGCGCGATATAGCCATCGACATCAAAATTATAAACCAGCTCGCGAATTTTACGCTTTGCACGTTGCAAAAACAAAACTGCATTACCCGATTGCACAGGGCTGACTTTTGACGCTCCATACGTTGTCTGTCTTTTTATTTGTACGTTTGTTGGCGTTAAAGGTTCCCCTGTTGCACTCGAGCTGGCAGCAAACTCACCGCCAGATGTTCCCACAACTAAAACTCGTAAAGGCTGTAAATAGCGAATAATATTTACTTGTTGCGATGCAATTGTATAACGCATTGCATCACCATCCGCGCTGCCTTCCTTGAACTGTTCAAACCCCCCACTTTCCGAAAAGAAAATTGTTTGGGGCTGCTCGGTAGTTCCGGCAAAAACTAATCTTTCTTCATAAAAACAAACAGTACTTGGATAACCTGTTTGCGCAGAAAACGCACCTAAAGACCACTCGTCACTAGCCTCAATCGTTCCTGTTAACGTATTGCCCGAGCTGGCAGCTTCATCAGCTAAATCATCTGAGGGGGAAACTAAAATTGTGTCATCGGTAACCCCTACAATTAAGCATGTTTTATTATTACTGCTCGTTCCTGTAATTGTAATTTTTTGTCCAATTTTAAATCCTTCACTAACAAACTTTTTATCCGAATCTAAAATTCTGTCATTATGCTCTAACCCAGTGCTATCGGGATCACCTTCTTTAAATGATATTGTTGCAGCGGTGTAGGCAGGTAATAATTCTGCCCGCAAATCAGAGTTTGTTTGAACGGTTGCCACTACCTCTGTAGTGGAATTGCGCGCTGTAATTTTTGCATAGCCATCGAACATTTTAATCAAACGTCCGACATCATTAGTCTGGAAACCTGTGTCGTTATTGATGCCTGTTACAGCTGATGCTGTAATTGTTACTGAACTGGTTAAGCCATTAGCTGTTAGTGTTGTTGTTGTCGCGTTTTCATCCATCAATGGGCCGAGCTCAAACTCAACTTCGGTTAACGTCCATGTTGTATGAGCGGTTCGCGTTAATTTACGAGGCGCATGGTTTGGATGCACGATGTACATAACATCGTTTGACTGCGCTACTTGCAGCTCAAACAGTTCAGCCGTTAGATAAGGAGATGCAATCGTGTAAACGCGCTCTGCTGTTCCACCAGATGCATACGTTGTATAGCTGGAAGAATTAATGTCTGTAGAGCTCATATCTTGAAGCTCAAATGTGTTTGTGGTTTTATCGGCTACTTTGTAACTTCTTTCGTTAACCTCAGTCATACCAACAACACCAGAGATAAAAACTTCTTCTCCATTTTCAAAACCATGACTGTTACTTGTCACGACTGCTACGCTGGCTTTGGTTATCGCGGTTATGTTTTTAGCTGTTTCGCGGATCTGCGCGCCTGATTTTATAAAACGAATATACTGATTGCCAAATTCTAAAATGTACGTTTGCTCGGTACTAAATTCAAAACCGATTAGTCTAGTTGAAAGTGCGCTGCTTTTAACTTCGGCAACATACTTTGTGCCGGATCTGCGATTTACACCGCCATGAGGCATCACTGTAAAATTTTCCAATGTCGAACACATTGAAAAATATTTACTAAGATCAAAACGGCCCTCTAATCTGGGCGATCCTTCGCCAGCTGTAAAAGCGCTAAAGGCATAACTTGCCTTTGTCATTACAGCCTCGCGTCAGTAAAATATGTGCTCGTAACTTCCGCTGGCGTTCCCTCTGTCGCATCAACAAATTGAGCAGCCGAGATCTTATGTTCGTAAATATTGAACAACTGCGCCTGTAAGCTTGTGGAATTTGCCAAGGGATAAGCTAACTCGCTCGAAAGCCGAGCTGCTAAAGCCTCGATTAGCAAAGTGTCGTACTCATTCGCGTCCAAAACTCGCGCTATGTATTTTATTTTCATGGTTGCTTCATCCGATAAAATTTTACGGCCTTCAACAACATAAGTAACCCCGCTTGCTTCACCATCGACCTCGAGAACTCGTAGGCAATAGGGCTCGTTAGGTAACGCAAAACTATACGCATATTCATAACTAGGCGTAGCACCTTGTGCGAGCTCTAAACGTTGGATTAAACAATTCCAAGGGTGGGTTCGAAATACAGCATCTCGGACAATCGGGTAACGCTGATTACAAACACGCGCAGCTTTACTGTCCTCGGTAAGCGAAATTATATTTGTCGCACCAATATTATTAAGCGCAGCGTTACAGATATCAACGTCAGATGCCATCTAGATTCTCCAAATAGAAATGGGGGGCCGAAACCCCCCAATCCTGTTAGTCAAGAGCATACAGCATTACGAGCTCAACCGTACCAGTGCCGTTAGCACCAGCGATTGAAACCGTAACAGGTATGCCATTTTTATCAGCATCAACTACACTGAATTTGCCAAGCGCTGTTGTCGCAGCGCAAGCAACCGTTGTAATTGAAGTGGAAGCAGCAGCAGCTTTATATTCATCAACGTCTGCTGCGACTGCTGTCCCAGCTGCGTTAGTATAAGCTGCATGACCTACACTTGCTGTTGTAGATGATCCCAATGCATCGTGAACTAGCTCACCTGAGATAATTCGCGCGCCATTAGGAAGATTAAACATGTGAATATCAGATTGCTCCGCTGATGCCTCATAAAGGCCATAAGCAATACGAACGCGACCAGCCATTTCATTTGGCTTGATCATATCCGATGGAGCGGTTTGATCCCACTTAGTTTTTTGAGCTGAATAAACTGTACCCATTTTTTCAACCCTCCTTTAAGATTCGGTACAAAGAACAGAGACAACTTTGTCTTCTTCCATGCGCGTAGCACCTACAGTTTGACTGTAGTACACTTGCGTAGAAAAAGACTTGTCGCTTCGTTCTTCGATCCGAGATTTTTGATCTTGCCCAATAGCTAACAAGATTCCATCTTGCGCCCATGCAAAACAAGTTCGCGTGGTGCTCGATAGAGCAAGTCGATTGGACATGTGAAAAGTGAACCCGAGATAACTATTGAGCTCACCTTGTGCCAAGGCTTTCACGGTATTGAAGTCTGAACTTTTGACCTCAGTCGTGTTCAACAGGTCTTTGATCTGTTGAGGCGCTACCGCAATATGACGCGGGATAGATGGATCAACATCAGCCAAATCAAGCTGCTCTTTTGCAGCCAATAATTTAGCAACTGTTAGCCCAGCTGAACCGTGCGCAATAATGTGTGCAGCAGCAAGATCAGTAGACGTAGATCCCGCCTTGCCTGTTTTACTCGTACCTGTTGCAGCAGCAATAATCTCGTCATCAACGGCACGATTCATTGCAGCAGCTGCGGATTGAGCATATGCAGATGTCGGATCAACAATGGTGGAAACCATATCAGCATCATCAATCAAGTCTGCAAACTCGTAGGTTTCCATCACAACTTGTCTACGACTATGAGGAACTTCTACGAGGGGAGTGTCGGAGTGCCGTGTCGTTCTTTTCACAGCTGAAACTGAGGATACCTGATCGAAAAAAGCTTTCTCGCCAGTTACGCTTTCATTTCTAACCGCGTTCCGAAACACGCTACCCCTTTGTTGAGACAGAAGCGCGACTGTAGAGCCGAACTGCTGACTAAACGCAGTAGTTATTTGATTTGACATTATATCAAACCTCCTAAGTTAAATTGAGTTTAAAAAAATTTCGGTCAGCTACCCAATTTGGACTACCCTTCGTTTTCGGAACGATCACCGGCTCTACTTTAGAGCAAGCAACAGGACGTTTCCGCTACCCTGATTTAACCGCCTTCGGGATACTTAGCTTCATAAAGGCGTTTTCTTCTTTCTGTATATTCTCGATGCTGTGGATGCATGGGATCAAAGATTGGGCTGTTTGGAGCCTCGAGCTCTGCCAGCTGATCTGTAATATCATCTGGCGATAAACCGCCTTGTCCTTTGGCTATGCCTTCAAACGCATCCTCAGAAATTCTCTCTTTAATAAATTCTCCAATCGACACCATAGCGCGGATGAACTCAGGCCGATCTCCAAGGCGGGAACCATCTGCCATTGGCAGCTCGAGCATTTCCTGTTCGCCAAATTCGCTTACAATTGAACTTCCAAGCGCCATATTCTCGTCATATTTTCCACCAAATTCTTTTTTTAGCGCGTCAAATTGTTCACTTTGTATTGCCTTGTAATCAACAGTATTTGCTTCGGCATGTGCTTGCATAAAAGAATCATACTCGTTTGCCAGCATCTGCGCTTGCGCATTATTTAAACCAAGTTTGTGCGCGGTGTCTTTGTACCATCCGACAAATTTTTCATCTGTATTTTCTGGAAGTTCCATTTCATATTTGTCTGGGCCTTCGGGTCTTCCCAGCTTGTTATACACCTGATCCCAATCCTCGGGTGTAGAATGCTGGCTTGGTATTGCAATCTTATCCCTGCCGATCATGGATTGTGCGTTTACAAAACTTTTTGCAAGATTTGGAACATCATGGATCGATGATAACGCTGAATGATCCCTAATATCTTCGGGAAGCATACTTCTCCAATCGCTCGATGTTTCCGCTACAGACGGTGCTACCTCTTCCGAGACATCCGCTACCTGTTCATCTGCCATGTTTTTATTCTCCTTCTAATTGTTTAATTTTCTCCTCGGAAATTAATTGCATTAAATACAGAACAACAGAGCGTTGCCCTTCGCGATAAGATGTCTCGTGAGGCTCAGTTGAAAAGTTAGGCGAATAAAAACCATAATTTTTTTTCATCTGCTCAAGTAAAATTTCGCCAGCTTCGCCATTAAAAATTTCTTTTGCAGCGTCAACCAACCGTTGTCTCTGTTCGAGAAATTCCTCTTGGTCAGCCATCGCTTTGTAACACTTTAGCCATTGGAGCAGCTGAACCCATAGCCTCGCTGATCTGGGTTACCTCTGCCATTTCCTGTGCTTGCTGTTGCTGCATCGCTTGATTTTCACGATCCTCGGCAACTTGACCCTCACCCTTTGTAACCGTTGCAGGGATTGCGAGTGTTTTCAGTATATGACGAATTAAACCGTCAAAGTCGAAATGATCGAAAATCCCTGCATTGATTGATGCCAATGGCGAAAGCAGCTCGAACATCTGCATAACAGACTGTATATCCGATTGACGCTGGGCTTTGGCTAATGGACTGACATATTCAACATCAACATCCCCGCCTTCAAGCATCATAGGGGGCTCGGCAAATTGGTTGTTACGCCCTAAAATGTTATAAACCCGATTTGTCATTGGATTAAGCAGCTCGGCTGTTAACCTACCCAGAACAGGCCCGAGAATACGCATTTTTTCTTCTGTAAGCTGGATCACCTCTGTAGCTGTTTTCTGTGGGCCTTGACCCATCAACAGCTGATCAACGTAGTAACACGAACGAATATGATTTCGCCTCTGCTCCTCTATATTCAGCCCTAATGGATTTTGCGCACCAATCTGTAACGGCTCGATGCGATCCCGCGTTCCGGCTCGGTAAAAATTTAGGCCGGATGGTTTGGTGCGAACTGGCAGCATAAAGCCATCGTCAGGAACCATCAGCGGGGGATCCACCTGCTTTTGCGCAGCCTTGATCGTTGTCTCGCTCATGGCGTTCAGCATTTTGACATCCGGCAGCGCAACCATCGAAACGCTTCGCCCATAATTTTGCTCATGGCTTGCTTTAAAAAATCTGGGACACACATAAGGAAATTCGTCAAACCCGCTTTCCCTCAAAAGTGTTTTTGAGTCGGGATCGACATAGCACGATTTAAATGGCTTGTTCATGCTGTCTTTTTTGCCATAAGCGATCATATTGGCATCGCGGGGCATGACTACATGGACAATTTCAACTTCCTTATAAGGATCTTTTGATAACTCTCCTAAACGTTTTTCACTTAATTTATCGTTGCCAAATTTTTTCGCCATTGCGCGCAGCGACATTTTAAATTTGCGAAAAACCGTGTCCACCCGCCCCCACTCGTCCTCAGACAAAAAGCATTCGGAAATATGTCGAGTGCTAAAACGTATATCACCTTCAACATCCTCTATTAACATCACGCCTGTACCAAACGTAACCAGATCATGGTACAGCTCGTGAATTTGTTCTGCAAAGTTCGAGCGCTGGTACGCCTTGTACATAACCTCGACTTGACCCTCGAGGTACTCCTTGGCCTCATCGTCAACATTTAATTGATCGTTGCGATATTGCAGGTCAAACCATTTCGAGCTCGGATTGGTCAGCATGCCATGCAAGCTTGCCGACAACAACTCGGCAGCATGTATGGCTGTCGCGTCATAGATTTTTTCCATGCGCTTATCGCCAGCGGTACGGCTCAACGTAACGTCAGCTTTACGCGGAATAATATAATCGCCAATTTCTTGCCAGTGGTTCTCCCACGTTTTGCGCTGCTGCTCGAGCTGTTGCAGCTGTTTTAGCAACGCAACGGCTTGCTCGTCTGGTTCTGTCATATTCAACCTATCTATTTATTTTTTTTTATTTTTGGCGGTTTTCTTTTTATGTTTGGCATTTTACGCATAGGGGTTGCTTTTTTTGACGGCCGTCCAATTTTAGAACCGTATGTACCTTTTCCAGAAGGCATAGCTATTGCCCTAACAAACTTTTTTGCGCTGTTGGCTCTTGACCCATAACCGTAGAAGGAATCCTTTGCCGATACGCGCCCCGCCTGATTTTCTTTTTAGCAGCTGCTTTATCTCCGCTTTTATCGCCAACATTAACGACAGCGCTGGGCCGGACAGCTGGTTTAGGCTGAACAGGCGTTGGCGGGGGCTCGGGTGAACCGCCACCTAAAACAGATGATACAACACTTCCCATTTTTATGTCTCCTTTGCTCCACCAAGCAGAGACATTGGGGATGTCTCAGGCTCAGCTGTTAATCCTTGCGAACCCGACATAATTGTCGAGCTGCTTCCCTTACGTCTTTTAATCTGGTTTCTCAAATCATCCTCAACCCGCGTGTCTGGCGCTTCAATTGGCGCAGGGGGCGGTACAGGCGGGATAGGGGGCATAGCCGGTGTCGCTGGCTTTGGAAATAAAAAACTCATGGGTGCGCCTCAAATGGGTTATATTGGTTATCTGCAAAAATTTGCGGTGGCGTTTTATCATTGCGCATTTCAGTTATTGCGGTAGCCATGTAACGGCATGCGTCACTGGAATGGCTTGAGAAATCATGGACAGGACGGTTCTTAAACACCCGCGCTTTTTCATCATAAGCACGATGATAATGCTTTAAATTTGCCAACAGCTGCTTGCATTTTACGCGATCAAATACACACCTCGGCAACATCATCTTACAAGCATGGATGCCATCCTCTATCGGTATCCTCGGAACAATACGAAACCGTATGCCCTGTTCCGCAGCTGCATCCAAGCGCGTTATGCCATTGCCAAATTCTGTAACCGTTAAGTCATGCGGGCCATAATGCGCGCCAAAATTATATTCAGTTTCTTCCAGCAAGCGCCTGTAATGCGGTAAAGCATGGCCCCGATCCTCGATATGATCGATAACACGAATTTCCCCGCCTCTGCCAATTTGAGCCATAATGATGGACGTATAATCATGGACACCGATATCCCAGTAAGTGTTAACTAATTGATGCGGATCATGCGGAACCTCGGTAATTTTTCCTTCATCCTCGAGTTTTCCAATCTCTTTTCCATATATCGACCCGCTAACAGAGCTGCTCCAGCTGCACAGAAACTCCTGATTGTACTGTTCCTCAGTCATAGATGCCTTCGCAGCATCCAATTCTTCCTGATCAAGCACGTTTGTCTCGTCAGCCCTGTACATATGACGGTTCCAACCGCTCGTTGTCGCTGCCTGTTCCCATAAATCGTAGAAATAGTTCATTGTGCCATAGGGCGTACCGATAAACACGCAGCTGCCCTTTCTGTCAGATAAGGCGGGTCTTATAACCTCGGGGAACAAACTAGCCGGACACTGCGCTACCTCGTCAATCGCGCAAAAATCGAGGTAAATTCCTCTGAGGCTCGAGGGGTTTTCAGCTCCAAGCAGCGTTATTCTTGAACCATTAGGCAAATCACAGCGTAATTCTGTCTCATGCCAGCGGGTATTGGGTATTTTTGCGGTAAATGTTTTTAAATAATCCCATGCTATGTTCTTCGACTGCTTATAGCTGGGCGATATGTAGGCTCCGCGCCATTTTGGTCTGTAGTTTGGTTTATTTTTATCTTTTGTATTTGCCATTAACGCTGCGCGCAGAAGGTGGTTTATGATGCAAAATGATTTGCCAAAACGTCTATGAATAGCAAAAACGTTAAATCTGTACTGATCGAGCATTTTATGGAGCTCGAGCTGTAAAGGCCGAGGCACATAAGGTATTTCGATTACTGTCGTTTTGTTGTTTGTCTTAGAGACAGACACAGCGCCTCACTTTCTGACCCATTATACGTCTACGTCACTGCGCCCCAATCAAGGGGGGG
>CERA01025330.1_pt1 | contig 20572 bp, 7 predicted proteins | sample 530881 | NCBI WGS metagenome assembly CERA01 (sample SAMEA2621061, study PRJEB7988) | marine metagenome | biome: marine biome (ENVO:00000447); feature: deep chlorophyll maximum layer (ENVO:xxxxxxxx); material: "saline water (ENVO:00002010), including plankton (ENVO:xxxxxxxx)" | depth 50 m
CAAAACAAACAAAAAAATGTAGTCAATGAAACTACAACTATTACTAAAGAAAAACCTTTATCTCCTCCAAAACCAAAATGGGAAATAAAAGATAGAATTTATAAATTAAAAAACGATAAGACACCTTTGTCTTATATGATTAAAGCTGCTAACATTTATTATTTTGACGAAGAGGTAGGTTATGAAAGAGAATTAAAATACTGCGAAAACCAAAGAACAAGCTTTGTTGACGAAATGAAAGGTGAACACAGGTTGTCTCATATTATTTTTAGAGATGGTGTTTTAGTAGTACCAAAAAACAAAGTAACATTACAAAAACTTTTATCTGTATACCACCCGTTAAAAGACAGATTGTACTACGAGGTAGACGAAGTTAAAAGAGCAGAGACTCAATTAGATTGGTTAGAGTTTGAAGTAGCGGCTTTAAATGCTGCAAACAACCTAGATATTGATATGGCAGAGGCTGTTATGAGAGTAGAGTTAGGTTCTAGTGTATCTAAGATGAGTTCTAAGGAAGTTAGAAGAGATTTACTACTGTTTGCTAAGGAGAACCCTAAATTGTTCTTAGAATTAGTAACAGATGAAAACGTACAACTTAGGAATATTGGTATAAAAGCAACAGAACAAGGTATAATAGAGTTGTCTCAAGATCAAAGATCTTTTTCTTGGAAAAGTACAGGCAGAAAATTAATGTCAGTTCCGTTTGAAGAAAATCCTTATTCAGCTTTAGCCGCTTGGTTAAAAACTGATGAAGGTATAGAGGTTTACTCTAGTATAGAAAAAAGATTAAAATAATCAAACTGTAGAGCGGTCGCCCTACGGGGCGATCGTAACTACAATAAAAAAATATTATGGCAATAATTATAGACACTGTACATCAAAGAGTTCAAGCTCTTGCTAATAAAGAACAAAGAGGATATATAACTCCTCAAGAATTTAATCTATTTGCCAATCAAGCTCAAATGGATATATTTGAACAATATTTCTACGATATCAATCAATTTAGAAGAGTACCTGGTAACGACAGCGAGTATTCAGATATGCTAGATATTTTAGAAGAAAAGATATCACATTTTGAAAAATTTAAAGTAGCTATGTCAGCGATGTCTGGTAATCAAGCTACTTTACCAACAGATACATATAGACTAGGAACAGTTTTCTATGGAGCAGCTGGATATGATGTAGAAGTAGAAAAAGTAGGTAAAAAAGAACTAGAGTATATGTTGAGACAAAAACTAACGTCACCAGTGGATAAACGACCTGTTTATACAAGGAAATCTAACACACTGTTAAAATTATTTCCAGCATCTCCATCAACTTCTTATACAACATCTAATATTACATGTAATTATATAGCTAAACCATCTACAGCTGTTTGGGGATATGCAGTAATAAATGATAGAGCTTTGTACAATGCTACTACGAGTACTAACTTTGAATTACACGAGTCGGAGGAGACAACTTTAGTAATGAAAATATTAGAACTAGCAGGTGTTACAATAAAACAACCTGATCTTGTTCAATTTGCAGCTCAAGAAGATTTACAAAAAACACAACTAGAAAAACAATAATAAATGGCTACTAATTACTTATTAACAGAATCACAAGAAAATTATTATGATGCTACTGATGTAAATTATGGTGGTTATCAATTTATAGATTTAACAGATATTATAAATAACTTTATTGTAGCTTATGTAGGTGAAGATAAAATTATATCAAAAGTTAAAAGAGTTGATGTTGCTTTTCACGCACAAAGAGCTTTACAAGAATTAAGTTACGATACGTTTAAATCTATAAAGTCCCAAGAAATAGAAATACCACCAGCGTTAGTAATGACGCTACCTCAAGACTATGTTAACTACGTTAAATTAACTTGGAGCGACACTGCTGGTATAGAACATATAATATATCCTGCTTCTAAAACGTCTAACCCATACGCTATATCACAAGCAGCGGATGGTTCTTATAATAACGACGGAACTAATCTAACAGAGCAAGACGCTACAGATCATATATCAGACACGTGGTCTAAATTTAAAGGACAAAGCACAGCTTCAAATCCAGGTACAAACATAGAAGATGATTATGATACAGACTTGTATGATTTTAATGAAGGTCGTAGATATGGAATTGATCCTCAATTTACACAAAGTAATGGATCTTGGTTTATAGATGAACTACAAGGAAAAATACATTTTGGTTCCTCTATGAATGGTAGGACTGTTACGTTAAAATATATTAGCGATAGCTTGGGAACTGAAGAAGAAATGAAAGTACATAAATTTGCAGAAGAGGCTATGTACAAGTGGATAGCACACGCAATACTATCTACTAGAGCTAATACACAAGAGTATTTAGTAGCAAGATTTAAAAAAGAAAGATTCGCAGCTGTACGAACGGCTAAGTTAAGATTATCAAACTTAAAAATTGAAGAATTAACTCAGATAATGAGAGGTAAGTCTAAACAAATAAAACACTAATTAAATGCCAGAGTTAAAACACACTTTTAGCAAAGGTCGAATGAACAAAGACCTAGACGAAAGATTAGTACCTAATGGAGAATATAGAGATGCTTTAAATGTAGAAGTTTCTACGTCTGAGGCTTCTAACGTTGGTACCGTACAAACCTTAAAAGGTAACACTGTTTTAACTACCCATGTTGACGCTGGTAGTACCTGTGTTGGTGCTATAGCTGATGAGCAAAACGATAAGATATACTGGTTAGTAGCAGGTCCATCTTCTGGGCATACAACTACAAGCGGTAGCGAACTTCATATAATATACAGAGACTGGATACTAGAGCACAAGGTATCTTCTAATGCCACAAAATACGTAATGGTTGACATACACGCTGTAGTTGTTACTGCATCTGCTATTATGACTAGCTCCACCTCTTTACAGGTTTTTGATAGCAAAGGTATTAGAAGAGGTATGACAGTTAGTGGAGCTGGAGCACCTACTGGAACAACAGTGTCTAGCGTTGATCATTCTACAAACACAGTAACATTAAGTGCTAATGGTAATATAAACGTTTTAAACACGTTAATATCTTTTGAAGCACCTACAAACCAACCAAATGATTTAAGTGCACCAAGAGGAAGAGCTTTAAATTTACAATCAAGTAGATTAGTAACAGGATTAAACATAATAGACGGGTTAATTTTTTGGACAGATAACCATACAGAACCTAAAAAAATAAACATAGAAAGATCTATATTTGGAACTGGATATGATGATGTCACTACTACGGGTACTGGTAATACAGATGATTTTCAAACAAGATTAGTAACAACAGATAATTTTGGAGACTTTGAATTTACGGTAGACACAGGAACAATACCAATTTATATATCTGAAAAATATATTACAGTAATTAAAACACCACCGTTAACACCTCCAGTTTTAAACATGTCTTCTACTATTGGTGGTAGAGGTAATATTCTTGGTACTACTGACAACATGAGATTTTATGATAGTAATGTTTTACTAGTAGCGGGCGATAGTGCGGATCTTGTTATAAATCCATTTGTTGATTATCAAGTTGGAGATATATTAATACTAAATAATGACTCAACATTGTCTGATTTTGTAGACTACTTAGTTAGATTAAAGGTTACTGGTACACCAGCCACTAACGGTACATCTAACACTTGGAACACAGAGGTACTTTCAGTTAGTGAAGAAGCTGTTGATGCAGACGAGGTATGGGCAGTTTTATTAGAGCAACCTAGACCTATGTTTGAAAGAAAATTTGTTAGGTTTGCTTATAGATATAAATTTGAAGATGGAGAGTATTCTACGTTCTCACCTTTTTCAAACGTCGCGTTTTTACCTGGTCAGTTTGATTACATACCTAAAAAAGGACACAATCTTGGTATGGTTAATGATTTAAGAACTTTAAAAATACAAGACTTTAGACTAGAAAAATCTTTAATACCTAGAGATGTTGTAGAAATAGATATACTATATAGAGAAGACGGCTCGCCAAATATTTATACGGTTAAAACAGTATCAAAAGACAGTGACGAATGGAACGCTAATGGTAGTAGTGGAGGTGGATTAGTTGGTGGTGAGGTATTAATAGAGTCAGATACTATACACGCCACAGTTCCTTCAAATCAAATATTAAGAGATTATGACGCTGTTCCTAGAAAAGCCTTAGCGCAAGATATGGTTGGTAATAGAGTTGTTTATGCTAATTACTTAGAAGGATACGATTTAATAAATTCTAACAAAGAAGACATTGATGTGTCGCTTCAAACAAGTTTAGATATTGATAACATAACAACTTATGAGTTTCCTGAAAAGTCGTTAAAGTCTATGCGTAACTATCAAATAGGTATTGTTTATAGAGATGTTTACGGAAGACAAACACCAGTTTTAATTACAGAAAACGACACTACCAAACAAAATACTTTAAAAGTACCTAAAGCACAATCAGTAAGTTCTAGTAGGTTAGTTACTCAAATATTAAACGAACCTCCAGAGTGGGCAGATTCATTTAAGTTTTTTGTTAAAGAAACTTCTAACGAGTATTACAACCTTGTTATGGATCGTTGGTATAATGCTGCGGATGGTAATATATGGTTGTCGTTTCCTTCATCCGAAAGAAATAAAATTGATGAAGAAACTTTTTTAATACTTAAAAAGAAACACCAAGGTACAACACCAGTGCTTGAAGATATTAAATATAAAATAATAGCTATAGAAAATGAAGCTCCAGACTTTGTAAAAATAACTAATTCTTTTTTAGATACTATAGCTAACGGATCGGTAGGTTCAGCGACCAATGCTGTGTTTGGAGACACTGCTGGTTCTGCTGGATATCCTCTTTATCAAACTGACCATGTTATAGTTAATTATTCTAACTGGCAAGACAGCGCTTTGAGCGATGAGGTAACTTCTGGTGACTGTTATTTAAGATTTAGAGCTGACAACGTTGGTACTTCTAAATTCTATAGGATCAACTCAATAAAAGTAGATCCTACTGCTAACACGGTAAAATTAGTTATAGAAGGTTCTTTTCAAACAGATATAAACTTTACTTCTACAGCTAATTCTTATGCTACTAGAATAAGCGGTTTAAGAATGGATGTCAAAAGACAAACACCTGAAAATAGACCTGAGTTTGATGGTAAGTTTTTTGTAAAAATACACAAAGATTTTAATATTATAGAAAATGTTACTGGAGGTACAGTTTCAAATGATGACGGCAGCTTACAGGTTTCATCACAAATGAGGATAAGATACGTACAGTCTTCTACACAAGACTCACATAACGATACAACAACAACGGTAGATCCAGCTGGAATAGTAAAAATTGGAGCTCCAACTAGTAGACCTGGGTATAACAACGGGTTAATGAGTGCTGCCAACTGGGAGAATAACACAGACATAGGCACCTGGGCAACAACTTTATTTCCTATTGCTAATTTTCAAAGTTCTGTTAACGCAGAGCACGGAGGTTTTGCTGTTCCTTCCAATGATATACACACTAACTCTAGTGGTTCAAAATATTGGAGAGCTTTCGCTGAGGCCGGCGTAGGTGTCACAGATGGATCAGAAGATAACAACCATTTATTTATTGATGAAACTTATTTTCACGAGTGGAATGATGACCCAGGCCAAAACAATTTTAACGGAAAAGAAGGTTATGGACAAGGTTTAAGACCAGATCCAAACAATAGTGATAGAGATTTACTTGATGTATCTTTCGCAAACATACATCCAGGTGGTAAAACTGGTCAATGGAAAGACATTTTTAGTAGTGGTGAGTACGGTTTAGCGGCTGATTTCATGGACAAGCTATATCAAGTTGGAACGCAGTTTAGATGGAAAGAAGATCCAGACCAAATAATATACACGGTAGAAGAAACAGTATACAGACAAGATTATATTAAAAATTATTTTGGAGGAATAGGTAATGGTAAAAGCGATGCTGAAAATAAAAGAGTTAAATGGACAATGGCTATTTCTCCTAGAACTGGACAAGGGCCTAGTGGTTATGTTCCAACGGTAATGCTAACACATGATGAGGTTGACGCTAGTACTTATGCTGATGGATTAGGCCCGCCAGCTATAGATTACAACCATGGAAATGTTGGCACCACGTCTGGTTCTTCTAGTGGTACTAAAGGAGCTTCTTTAATGCAGCCACACGGTAACTCACCTGGTCATACGTTGCAGATATTAGAACCTTTGTCTGGTATAAACACACCTTTGCCAACAGCACCAGATAATCCAGGCATGTGGGAAACAGAACCTAAAGAAGATGTTGGATTAGATATTTATTATGAAGTTGGAAATACGTATCCTGTAACACTAGACTCTAGAACTAATGAGCAGTTTATTCCTTTTGGCTCAACGTTTGTAGTAAGTGGAACTACTTATACTGTTAGTAACTGGAGTGACGAGACAGTTACTTGGACAGGCGGAGCTTTAAGTTTAGCTGATGGAACAGAGATAACTTTTGTATATCCATCAGAACACGGTTCAACAACAAGCCTAACTGACAAGCCTGGTAAAGTAACAGCTATTGTTGATGGAGCTACTTCTTCATCTTCTTCTGCTAAATTATTATCAAACGTACATAGTACAAGTAAATTTACTTTACCCTGGTATAATTGTTTTAGCTTTGGTAATGGCGTAGAGTCAAATAGAATAAGAGACGATTTTAACGCTGCAATTATAGATAAAGGAGTTAAAGTATCTACAACAACTGACACACCTTACGCTGAACAAAGAAAAGGAAGTAGTTTAATATTTGGAGGTATATATAACTCTAGAAACGGAATAAACAATACAAATCAATTTATAAAAGCAGAAGGTATAACAAAAGATCTTAATCCTAAATATGGAACTATACAAAAGTTACACACAAGAGATGGGGATATTGTATCTCTATGTGAGGATAAGATATTTAAAATAATAGCGTATAAAGATGCATTGTTTAATGCTGATGGTAATCCACAATTAATAGCCACAAATAGAGTTTTAGGACAAGCAGTACCAGTAAGAGGAGAATACGGTATATCTAAAAATCCAGAGTCTTTTGTGTTTCAAGGTTATCAAGCTTATTTTACAGATAAAGCAAGAGGTGTTGTTTTAAGAATGTCTTTGGACGGGTTAACAGTTATATCAAACGTTGGAATGAAAGATTATTTTTCAGATACGTTAAAAGCAACTACAGGTAATATAATAGGTACTTATGATGATAAAAAATCTGAATACAACGTTACGCTAAACAATACTACTTTAGCTTGGAACGAAGGCACTAAAGGTTGGGTTAGTTTTAAATCTTACTTACCAGAGGCTGGAGTTAGTTTTAATAACACGTACTATACTTATAGTGATGGTGAATTATATCAACATCATAATAACTCTACAAGAAATAATTTTTACGGAACTCAATACGATTCTAGTATAACAGCATTGTTAAACGACGGGCCAGGATCTGTAAAAAACTATAAAACTTTGAATTATGAAGGTTCTCAAGCTAAGGTTACTCAATTTAGAACCTCAACGTTAAACAGTGTTGCAGATGATCTTGATGGTACTTATGGAGATGGACAATACTATAACTTAAACGCAAGTACAGGTTGGTACGTAGATACTATAACAACCGACTTACAAGAAGGTAAAGTTAGTGAGTTTAAAGAAAAAGAAGGTAAGTGGTTTAACTATATAAAAGGAGTTGAAACAACACTTAGTAACTTAGATCAAAAAGAATTTTCAGTTCAAGGAATAGGAGAGGCTTCGGCTGTATCAAGATCTGACAGTGGTGACGAAAGAGACTTTAAATTAAATGTAACAGAAAATAACGATTAATATGGCTATAACAAATTGTTCAATAAAAGATTCTAATGGTAACGACACTGTAACGTTTATTAATACGGGTAGCGTAGTTATTGGATCTGATGTCGCTGAGTTTTTTATAACGCCTGACTCTGGGTTTACAGTAAGAGCTAGTAGTTTCGCTAATAACACTGGAACTCAACCTTGGTTAACTAGTATAACTTTAGAAGACACAGATACAACTTTGACTTCTGCTGCTGGTTATCCTAATGCTGATACTTATTATCCATACGGAACAACGGGTAACACTGTTAAAGTAACCGTAACTTTAAATTCAAGTTATACAATGCCAAACGCTGATACTAATCTTGTTTTTGATATTGATGATTTTGGTGAATACGGAGGCGCCCAAGCCAATGTTGTTTCTGTTTATGTAGATGATATACACGATGTTGTTAGTAATACAACTGTAACCACTGTTGAAGGAACAGGTATAACAGCTACAGCAGCTACAGCTAGTAGTGTTACTACTACTTCTCATAGCGGAACTGTTGTAGGTAATGTGCAAACAACTTTGTTTACAAAAACTTTTGCCGCGTCTGCTAACTATTATTATTTAAATCCTCCAATACCTAATTTACAAGCTGGAGCCTTAGCCTCTAGATACGACATGACTTATGTAGATACTACTAATTCAAATGGACAGGTAACACAAAGAGTTTGGACTATAAAATATACTGGTGATACTAATATAACTTCAGCGGATCAACACAGTATAACATGGTCTGGAGATGATCGTAAAAAACCTGCTGTAGGAGGTACTTATTCAGAAGGTGATAAAATATGGTCCTTTGCCGTGCAGGGTGAAGAGAAATCAATATCTGCCGCTGGAGAAGAAAGAGAAATAACTGTCACCGGTAAAGAAGGTGCTCAGTATAATTTAGTTGTAAGTAAGTTTGGTGAAATAGGTGCTACCAGTGTCACTGATACTACTTATAACTTTACATCACAAACTTTTACAGCTAGCTCAACAAACTCTGGTACATTAACAATCCCTAGTAGCGGGTCAAAAAGTACTACTATACTTTTTCCAGCTGTTTCAGCTAATGATAGTTATGGCTTTGATATTGGGGCTGTTGGAAGCACGTCCTTACATACTACCGTACCGCAAGGTAGTCCAGATATAAGTATTAATCAATTTGTGAGTAATACTACTTACACTGTTATAATAGATTCTCCTATACATAAGCCTAGTGGTTCTGGAGAACAAAGATATGATACTTTTGTTTCTCAAGCGATCGCGTTAGATCAAAGAGAAAACAACAGAGACGTTGCTGTTGATACTGACGTAACTTTAGTTCAGGTTTGTAAAAGTGGATTTGATTATCCGGTTACTACGGATGCTGTAATAGAAGCTGCTTTTACTACAGCTGATATTGTTATAGATGAAGAAATAGTTGATGCTCAGGTTCCGGGTGTTATTGGATTTTCTAGATTATCAGCAGTAAGAACTGACGCAAACACTATGACTTACAATTTAACCGTTTCTGTTGAGCAAGTAGGTACAGTAAGCGGAAACATCACTATCAACGTAGACGGAATAATAATACCAATAGCAGAATAATATGCCAACAATAACACTAACATTTGCAAACGAATTAAACACATCTGTACAAGTAGGAGATACAGCTTATTATGTTGAAACCACACAGGTAGCTGGTGGAGCTTCTTTTAATAGCGGTAATTTTGATACCGCTGCCTCTAGTTCAATAGTAGAAATAGGCATAGTAACAGCTGTTGGAAATAAAAATATTACATGTGATATAGATCCAAGTACACCCACTACGCCTGTAGGAGCATTTATATTTTTTAGTAAAGATAATAGAGCTAACACTAGTGGGTTATTAGGATATTACGCAGAGTGTAAACTTAAAAATGATTCTACGTCTGAAGCAGAATTATTTTCTTTAGCCTCTGAAATATTTGAAAGTAGTAAATAATTAATAAAAAGTGTAATAATAATATAACGAAAAACAATATAGAACCATGTATAAACAAAAAGGATCAACATTTTATAGTAATTTAAAATCGCCATTTAAATCAAAAGGTGGTGTTAGCCCAGTAAAACAATTAGGTGAAGGTATCGGACAATTAATTGCAGCTCCTGGAGCAAGGCGTAGAGCTAAAAAAGAACAGGGATTAGCAGATGCAGAGTTTGCTGGAGCGAAACAAGATTATTTAGGTATGGACTTTTCTAATCCATACGCTAACATGGAGAACACGATGGAAGATTTAACTGTTAACCAACAAGCAGCTGATTTAGCTAAACAACAGTTTCAACAATCTCAATCTAACATACTTGATCAAATGCAACAAGGAGGTAGTTTTAACGCTGGTAACATACAAGCTTTAGTTGGAGCAGGACAACAAGCGGCAGCGGCAACATCAGCAGATATAGGTAGACAAGAAGCAGCTAATCAACAAGCGGCGGCTAGACAAGCTGGTATGATACAGTCCCAAGAAAGAAGAGGTCAGGCACAAATGGATGCACTTAAAAGAGGTCAAACAGAAACTTTATTTGGTATGGCACAACAAAGAAAAGGAGCAGCGGATCAAGCCACGGCAGAAGCTAAAGCTATGGGTGCTCAAGGATGGGGTAACGTTGCGGGTGGAGTTGTAGATATAGGAGCAAAAGCGCTTATGATGGCATCAGATATTAGATTAAAAGAAAATATAGAGCACACTGGTTATTCTGAGTCTGGCATACCTATGTATAACTTTAGTTATAAAGGAAGTAATAAAAAATGGTCTGGAACAATGGCTCAAGATTTAATTAATTTAGGAAGAAACAACGCGGTAGATGTAATGGACAATGGTTACTATGGTGTTTATTACGATATGATCGATGTTGATATGGTTCCTTGTAAATAATATAATATGGCGGCAAACGAAGAATTAATAAACGCAGCGGCAGCAGCTTATGGTAAAAGAACATCTAAGCTAGACTTTAGTGGACTTAGAAAGGCTGACGACGCTATTCATGAATATTTAGATCATAAAATAGACATGAAAAGAGACAAAGAAAAAAGAGATGCTGACGAAGATTATCAAGACTACTTAAAAAAAGAAGAAGAAAAAAAGAATGAAGAGGTTTTAGAAGAAGTTGTTGAAGAAGAGGCTTCTGACCCAAGACAAAATGATGATAATTACGATGAGCATGGAAACTATAAAGGAGATTTTCCAGAGCTTTATCCTGACTTTAAATCTTCTCCTCTTACTTATAACGCTGGTTTAGTTAATAATGCTAGGCAGATGTATCAAGGTAGAAGATATGCTAATCAAGCCATGTACAATGCTTTATCAAAAGCGGGTAGAAGCATAGACGGTAGCATCGGTGACTACATGGAAATGAAAGCTCTTGAAAAAGAAACGTTAAAAGAAGAAGAGAGACTAAAAAAAGAAAAGGAACAACAAGAAAGAGAAAGACAAGAACAGGTTTTAAATCAGTTTGTTTTAAAAAGTGGTGAGAATAATATAGATCAACTAGGGTCTGATGTTTACAATCAAGTGCAAGATAAACTTTATGATTTAAAAGCTAATTATTTAGAGATATACGACCAACCAGATAGCCCTGAAAAAACAAAACAATTAAACAAAATAATGTTAGAAATGACTTCTTTAGATAAGGAGTTAACAGGATATTCTAGTGAACTACAAAACTACCAAACAAATATAAACGAAGATAATTATTCGGCCGGTATGAGTGGCGACACTAAAAATTTACAAGCAGCTTTGTACACTAACGGTAGTGAGGTTAATTACCAAAACCAAGACTGGAACTTTAGTAAGAAACTTGTAAACGGTAAAATGCATATGGTTTTAGTAAATCCAAACTTTTCAGAACAAATAACAAATATTGAAAATAGTATATCTTCCTTAGAAGAACAAAAAGATTTATTTTCTGAAGAGGAATATAACGCTGCTATGGATTCTTATCAAAAAGAATTATCTCAATATAAGAAAGTTTTAAACCCTAAAGATGTGTTTAATTCTAGTACGGTGTTTGGAAAAACAGACGGTGTTGCTATGAGCGAGCTTTTTGGTAGCATAGATAAAATAGCTAACAACGGGCAAAGTGAAAGCTTACAGAATATACAAGGTGTTATTGAGCAAGTGGTAACAAACCCAAAACAATTAGTTAGTTATGCTAATGACACTATACCTGGCCAAGGTAAAAGTATGCGACAACATTTTGAAGATATGTTTCCAAATGGAATACCTATTGAAGATCAAAATGGTGATGTTGTTGAATATAGAACTATTGACCAAATATTTAACCCTCAAAACCCTTATTATAGAGAGAACGATGGGGAAAAAGTTTTAGCTGAATTAGTCAAAGACTATTATACTAGAATATCTATTAATAGATTTAATATGAACAAAAAAGGTAACGCTCAATTAATTGGAATAGAAGGATCAGATATATTAGGAATTAGCAACTTTGGAGAAACAACTTTTGGATTAAGTGAAGAAGAAGGTAATAAATTTAGAGCTTGGGTGAACGATAACTATCCTGAGTATGCTAAGGAAATACAATTAGATAGAGAGTTTAGTTCTTTTACAAATTCTTATATAACCAAAGCATGGCAGAAGTTAGGAGAAGAATATAAAAAAGCAACACAGTTCCAAGAGTACGATGATATGATTAGTAAATACTATCTTAAATAAAATATAATATGAAACAAGAAGACGTAAAAGTTATTGTTAAAAAAATGGTTAAAGCTGGAGAGTCAGCAAAAACTATAGAAAGCTTTATTAAGGAAGCTGCAAAAAGAAATAGCCTGGGAAAGAAGAAAAACTCTGCAACACGTGCGACTGTAGAGTCACCCCTAGCACAACGAATTTCGGATTTACCTTCGGAAAACACTTCATCGGATATACCAGAAAACACTGATTTTTCTAATCTTACACTAACAATGCCTAAGATTGTCCCTCTTCACGATGCTCAAAAGTACGGCACGTCCGACTGGGATGAATACCAAAGATTATTAAAAGAAGAAGAAGAAAAGGATAGAATCAAAAGAGAGAAGTTTAATAAACAGATTAATATTGAAGAACAAGTAGAGCTTGGTGATATAACTCAAGAAGAAGCAGATATTAAGATTAATAATCTAAATGAAGTTTACGACAACTCTAAAAATCAAGACGAGCTTTATTACAACAAGAAGAAAAACAAAATAAAAAATAGTAATGAGTCTGAAAAAACAAAAATTAGATTAACAGAAGAGTTAGATAAAGAAGTAAAGCTTTACAATTACGAAAAAGAAAATCCTACAGTGTCTTTTGCAACTGTTGATCAAAACGAAGACGGTTTTGTGGATGTTACCGAGCAGTTTTTTTATAACTCTTTAATAACAAAAAAAGAAGATAACGCTACGTTTTTTGATAATATTTTAGAAACAAATAAGACTGAAGACTCTTTGATAGACGAAGACAGTCTACTCGCGCTAGGTAGTTCAAAAAAAGATAGAGGCGAATTTACACCTAACGCTATAGGCGGTGGAGGTGTTTATGAAGACGGTACTGAAGTAGATAGCAGTGGTAAAATAATATACAGTCCTAACGCCGAAGATAACAATGACGAGTTGTTAAACAAAATTCTTACGGAATACTACATACAGACTTACGCTCAAGAAAACAATATCTCTTATGATGAAGCTAAAAAAGTTTATAATCCTGAATACGAGGGTTTAATTGACTATACAAACTTAACAAACGGAACCATACCTTTAGATATGGTAGAAAAAATAAAAGAAATATATGTAGATTCAAAGTCTAGAAACGAAGCAAGAGATTTAACTCAACAAAAGCTCAACAAAGAGTATGAAAATATTACTAAGTGGAACTTACAAGGCGGTAGAACACAAAAACAAATAGATGATTACGAAAAATCAAATATAAACTTTTGGAATGTTCACGAGGATATTAAAGAGTTAGATGTAAAAACACAAATACTAAACGATTCTTATGAAAAACAATATGAAAGTTACAATGTAATTTTAAAAGAAGTTGAAGAAACTCCTACTGGTACAGTAACAGTAAACGGCAAAGTACTTAAGGACAAAGATGGAGAAGATATTAAGTTTCCTCATGCCGCTAAAATTCAAGTTTTAGTAGACGAGAATAAAAAATTACAAGAAGGTAATTATACTACTCAAGAACAGGTTGACGAGGCTAAATTAAAAATGGAAGCAAATCAACAACAAATAAGTCAATACATAAATGTTTACCAAGATAATGTAACAAATCTTAACGCTTACGCAAAAAATCTACAAGATATTGACTTAATGATGAAAGATCAATTTAAGAAAGAAGAAGTGCTATCCGAAACCTTAGATGATTATAGAGCTCTTTTAGAAGTACAAGACAATAGATATTCTTTAACCTCTAGAACTGCTAGAACTATTGTTTTTGATGGGTTTGGAGGTCTTGTAACTGCTGTCGATGAACTAGCTTTAGAATTTAAAGATCTTACAGGTATAAAAGGTGGTAGTGGTCTTTTTACCCCTAGTGATATAATGGGAGAAGAAGCGGGGGAGAAATCGGGTATATTACCAAAGATATATAGAGACTATTTAGATTTTCATAAAGAGGAACATCAAAAGCAAATGAATAAAAAGTTTACTTATTACGATGCTAGTGGATTAAACTCGTTTGCAGACGTAGCTGGACATACTTGTGAGTTGATAGCTGGTATGGCCCCCATGTTAATTGCTACAGTAGCGAGTGGTGGTACTGCTGGTTTAGCTATTGCTGGTGTTACTGCTACTGGTGGTGATTTAGAAAGAACCAGAAAACTAGAAGAAAAAAGTTTAGGTTTATATAAATTTACTAGATCACAAAGGTATTTGTCGGCTGTTATTCACGGTACGCTTGAAGTAGCAACAGAGAGATTACTTGTAGGTAAAATTGGTAAGGTTTCAAATAAAATGGCTCTTGATAATACGTTTCAAGCAGGTGTAAGAAGTTGGTTAACAACAAGTTTAAACATAGGTACTAGGACTGCTCTTGAAATGGTTCAAGAAGGGTTTGGTGAGGGTGTGAATATGTATGGGCAAAACTTTACTAGTAAATACCTTTTAGGTATGGATGATATTAATCTTATGGACGGTGTTACCTCTGCGTTTGTAGATGGTATGCTTGTGTCTGGTGGTATAAGTACACCACTAGTATTAAAAAATACTACAGATCATTTAATGCCAGATAGGACTAAAAAAACTCTTTCTGAAAACGCGTTTAAAATACGGGAGTTAGCCGAGATGTTAAATTCTAATCCTGACTTATCGTCAGAAGTTAGATCAGATCTTTTTCAACAAATTGATGATTTGGTTAATACCAACATGGAAATTCAAGATAATCAATTAAAAGGGGCTGTAGGTTACACAGCACAAGACAAACAAGATTTAATAGATATTTCTAATAAAAAATACGAGGTTGAAAAAAGAGTTAAAAATATAAGAAACGATAAATCATTAACTACAGAGCAAAAACAAAATTTAATTGAAAAACAAAAAGCAGAGTTTGATAAATTAAATAAACAGAAACAAGATATAATAAATAAAGACAAACGTACTGAAGAAGAAAAACAACGTGATTACGACGCTTATGTCGCTAACGTTAGAAAAATGGAGCAAGAGTACTTTGAGAAAACTGGAGAGAGAATAGAAATAAAAGAGCTAGATAGAGCGGGTGTTGATGCAGAGACGTCTATGGATCAAGCAACTATTCAGGCTGAAATAGATGTTAACCAAGAAATTTTAAACGATCCTCAAGCGATAAAAAATATTGCTGAAAATATGGATATCACAGAGCAACAAGTGATAGAAATGTTAGAATCTAATATTGAAAATTATTCTAGTCAACTACAAGAATCACAGAGCGCTGTAGATCAATTTGGCTTTATACGTCAAAACGCAAAAACTGGAGAACAAACAATAATTATAAATAAAGAAACTTCTTTAGCTGCAACAGGTCGAATAACAACCGCTGCTCATGAGTTTCTACATGCGGTATTGTTTAAGACTATAGGTAGAGACGCTAATATACAAGCTAGATTAGGAGACGCGTTAAACCAATTTATAGGAAAAAAGAAAGGTACTGTTGGTATGAGTGAGTTCGCGGCGAGAATGGAGCCGTATACGTTTAGAGCTCCATCTACAAACATTGAAACTAAACAACAAGAAGGAGGAAATATAACAGGTGTTACAGAAAACTATGGTGAAGAAATGATTACCATTATGTCTGAGTCTATATTAGATGGTACTTTAAAGTTTGACGAAGGATTTTTTACACAAGTAGGAGATGTCTTAAGAAGATTTTTACAAAAGAATGGTTTCACAAAGATTAAGTTTAACAATGGAAGACAAGTTTATAATTTCATAAAAGACTACAACGATAGTATAGAAAAAGGATATACTAATAAAGCCATAATGGACGTTATGGTTGAAGGAGCTAAGGGCAGACTCGTAAGTGGACCTAAAAAATCAGGGCCTGGTATATCTTATTCTAAAGCAAACAACCTTCAACAAATGTATGAAAAGTACGAAGGTAATGTAAATCGTTTAGTTTCAGAAGGATTGTCTAAAGACGCAGATGGCAACACAGTAGATGACTTGCAACAATCAGAGCTTGGTGATGGTATGGGTGCTATAATAGAATCTACAACCAAAAGACTTTACGACGGAATACCAGTATCAGAAAGAAACCAAATTACTAGAAAAGACTTTAAAGAAGCTTTAATAGCTGAAGCTAGTGGAATGATACAAACAGAGTTTGATCCAACTAGACAAGGGTTAGATAAGTTTGTTAGTAGTAGATTAAATCTTAGAGCAAATGACTTAGCTGAAAGGTTAGGTGTAAGACAACAATTTACAGAAGATATAAGTGGTAAAAAAGATTTAGTTGCTGAAGAAGTGGTAGATACACAAGTAGAAGATATTGTTACTAAAAAACTAGAGGATAAATTGGTTTCAATAGATCCTGAATTACAACCTGTTCTTGATAATATTAGAAATAAAATTATAGAAACAATACAGGCAAATCCTAGTTTATATAAAGGTAAAAACTACAAATCATTAAAAAATATAGTATCAACCGAAGTTCAACAAATGTTCGGGATAGTTCCTAAAGTTGGTAACTTAACTAAACCAGATACTAAAAACGCTCAAATGTTTATTAACAAACATGTTGAATCTTTAATATCTATGTTACCTGAAGGTCATACAGCTGGTTCTACATCTACTGGTGTACAACAAGTATTGTTGAATGAGTTTTATAATAAAAGATCTGTAAGAGCTAAAACAGGTCCTGGATTACAAGTTCAAATAAAAAATCCAAGTATTGATACAAATAAATTTCTAGAAGTATTTGGTATAACAAAAAGAGGCGAGCAAAATTTATACAAAAAAGAATCTAACACAAGTTCTAGAATTAAAGCTATAGTAGATCAAACTGGTAGGGTTTTAACAAATCAAATAACAAGAGAGCATTTAGAAAACACTAATCAACCTGCTGATTTAATTATAAGACTAGGTGATGGTAAGTCTAAGTATATGTTTTCAAAAGGTAAAACTTTAGAAGGATTTATGGGAACTCCTAAAGGAGCTGCTATAGCTGAAGCTCTATTTGGTACTTCAGTTGAAAATATAGATTCGTATAACGGCAACATGATGGCTTTAACTAACACTCAATTAAGGCCATTACTTGAAGACGGAATTGTAACGGAAAAAGATATTAAAAACATTGGAGAAGACATGCAAGACATGTTTGATTTAATAGCTCCTAGTTATATTACTGCTGAAGCTGTTCCATTAGAACTGTTTGTTATAGATAAATATTTTAACAACAATTTAGAAGGTAGAGTTGGCTATGCCAGCATGTTAAATGAAATGACTGGAGAAACGTTTGTTAAAGTTAAAGGTAATAAGATAGCACAAGAACAGGGTAGAGTAGCTATAAAAACATTGGCTGACAAATTAGATGCTAAATATGGAAAAGGTTTTTCTACTAAATACATGATAGACTTTGTAAAATCAGGAGCAAAAATACAAGATGGTCAATTTATTCCAGATCCTAAAAATCCACTAGGACCATTAATTAAAAATCCTAATTGGAACCCAAGAAAAGAAGATGGCAAACCTCAAGACAACAGGCTGGGATTTGCAGCTAACACAGTTGACGCCGCTCTTTTAACAAACACACAAATTATAGACGGTAAAGTTGTTTATGATTATGGCAAGCACGGGGCTTATCCAGATGGGTTTAGTGCTTACATGAAAGGTAAATTAGAAACAGTACCTACAGCAAAACAAAGGGCAGCCTTTATTGAGGCTCAAACCCAAAACAATGCGGCATATAGAAAAATTAACGATATGATAAGAGAATTATATCAAGATAAAATCATAACAGGTAATCAAGTCGCATCTATATTAGCCAATATGAACGCTAACCAAAAAGGATTAACTAGAGCTTCTGCTATACTAGATTTTATTCCTGCTGAAAACAAAAATTACAAAAATGATAAACTAGTACTAGAACACATGACGCCGGCTTTAGCAATAAACTTATTTGCGCTTAGACATATATTGTCTAGTAACAATACAGCTGTTCAAGCTAGAAAAGATCTTCATGATGCTTTAGATAATTATAGATTAGCTTACTTACCAAAGTCATATGACAATATAGTAAACAAGTTTTACAAATCTACAATGCCTTTTTATTGGAACCCTACTTCAACTTCTTTGTTAAGATATTACAACGCTGAAATGGCTGGAGCTTTTGATTTACAAATGACTCAATTATCTACAGGTATAGTAGTGGGACCAGATTTAGCTACAGATAAAAACTTAATGAACAAAGTAGTCAAAGGTCAATTAGATGCTGTTAGTGGATTACTTAAGGTTAAAGTTACAGAAAAAAACTTAGAAGGTATTTCTTTTAGTAAGGCTTCTAAAATAGCTAAAGATGCTCAGATGACTTCTAACACAGTTAATCCTGAAAAAGGTATCAGCATATGGGATTTTGATGATACGTTAGCTCAGAGCAAGTCTAACGTATTATACACAAAGCCTGATGGTACGACTGGTAAGTTAACAGCTGAAGAGTTTGCTAAACAAGGCGCTGATTTATTAGCTAAAGGATATGTATATGATTTCTCTGAATTTAGCCAAGTAGTAGAAGGAACGCCTGGTCCATTGTTTCAAGATTTTGTAGACAGAATAAATAAGTTTGGAGTTAAAGATAATTTTATATTAACTGCTAGACCTGAAAACTCTGCTCCAGCTATACAGGCTTTTCTAAAAGAATTTGGTTTAGAAATACCAATAGAAAATATAACTGGATTAGCTAACTCAACGCCAGAATCTAAAGCTCTTTGGATAGCAGAAAAAGTAGCAGAAGGTTATAATAATATTTACTTTGCTGATGATGCACTAGCAAACGTTCAAGTTGTAAAAAATGTATTAAATCAGTTTGATGTTAAGTCAGATGTTGTTCAGGCTAAGATACAATTTAGTAAACAAATAAGCCCAGAGTTTAATAACATACTAGATAATAATGTTGCGCCAGAATTAGATCTTAATAGAATAATAGAACAATCAACAGGTATTAAAGCTGAAGCTGAGTTTTCGCAAGCTCAAGCTAAAATAAGAGGTAGTAAAAAAGGTAGGTTTGGTTTCTTTGTACCTCCCTCAGCGGAAGACTTCAAAGGTTTAATATATAGATTTTTAGCTAAGGGTAGGATTGGAGAACAACAAATGGCTTTCTTTAAAAAAGCTTTATTTGATCCTTTCGCTAAAGGTTATACATCTTTAAATAAAGCAAAACAAAATTTAAATGCTGGTTATAGGCTTTTGTTAAAAAACTTTCCATCTGTAAAAAAAGATTTAAATTTAAAATTAGATAGTTTTGAGGGTTACGATGGCAATCAATTTACTGTAGACCAAGCCGTAAGAGTTTATCTTTGGAATAAAAACGGTATGGAAGTTCCTGGTTTATCAAAAAGAGATTTAAAAACTTTAGTTGATTTTGTACAAGATGATACAGCTTTAAAATCATTTGCAGATTCTCTACAACAATTAGTTGGTTTAGAACAAGGTTATGTTACGCCTAATGATTATTGGTTAGTAGAGGGTACGGATAGCGATATTCAATCTATAAACAACGAGGTTAGTAGACAAGAACACTTAGCTGAGTTTATTCAAAACAGAGGTATTATGTTTGGAGAGTGGCAAGGTACGCAACTTGTTGGTCCAAACATGAATAAGATAGAGGCTGTATATGGTTCAAACTTTAGAGATGCACTAGAGGATATATTGTATCGTATGGAGTATGGCGCTAAAAGAGAAGGTGGTAAAAATAAACTAGTAAACAAGTTTAACAATTGGGCTAATCAATCGGTTGGTGCTATCATGTTCTTTAACATGAGATCTGCTTTGTTACAAACCATATCTTCTGTTAACTATATAAACTGGTCTGATAATAACCCGTTAAAAGCAGCGGCTGCATTTGCTAATCAAAAACAATTTTGGTCAGACTTCTCTATGATATTTAATTCAGACATGTTAAAGCTTAGACGTGCTGGAAACCAAAGAGGTATTAACGAAGCTGAACTAGCACAAGCTGTATCTGGTTCTAAAAACAAAGCTAAAGCAGCTTTAAACTGGTTGTTAACAAAAGGATTTTTACCTACACAAATTGCGGATAGTTTTGCTATTGC
>CERA01008000.1_pt1 | contig 20073 bp, 18 predicted proteins | sample 530881 | NCBI WGS metagenome assembly CERA01 (sample SAMEA2621061, study PRJEB7988) | marine metagenome | biome: marine biome (ENVO:00000447); feature: deep chlorophyll maximum layer (ENVO:xxxxxxxx); material: "saline water (ENVO:00002010), including plankton (ENVO:xxxxxxxx)" | depth 50 m
AGAAGTCCATGATGATAATAGGGTACGTGGGTTTGTTAATCCTAATGGTACTATTACTGGACGCATGACACACAACAGCCCTAACATGGCTCAATGTCCAAGTGTAAGATCACCTTACGGTAAGGAGTGTAGGGAATGTTGGACAGTTCCAGAGGGTTACAAGTTAGTAGGCATTGATGCTAGTGGATTAGAACTACGTATGCTTGCACACTACATGAATGATGAGGGATACACAAATGAAATATTGCATGGAGACATACACACGGCTAATCAAAAGCTTGCAGGGCTTGAATCAAGAGATCAGAGTAAGACATTCATCTATGCACTCATCTACGGAGCCGGAAATGCAAAACTTGGTTCGGTGGTTGGAGGAAACAAAGAAGATGGCGAAAGACTTAGAAGACGTTTCCTTGATAATCTCCCATCATTTAAAAATCTTAGAGACAGAGTTGCAAGAGCAGCAACAAAAGGGTACGTTAAAGGATTAGACGGACGTAAGATATATGTACGTTCTGAACATGCCGCCCTTAATACTTTATTGCAGGGAGCAGGTGCTATAGTTATGAAGGAAGCTATGCGTATACTTTATGAAACTATACAAGCAAAACAATTAGATGCACATTTTGTTTGTAATGTACATGATGAATGGCAGATAGAAGTACGAGAAGATATGGCTGATGCTGTTGGTATAGCTGGTATTAAATCAATTAAAGATGCCGGAACAGCTTTAAACTTACGGTGTCCATTAACAGGAGAATATAATGTCGGATCAAATTGGGCTGAAACTCACTAAAGAGTTATCAGATAATAGAAAAGGAGACTTCGCAGAATTTTATGCAGTCACTTGGTTATGGGATCAAGGGTTTGATGTATTTAAAAATTGTGGGTGTGATGGGCCAATTGATATGATTGCTTGGAATAAAGAAAATCATGATTTTGTTCTTGTAGATGTTAAAACAATGTCATATGATCCTAGATATAAAGATATAACTAATTGTTCTAAAGGTGTAGCAAGGACTCCCTTTCAGAAAAAAATAGGCGTTCAATTTTTAAAGTTTGATCCTTACACTAGAAAATTAGAATTTACGGAGCATAGAACATGACATCTTTAAATACATTAGTAGATGACATAAATAAAAGTTTAGAAGATTTATCAGATGGTAAACCTTTAAACATAACTGAAAAAGATTTAGATTTAACAATGGATCGTATACGTTGTAGTATACTTGAATGGTCTGATCCATCAGAACGTAACTCTAATTTTAGTTTACGTATGTCTAACATTGGTAGACCTGCAAGACAGTTATGGTTTGAAAAAAATAAACCTTTAGATAATGCAAAACCTAGTGCAGCAACACAAATGAAATTTCTTTATGGTCATTTACTTGAAGAAATACTTTTAATGATTGTACGTGCAGCAGGACATACAGTAACCGATGAACAAAAGGAAGTAGAAATAAATGGAATTAAAGGACACATGGACTGCAAAATTGATGGGGAAGTTGTTGATATTAAGACTGCATCTAAGTTTGCTTTTGCTAAATTTAAAAATGGAAATCTACATGATGATGATCCGTTTGGGTATATACCGCAGTTGGCTGCGTATGAAAAAGCAGAAGACACATGTAAAGGTGGATTCTTAGTTATTAATAAAGAAGGCGGTGATATTTGTTTACATAAACCTGATGATTTATCTAAACCTAATATGAATACAGTAGTATCTAACATAACAAAAGCTTTAGATTCTACACTTATGCCTCCTGTTTGTTATGCTCCAGTTGAAGAAGGTAAAAAAGGAAACATGAAAATACATAAAAATTGTGTTTACTGTCCATATAAGTTTGAATGTTTTAAAGATTCTAATAACGGTAAAGGTTTAAGAATTTTTAAATATGCAAATAGATTAGAATATTTAACTAAGATTAATGTTGAGCCGCGTGTTGAAGAGATATTAAAATGAATCAAAAACAATCAACAGCTATTAGACATAAAGCTAATGAAATTTTTGTAGAGTGGTTACAGGGTTTACTTAATAAAGAAGAAGCTTCTAAAGTATCTATAGATAACTATTGGAAGTTTCTTCCTAAACAATCTCATGTGTTTGCTAATAATCAAATATGGTTAGCAGCGTATAGTCCAAGATGGGTAGCAAGAAAAATAAAAAAACTGTTACATAAAAATCCTACGTTAGATTTAAATACTCTAACTTTAAATGACATTAAAAAAGAAGATAAGCAATGGAAACAGAAAGAGAATCCGTCCCATCTTTAGAAATTCTTATTGTTTTATGTGCTGGTTATATTACAGCAGGTAAACCTTTTGATGAACAACTATTGATGGATATGAGAGAAAAATTAGATCAATACTTTATTGAACAACAAGGTACATTACATTGAAACCTAAAATTAAAAGTGGCAATAGACGTAAACGTATACCAAGACCAAAAGAAAAAAATTTAATTGTAGGTTATGATTCTAATTGGGAATATGAATTACATTCTGGTATCTTTAATAAATGGTCTTTCCACACAGAAAAAATTCCATACACTGTAGAGCATACATACCAACCAGACTTTGTAAAACAAATAGGAGATAAAACTATTTTATTAGAAGCTAAAGGAAGGTTTTGGGATCACAACGAATACAATAAGTATGTATGGATAGCTAAAGCATTACCTGAAGATACTGAATTAGTATTTTTATTTGCTAATCCTGAAGCACCTATGCCTCAAGCAACAAGAAGAAAAGACGGCACAAAAAGATCTCATTGTGAATGGGCATCTTCAAAAGGTTTCCGCTGGTTTAGTGAAGATAGTATACCAGATGATTGGATAGACGTTTCTAAACGAGGTGGGTTCGATGACTAGTGATAGAAAACAAGAACGAATTGAAAAGTTTAACAGACATAAGAAAAAGAAAGAGCATACAAAATTTGCTGAAGGTAAATTCAAAGCTCCTAAAAAACGTAACAAGTATAAACTAAACATTAACGACATAAATAATATTGAGGAGAATTGATGGACAGCTATCAACAGTACATACATAAAAGTAGATATGCACGTTATCTACCTGAATTAAAAAGACGAGAAACTTGGGGCGAAACAGTTAATCGTTATTTAAATTTTTGGGTTGAGCGTGGAGTTAAATTTACTGACGTAGAAAAAGTAACTTTGTTTGATACTATTTTTTCTATGGAAGTTATGCCTAGCATGAGAGCTTTAATGACAGCAGGTGAAGCACTAGACCGTGATAATGTAGCAGGATTTAATTGCTCTTATATAACTATTGATAGCCCTAGAGCTTTCGATGAAATGATGTACATTCTTATGTGTGGTACAGGTGTAGGTTTTAGTGTTGAACGCCAATATATTTCTAACTTACCAACCGTAGCAGAGGATTTCCATGAAACTGAAACCGTTATTCACATCGCAGATAGTAAAATTGGATGGGCGAAATCGTACAGGGAACTGGTATCGCTTTTGTATTCAGGCCAATTACCACGATGGGACGCTAGTAGAATTAGACCTTCGGGTTCCCCACTTAAAACTTTCGGAGGTAGAGCAAGTGGCCCAGAGCCTCTTATTGACCTCTTCAACTTCACAGTTAACATCTTTAAAGGAGCGTCTGGAAGAAAACTTACATCCCTTGAATGCCACGATCTTTGCTGTAAAATTGCACAGATAGTTGTTGTAGGTGGTGTACGTAGATCAGCTTTAATATCTTTAAGTAATCTTACGGACGATAGAATACGTAGAGCCAAACATGGTCAATGGTGGGTTGATGAACCGCAACGTGCTTTGTCTAACAACTCAGCATGTTATACTGAGAAGCCAGACTTTGAAGCTTTCTTAAATGAATGGAGTAGTTTATATGAATCAAGATCAGGAGAGCGTGGAATCTTTAGCCGTGTCGCAAGTCAAAAACAAGCTGCAAGAAATGGCAGAAGAGATAGCGAATACGATTTTGGAACCAACCCTTGCAGCGAAATTATACTTAGACCAAACCAATTTTGCAACCTGTCAGAAGTGGTTGTCAGACCAAACGATACAGTTGAAGATCTTAAACGGAAAGTACGAAATGCAACTATCCTTGGAACTCTCCAAGCTACCCTCACCGACTTCAGATATCTTAGAAGAATCTGGGAGAAGAACACATCTGAGGAAGCACTTTTAGGTGTATCGTTAACCGGGATATTAGATAATCCTTTAATGACTTTAAAAAATAAAAACTTACCTACGGTGTTAGAATGGTTACGTGATGAAGCTGTAAAGACTAACAAAGAATGGGCAGATAAATTAAATATTAATCAATCAACTGCTATTACTTGTGTTAAACCTAGCGGTACAGTATCCCAGTTAGTAGATAGTGCTAGTGGAATACACGGAAGATATGCTCCGCATTATATTAGAAGAGTACGTGCTGATTCTCGTGATCCCCTTTGTACTGTACTTGATGAGGCTGGTGTGCCATCTGAAATAGATGTTACCTCCCCTACTACTAAAGTATTTAGCTTCCCACAACAAGCTCCTAAGAAGGCTGTATTTGCTTCTGAGCAGACCGGAATGGAACAATTAGAATTATGGAAAATTTATCAGGAGTATTGGTGTGAGCATAAACCAAGTATTACAGTCTACTATCGGGATGATGAGTATCTTGCTATTGGCGATTGGATTTATAATAACTTTGATGATGTATCTGGCATTTCATTTCTTCCCTATAGTGATCATACATATGAGCAAGCCCCATATGAACAAATTACAAAGAAAGAATATGATAAACAGATGAAAGATTTCCCAACAAAATTTAATTGGGACATTGAAGAAGAGTCAGATACAACTGAAGGTTCACAGACATTAGCCTGTGTAGGGACTTCATGTGAAATATAATGAAGGAACTATTATAGGTTTTAGAGTCTTGATAGATAAAGAAGGTAACTTAGTTTCTGAAAAAACTGAGTTACCTGACAAAGATATTTCTAAAGTATTTAGAACCAAAGGTGATCAATATATAATACGAACAGCCATAAGAAAAATGAAACAACACATTGATAAGATGCATAGTGAAATTGAATCAGAAATTGCTGCGACCAACACGCCCAATATTTTAAAATATTAAAGCCCCAAGTATAAGACCAGCACACAAGCCAGAACAACCAGCAATAACTGCTTGTTTATATTCATACCAAAAAAAATGAAGCTTGTTTTCTAACTTGCTTTTAAACTTTTCAAATTCTATCATTAAACTTCTCCTATACATTTCATTTCAATTACCCATGAGCGCGGAAGAACTATTTCCGCATCTCCCTCTGTTATTTCTTTATCTTCTCCTAAAATAAAATGAGGACATACAATAATGTAGTCCTCAGTATCTTCTAAGATTGTACCGCATGATATAACTGTAGAGGTTCTAAGGCTTTTAAGTTCCTTTAGTTCCCTCCAGCCCATGTTAGATCCACCTGTAGCGTCCTGCCATTTAACTAAGTAGATGTCATGCACAGTGCTTCATGCCTCTTGCTGTTAGCTTACCGCCTTTTCTAAATGGAACACCTGCTTTTGTCATAAAATCTTCATGTGTTCTATCTTTAAAGACTGCATTTTTTCTTTTAGCTAAGACTAGTGGCCCTATTTGATATACTTTTTCTGCTGAAATAATTGGCTTCATCGTTTCTTTATCATAAAAATAAGAATGTCTGTATGGATTCATTCCAACTTGAATCCAATCATCACTGTTAATTAATTCTTCTGCTATTTTTCTAACGTCTTTAGGATTCATGTTTTCCCATTCACCAAACATTCTTGCTATGGTTGATTTGTTCATATCACCTTTAGCAATCTTTAAAGCTATGTTAGGACTACTTTTAAATGTAACATTATTTAAAACTGCTGTTTGTCCATAACCAATAGAACTTCCTTTTTTTCCTAACCCATCATGTAAAGATACAATCCAAGTTCCATAATCTTCATAAGCAGGAATATCTAAACGTGCAGCAATTATTGCACCGTCCTTTATTGCTAAATTTTTTCCTAATATACCAGTTTTTCTTTTATTTTCATGTAAACTTGCAGCCATTTCAAATTCACTAGGCTCTGGAGGAACTTCTTTTATTCGTTCAACTGGTAAATATAGTTTAACTTTTTCATCATATTGAAATGATGTAAGTTGTTTATCCTCATATGCTTTAACTATATTTTTCATTTCTTCTGATTGTGGTTTTTTATACGCAACAGCTTGAGTTTTAAATTCGTTTTGAGTTTCAGGTGTGAATTCAATTTCAGTTTCATCTAAATTTTTATATGTGGTTTTCTCCGTATCTATTTTATTATTTTTAAAAACATTAGAAATAACTTCACCGCCTTTTGTTTTAAAAGGTTCATAGTCTTTTAGAAATTCTTTAGCTGCTTTTGTAACTAGTCTACCTGCACCATATATAACCCTACCAACTTCATCTCTTTTTTCAACACTTTTACTATATGCATTATCAAGTGTTTGTTTTTCATAATCTGATAGTTGACTATACATTTGTTTGTATTGTGCTTTTAATTTTCTACCTCCACCAGAATAAATTTCTTTAAATTTTGTAAGGTCTATAAGTTTTTTAATAGTAGGTTCATCTACCCCCTGATCTAACATAGTATTCGCTAATTGATCTATAGTTTCTTTTATATTAAGAATTGCTTTTTGAGCATTTTTGTTTAACATAAAATCAACATTCCCATCATAATAATTAATAGTTTCTTCTTCTGTTAAAGTAAGACCTAGCCCTTTAGCGTTGTCTTCATTTAATTTTTGTACATGTTTTTCATATTCAGGATTACGTTTTTTTAAAAAGTTTTTAGCTGCCTTTACAACAAGTCTACCTGCTCCATACATTCCCCTTGCTTTTAACTTACCGCCTTTCTGTTTAAAAGATCTAGGATCTTCTGGATCATATGACCCACCATACATGTTTTTAAATTGTTGAGGTTTAAAAAAGATATAAGACCAATGCCTGTCTTTATTAACAAACTTATTATCTATAATATATTTTTCATCTTTCTCAGGTTTAAATTTCTTTTTAATATCTTTTAAATTTATTAAATGATCGGTGTCTGTGTCTAAACTAGATTCAACATCATTTACATACTTAACTCCATCAAAACCAAAAGAGCTTATCCATTTTTGAAAGTCGTGGTTTAATTGATAAACTCCAAATCTATAAATCATTCTAGGTATAATTTGTAATCTAGGTTTTTCATCAGGATAAGACATTATATCGTCATCTTTTGGTTGTTTTGTTAGACGATCATTTTTAAAATTAACAAGTTCATGTGCTTGTATTTTTAATTCAAGTAATCTATCTCGTTGTTGTTCTGTAATTTGATATGATTTACCTAGCGTTCTTTTTATATTACGTAAGAATAGTTTTAAATCTCTACTACTAGGGTAATTATTTTCTGCTGCTGTTTCATAATCATCAGCTAATAAAATTTTATTAGCTTCCCAAGACATAGGTTCGCTATATGGAAAGACAAGAGGTTTTCTAATAATTCCATAGCCCTTCATAATTGTAAATGGTTTTACAGTTGCGTCAGGTTTCCTAAGAAATGCATACATATTATTATAATAGTTTACTTCATCTTTAGATATTGGTGTATGATTTCTACCGTCTATAGTTACCCTTTCTAAATCAAAAATAGTTCTATCAATTTTTTCTTTTTCTCTAAATCTAAAAGGTTCGTTAGGTATATCGTCAGATAGCTCAGTTAATATTGGTTCACCATACTCATCTATTGGATAACCATTTGGGTGTAAAGTTTTTTCATTTCTAAAATCAGGGAGTCTTGTTTCAACATAGTCTATATGTTTATTTAATTCTTCAATATGTTTTTGTGATATTAAGCTCCACGCTTGCCCTAAAGATCCAGCATGTGTTCCAGTTTCAGAGGCTAATCCAAATTTAGTATCCCAATCAAGGTCTGTAGCTGTAGAATAACTACGATATATCGGAACTGTTACATCAGATTGACGTTTAAGATCATCAAATGTATCTATAAACTTTCCTCCCAACTCTTCAGTTTGTTCTTCCATTGCGTTACTAGGAAACTGTTGACTAAATTTTTCTGTAAACGGATCTTTACTTATAGCGGTTCTTAATAGTTGTAATGTGTTTTGTTTACCAGCACTAGAAAGTTTTTTATATCCTGTATCTCTTTCTAATTGAAATTTTATAAACTTACTTATATCATCATTTAAATCTACTTCAGGTAAGTTATCAATTATTTCAAACTCTTGAAAAATATCTGAATGATCTTTATATAAAACATTTTGTTGTATTGTTGAATCTAATGCAAAACTTTTATCATGTTCTTTTTTTAGTTCTGTAAAGTATCTTGCTCTGTTTAAAAGTTGTTGTCCTTCTTCTTGTGAAAGTTTAGAAATATCACCACCTACTTTTTCTAAAGTTGTTGTTCCTATTTCTTTATGTAAAACTTCTGAAGTATATTCATAAAGACCTTCTCGTTTTTTATCTTGTGCTTTTTGAGACATTTGATTAATACCCATGCTGTCAGCATAAGTTTCTACTTCATCTATTGTTTTTATAGCTATATCATTTACAATATTTTTTTCTAATAACCCATTAGAATGTTGTTCAATTTTATCTGTTAAATAATCTTGAAAATGTTTTCTTAATACTCTAGTCAATGCCATTTATTATCTTCCTAATTCGCCTAAAATATCTTTAGAAGACGCAAGCTCTTTCAAACTTAAACCAGCTTCCCTATCTATAGAATATAATAATTTTCTATATTCTTTCATGTTGTCTTTACCTACAATTGTATTTCCTAATCCATATAAAGGAACTTTTGTACCTACAACAGTTGTTGGGCCACGACCTAATGTTACAATATCACCTGCTACTGGCCCTAGAAAAGCAGCAGGAATACTCCAATAGTTACTTGAATATTCAGCAGCATTAGCAGTTCTTTTTCCAGTATCATATGCATGACTTAACCCACCCCATCTTGCAGCAGCATCAACACTTATTTCAAATGGATCTTTTTCATTCCAACCTTCTCCACGATCACGAACATAATTTAAATAACCAGCGGTATAAGTCATAATCATTGCTGTAGGAATTAATTTATAAGCTGCAACACTTTTATCTCTTACTAATTGTTTAGCTGCACCTTTTAAAATAGTATTTGAAAATGCTGTTGGGTATCCCATTAACTGTCCTATCAATGGATTTTGAGTATTGCCACCCAATCCACTTGTAAATGCTCTAGGTTTTAAACCTGATTCTCTACCAACATCTAATATAATATTACGTGAGTATCTTGATGCTCCGTTTAATATATTTCTAACATACCAATCTGTCTTAACATTAGCTCCTCTTTTTTTCCACTGTAAAGCTTCGTCAACATTTACTCCTAAATCAGCTAATCTATCTCTTGCGACTCTTGCTTTAGTGGATAATGTTTTACCTTCAAATTTAGCCAGTAAATCTATGTTGTCCATAATCATTCTTTTACCAGTAATAAAAGAAGTTGTTTGTACAAACTTTGTCCATTGATCTAATAAATTATATCTAAAAAATTTATTACTAACATTTTGCATTGTTTCATTACGTAAAGTTTCGCCAGCTAATCTATCAGCCATACTAACAGCACCCTGCTCCATCGCAATACCAAAACGCTGCATTTCTTCCCACGCTTCTTCCGCAGTTAAACCAAACCTATCTTGAAGTTGTTTATGTTGGTTGCCTGTAACTCTTTTAAAACTTAAATTACTTGCATCTTTAAAACCTTTTAAAGAAGTAGTTAAACCAGCTTGTCCCATGTTTAAAAATATTTCAGTAAAACTTGTTACAGTTGCTAAACCTAAATAAGCTAAACGATTAGCTAAACCATAAGCATCTCTAGCTTTTCCTGATGGATTTAAACCTTCACCTGTTAGACCATTATATAAATCTAACATTCTTTCTCTTTCAGTTCTTGATAGTTGAATCCCTTCTTTTGAAAGATCATCTCTAATTCCATTTATCCATTTAGTTTCAAATTCTTTACTATCTTTTACACCTAAGATTCTTTTTTTAGCTAATATACTAGAGGCACTTTGAATGTATTTTAAAAAACTTTGTTGAACATCTTTGTTTAAAAACTCTTGATACTTAGCATCATACTCTAGTTTATTAAATTTTCTTTTGTTTAAAAAGAAACCACCACCAGAGCCACCACCAGCTAATTGATTTTGAATGTCTAACATTTCATCTATTAATTGATAAGCTTTTACTTGATTTTTAGCTTGACCATCTGCTATTAAAAGATCTGATAATCCTTTTTTATTTTTTTCTATAGCATTACGGTTCCATTCTCTAGGAACATAATCATTTAATTTTTGAAAATTAGGATTAGCATCTTTTAATAAATCTCCTATATCACTATACAGTTGTTTCAATCTAATGGCAGTTAAGTTAACTGTTTTTGAATGTGTTTTACCTGCACCATATACTCCACGCATTGCTGCCATTAAATCATCATTAACTTCATCATCTATTTTTCTAGTAACTTCATACATATTTTTTAAACCAGAAGTTTTTGTTACTGAAAGATCGTCTACGATAGATAAAAATCTCATTTTTAAACCACCGTTTATGTTATGTTGAGCTTCACTTAAATCTTCAACAACTCTTTTCTGTCCCGGCTTATAGCCAATTTGATATTCTTTTGTAATTCTTTCTGCTAATACTTTAGCTGTAGGAGAAACATCTTCGTAAGGAGTTAAGAAAGCAGTAGCTTTACCCATAAAACCTTTAGATGAAAAAGTTGTAACAGGTCTTAGTAATGCACGTTTTATATCGTTTCTTTTTACTTGTCCAACTTCTTGTTGTGCAGCAGCTAATAAATCACTAGCAACTTGGTCTTGTGTGGCTTGACCCCCACCTATTTCACGAATAAATTTTTGAAAGGCTGCTGAGTCTTTTATTTGATTTTCTGTTATGTCTTTAATATCTAAAACATTTTCAATACCTTTTAAAGTTGCAACATTTGTATTTGTACTGTCTAGTAATACATCATCACCTGAAGCTACAACTGTTGAAAGCTCACCATAAAAATCATCTTGATCTTGAGTCATGTCTTCTAATAATCTTGATTTATCTAAATCAGATTTATCAGCAAATAATTTATTCCACGCTGATGAAATTCCTTTACCAATAGCAGGTAACGCAATTGCACCACCAACCCCTAATCCTGCACCTAATGAAGCAGCCAATGCAACATCTGTATAATCTTTTTCAGATCTAGCATTTGTTGTTATGTCAACATTTTGTTCTAGTTCTTCAGTAAGTCCCTCTAAACCACCACCATAAATAGCTCCAGTAGTTTTAGGACTAGCTGCAAAACGTGAGGTTATTTTTTTAACTGGAGTAGCAACTACATCTGCACCTTTTTTTACAGTATTCCATGCTCTTGCTGTTGCACCTAATCCACTTAATGCAGCAGAAGAAGTTCCTCCTGTTGGTACAAAACTTATTGCAGTTAATAAACCTTCAGGGCTTGCAAGAATATCTGTTCCATAATCTTTTAGTGCTTTTTTCCATTCAGAACCGCCTTTAACTTCAGCACGTTCCCATTCGCTTTTTAAAAAATTATAATCTTGTTTTACATCTTCGGGTGCATTTTCTAATTGTAAATCATCACTTAATAGTGTACTTAAACGTATTGTCCTATCACGCATAAACTCTGATATATCATCGTTGCCGCCCCAAGCACCAAAGTTCCACCAGCTTTCTTTATTTTTTTCAAAATGATTTACTACATTTTCGTGAGCCTTAATAACTTTAGGGTCAGAATCAAAATCTTCTATTGTAAAACCTTTTTCATATGCCCTATATTCTTCTTCTATGTTATCAAAAAAATCACTCATTTTATTTATCTTCGCCCATGTTTAAAGTACGGTTATAAATTTCAAGAAATTCATTTAATCTTTTATTATCTCCTATTTTAAATACTGGAATTTGATCCATAAAATTAAGTATAGATATTTGTTGATGTGGGTGCATTTGTGAAAATTCAATTTTATATCTTTCTAATTTATTTTCTAATTTTTTTATTGTTGGTTCGTTTAGTTCTTTTCTTTTAATTAAACCTAAATCATCTATTGCTGCCATTATAACAATAGGATTATCATGTCCGTCACTTATAAAATCAAATGAATCTCGATAATATTTAGAATCTTCTGGATCATCTGGATTAAGCATACCAAGTTTTTCTTGAAACCATCTACCAGTAACCGGAGTGCTTTTTGTTGCATTATAGTATAAGTTTACTGCCCTACCTGCAATTGCTCTTGAATTTGAAATATTAAAATCATAATCATTCTGTAAACTTTCATTAAATAAATATAAATCTTGTCCTATTTGTTGTTTAATTTCTGCTGCTGCTTTTTCATTACCATCTGCTTTTTCTTCAACATATTCAACTATTTCTTCTCTATCTTTAGACATTCCTCTATTAATAAATTCTTGATAAGCTTGTCCTATTATTTGTTGAGGTAGCATAGCAGCACGTTCTCTAGTTCCTGCTTTTTGATTAGAAGCACCACCAAGATAAAAACTACCAGTAGGTTTACCGTCTGCATTTTTTCGAATAACTAAAATGTTGTCTTCACCAAATATATTTTTTGTTTTTTCTATTTCATAAGTGTCTGTATCATTCTTTGCAAATTTTTCAAACTTATCACCAAACATATTTTTAAGTGCATTACTTAATTCTGCTGATCTTGTAGCTCCTAAAGTTGGTGAGTGTTTTTTGTGAAAACTATCAAAGGCAGAAAATGTTCCTTGAATTTCACTAAGGTAAGGGTTTTCTGCTATTAATCTAGGCAATGTTACATTTTCATTTTTACCTTTAAGTAAATTTATACCTTCACGTAATCTCCTAACTTCAATTGAAGATTCATTTCCTAATGCAGTATTTAATGCCGCCTTATAATTTTTTAAATTTTCACCACCTGCTGTCCTTACTTTAACTGCTTCATTGTATAAATTCTGTGTGTTATTAAACAAAACATTAAAGTCTTTATCAACATGCATTTTAGATAAAGTTAATATATCCGCAGTATTAGGATTTACTACACCTTCTTGAGCTAACATATTTTGAATTTTTGGAGCGTATACATTAGATATGTAGTAGTTACGCCAATATCCTTTTTCACCTAGCTTACTTTGTTTTGCTTCTTCATGTAATCTAATTTGTTCATTAGCTTGAGCTAGTATTCTATTTGCATCTGCTGTTGCTGTAAGTGTAGCCTGATCATTAAAAAACTTTAAAGACTTATTACGCAACCGTTGATCCATTGTATCTTCATACAAGACTTTACCAAAATCTTTTACAATACCCCACATCTCTTGTCTTTGTAATTTATCGTCAAGATCTTTTTGTATCTGATTATTACGTCTTTGTATACCTTCAAATACCGCAGCAGCTTTTTTACTAGCACGAACATTTTCAGGAGCTTTTATAATTTCTGCCATTTTTATTTCCTCATTGACTTAATAAACTTTTACGTTCTGACAATAAACTTTCTATTTGTGTTTGTGGAATATTTTCAATATCATCAGCTACATCACTAGGTAAAATTCCTTCAGGTGCAGACTTTAAATTATTTTCCATATTTTCTAAATTAGTTGTTTCTATTTTTTTATTTAAAGACATTCCTTGTGTTTTATTTTCAAAGTTTTCATTTGCTTCTTCATCTTCATCTATAAATACTGGATCAAGATTAATACGTTCACATAAAGCTAAAAGCATATAAGCTAAAGGCTCTGTTAATAATAGCATTAAATTAGAATCCCATTTACCTTCTGAAAATCCAGTAAATAAAATACCTTCAACAATATCCATAAGAGGTGTACGTCTTTCAAGTAAATCTATAATTTGAATATAAGTATTATTTTCAATTAAATTACCCCATAAAAATCTAATTGCTTCGTGAACATCTGTATATTCTGGAGGACGTTCAAAAGGCATTGGATTGTTTGGATCATTAGTTAATGATTGTCCCGGTATAGGAGCTAATCCTTTTTGATTTAATTTTGCTATCTCTGGATTCATTTTCTAGCCTCCGATGAAAACCTTTGCCAATCCCACCATGCTGCTGTATTACCATAAAAATTTCCATTTGCCATATTGTTTTTAAATTGCAATGCATTAAATAATGTATCATCATATAAACTACCAACTGGAGGTTGTGTAGCATCATATTGAAACTGAGATACATTATAAGTTGGAGCTTGTGGAGTTCCAAAAACTTGTTTATCTGCTAAGTTACTTGCAAGGTTTGTTGCATAGGCTGTACCAAATTCTCCACCTTTTGTTTTTAAAAAACTAACAAATTTATCAGGATCATTAACTGCATCTGTAATTTCTTTAAAACTTTTACTAACATGATCTTTTATTGAACTACTAAAACTTTTAGTATCTTGTTGTAATAAACTTGGTGTAGTTGTTTTACCACCCATTTGCTCACCTAAGAAATCTTCTGCCCTTTTAAAATCAACTTCAAACTTTTTAGGATCAGCTAAATCAAAACCTTGTGAAACATCATATGAATCTATAAACTCTTTAGCAGCTTCTACATCTACTGTAGGAGCTTTACCAAATAATCCTGCACCTTCTGATGGACGCTGATACATAGTGTCTGAAAACATACCTGTTTGTTGTTTAACTGGTAAACCATCAAGACTATCTATTTTACTTGCCATATCTTGAACTTGTCCCGATATTTCACTTCCTAAGTCTGTTGTTCCCTCTGCTAGTCTTTCATCAACAGATTTAAAAGGATCGTTCATAGCACGACCAATACCTTCTTCTAATTGTGCATCAAAAGCTCTTGATTCTATAGTAGATGTAAGCGTATCTTTAGAAAATAATCCTTTAGGCCCAAACAAATCTCCTTTAACATCAGTAAACATTGTTTGTAAAGATTTACCAGCATTAGAAAAACTATAAGAACTTAAATCTTTACCAATTAATTTACCAATTCCTAGTTTATCTCCAACAGCACCTAATGTATTTTTAATAGCTCCTGTTACGCCTTTAGTAATATTCCCTACTGCACTCTTTAGGTTTCTACCTACATTCGCTGCAACATTTAAAAATTTACCTGCCCCATTAATAATTCCAGAAGCAACACCAGTATAATTTATCATACCTTGAGCCAGTTTAGCAAACATACCTCCGACCCCCGGCAGGAGAAACGACATAGCTAGTTGACCAAAAACACCAATTTTACCCATAAATTTACCAAAAGATTTTACAGCTTTACGAATACGTCTACCTACACTTCTAACAAACCTAGATATAGGTTTAAAAGCTTTTTTAATAAATGATCCTATTCCCATTTGTTTCTCCTAAGTTACATTTACTACAGTTTGAGTTTGGTCTAAACCAACTGCTGTTTTAATTGCTGAAATCATACTACCAATATGATTACTTTTACCTTTTTCTCCTGCTGCTGCTTCATTACCAATTGCTGCAATATATAATTGAGTCTGTCTTGTTTCATCATTTTCATAAGACTGTCTAATATAAGCAGCTTCATCACGCAACTGTTGATACATAAAAGCTTGTTCTGATGCTGACATTGCAAAAGCATTTTGAACATTAATCCTATTAGATTCATTTTGTGCAGCCGTATCCGCTAATGATGAATTACGTAAATAATTTAAATATGCTTGTTCAATTTGTACTGAGTTTTGCATATTAAATTGATAGCGTTGATCTTCACGTTGTCGATTAAATATATCAACTTGTTTAGCCATTTCTGCATTTGTTATAGCAACTTGTATTTCTTGTCCTGCAACCCTTGCATCTTGTTGTTCAGTCAATTGCTCATTAAATTGTTTCATTTGATTTACTGACTGTGCATTAAATTGACTTGTTTGTGAAGCTAGTTGTGTCATAAATTGATTAATTTGATTTTCACTAGTAGCATTAAATTGTCGTGCTGCGTTTTGTGCAGCAACATCAGAAAGTAATACTTGTTGTTGTTGTTGACCTGTAAGCATTGCAGCTTGTTGTTCATTATTTAAATTTGCCATATCCATTTGTAAAAATGTTTGAGCGTTTTGTGCCTGTAGTTTTGTATTACCATCTAATGTAGCTATATCTAAACTTGCCATTGCTGTAGCATTTTGCATTGTGGCTTGTTGTTCAGCACTAAAATCTGCAAGTGTAGCAGACTGCATAAATTTACTATTTGCTAATTCTACTTGTTGTTCTATATTAAACTTAGTTAAGTCTATATTTGCAACTGTTGAAGCATTTTGTACTGCTCGTTGTTGATCTACATTTAATTGTGCTAAGTTCATTTGTTGTGCAATCTGAGCAGATGTGGTATTTACTTGCATTGTCTTATTTAAGTTTGCAAGTTCTGTTTGTTGTGCTGCATTAAGATTATCTGCACCAGCTTGGTTTAATGCTGTTAAGTTTGCTAATCGCATTTGTTGTTCATTAGAAAGATTAGCTACTTCCATTTGCTGTTTAAAACCAGCGTTCTTAGATAAGAAATCCGCAGCTACTTGCATTTCAACTAGACGTTCTTGATTTTGTGCCGTAACATTTTCACGTTCAGTTGTACTTAATAATTGAAGTTCGGCAAGTTCTACTTGTTGTTCATTGCCTAGTTCTTGTGCATTAATAGCTTGTTGATTCTGAGCATTAAGTGTAGCAGTTTGTTGTTGGTTTTGAAGATTTTGAAGTCTTGATACTTGTTCTCTTTCAGCAGAAGTTAATAATGCTTGTTGACTAAACTGACTTTGAAGCGTTGACATGTTCTGTGCAAACTGTGCAGTCTGAGAAGATGCAGTTTGTCTATTAGAAAGATTAGCCATACGTATTTGCATATCAGCAGTTGTCTGTGCAAGATTAGCTTGTTGCTGATTAGAAAGATTTTGTGCTGCTCTAGTTTGTAAAGCTTGTGCATTTGATTGCGCTATCGGCATAGCACTTTGTATAATTGCATTAAAAAGAGAATCTCTTCCAACACTTGAAACATTTAACCCACGTTGCGCTAAGTTGCTTTCAACAAGCTCTACGGCTGGTCTAGCCCATATAGGTACTTCTCCGGTATCCATACCAGCCATTAAAGTTTCCATTTGTGAAGACACTAAAGCTTCAGTAGGTAATGCTGCTATAGCTGCTTGTACTTCTACTGGTTGTGTATCTACCATTTCTTCAACAACAACAGGATCTTCAACAATTATAGATGTTAAATTTTCTGGTATGTTTCCAACTTGAGCAATCATTTCTGCTGCTGCACCTTTAGCTGCTTCACCTGTAAAGTTTCTGGCTTGTGCTGCATCATAACCAACAGCACTTATTATTTGTGCCGCTTGACCTTCATTAGCTGTTCCGGTTAATGCTTGTCGTTGTTGTCTTTCTGCATCAGGAGTAGAAGCTAATTCAATAGTTGCTCCAGTAACTTTATCAATCATAGCATTAGTTGAAAGATCAAACCCTACTGTTTGTGCCAGTGCTGCTTTTTCGTCAAGATTTTTTCTAGTAGCTGCAATTGCTTCTCTTGTTAAACCTTGATTTTGTATAGCAGATTGAATTGCACCATCACTTAGTTCACCTTTAGCTGCTGAAACCGCTAATGGAGAACCAGCTTGTGCAGCATCCATTCTTGATACACCCATTCTTCCTGCTCGTGCCGTAGAAACACCAGTAATTCTTTGCGCTCTTTGACCAATATCTGGTGTAGCTTGTGGAGCAGTAATACGATCACCACCTGTTAAATAATTACTACTTAACCAATTTATAGCTTGACCTCTAGGATCACCATCTAATTTAAATTGATCTCTAATAGATTCTGTATCAACACTTTCTGCAACCATTGTTGGAGCTGTTGTATATTCAGGTGTTTGAATAGGTTGTCTTGGCCCAAAACCTGTATCACCAACAATAACTGTTTGATTTTGTTCTGCGTCAGCATTTAGTGCTTCAGCTTCAGCCATTAAACGAGGGAACCATTCCATTTGAGCATCAGTCGCAGCTTTCCAATTATAATTATTATATTTTAATTCTGGATTACCTGTTGTTGGATTATATCGTCCTTGGACAATCATATCCCTACCTTCGGATGTTGTATAGGCTTTTCTAAATACTAAAACATTGTTTGTTGTTGTTACAGTTACAGGATTAACAACAACAGGTCTACCTCCTCCGGGCATAATTCGTGTTGATCTTTCTGTATTTATATCAGGATCAGTTTCTTCATCAATTTGATTTTCAGGAACCTCATCAAATGTTTCTTCTTCTTCTTCAGGTTTAAAAGGTGGTATATATGTTGATGTACCATCTGGCTTTGTTTCTTTAACGCCACCTTCAGCCGTATATTCACTTAGTAAACCATCGTCTGTTGTTACAGACATAGTAGTTCGCATAGGATCAGGATCAATTGCTGCGGCTTCTCTTGCAGCTATTTGAGCTTGTCTTGCTTCTTGTAGTTCTGTAACAAAAGCATTTGCTTCTTCTTTTGTACTAAAAACAGATTGATCACCGGGAAACCCACCAAGAAATCTACCATCGTCTAGTTCTCTTACATATTCAAATGTTCCGGGTGTTGAACCAGCAGCATCAAAAGTTTTTTTAGTTCTTTGTTGTGCTGCTACAGGAGACTGTTCTGCTACAGGTGCTACAGGTGGTCTTCTGACTGAAACAGGAGTTTGAGCTACAGGTTCTTTAGTAGGTCGTGTAACTACAGTTTGTGGTGTAGTAGTAACTACAGGTTCTTTAGTAGGTCGTGTAATTACAGCTTGTGGTGTAGTAGTAACCGTAGGTCTTGGACGTAATACCCCACCAGTTTCATCTGGAACTACAGGTTTTGGTTGTGGTTTTGTAGGTTTACGTGGTGGAGTAACCGTTGGTCTAACAGGTGGTTGTACTGGAGCAGGTGGAGAAGAAGAAAACGGAGATGTAAAAGTTCCTCTAGTTCCAGTAAAACCAGATATAGGATTATTTGGTCGCGTAGATGTAACAGGTGCAGACACAGGTTTTTTAGTTTCTGCTGCTACTTTTTGTTGTGCCTGTTCTTGCGCTCGTTTAATTGCAGCAGCCGATGCTCTACCGCCTCTTTGTGATTTTTTTCTAGCCATTTATAATTCCTCTAATACGACCAAATGGCAGGGGTTGGATAATCTTCTGCCATATCTAAATGAATAAATCTTCCTGTTCCTTTTTGATTTACACCTATACGATGTATACCATGCTCTAGTGCTTTTTGAATAATTGTTAATGCTTTTGCACCACTAACTCCTATATCAATTGCCTTGCCTGTTGTATGCGCTCCCGGCCCTTTAGATTTCATTAGTTCTATTGGATGTTCTGCACATCTATATCCTGATGTAACAGGAAATGGAAAATTACAATCTTCTCTAAGAGCATTTAAAACTTTTAAAAAATCTTTATTAAACTTTTCTTTACCACAATGTTGACAAGATAATTCATTTGCTGTAAAATATTTACTTACCATTTTACTTTATGTGACCAATATCTTGCTGATAACTTTGATGGTTTAGCATCTTGAGCATTGTGTCTAGCATAGTAAGATCTTTTTCTTGCTTTTTCTTTTGCAGTCTTAGGATTCTTTCCTGCTCCTCTAACACCTTGTTGTCCAAAACGAATTGTTTTAATTTTGTCTCCAACTTTGGCTACAACAACATGAGACTTTTTAGGATGATTAGGAGTACGCTTTGGTTTATTATAACCAGATACTCCTGCTCTTTTTAATCTAGGATCTCGTTTAGATTTACCACCTTTTTTGTAATCATCACGCATCATGTTATTTTCCTATGCCTTTTAGTTTTTTGTGCAATTCGTTTAGGCTGTTTAGAATGTTGTTTACCTTTCTTTGTGTCTTCTCTTTTTTTTCTAGTTGTGGCTGCATATTCTTTACTTGACATTGAATCAATAGCTTTCTTTGGTAAATAACGCTCTCCAGTTTTAGCACTAGGTTTACCAGACTTTGTACGCCAATTTTGTTTTGTCCAAGCCTTTAAAGATCTTTGTGGTTTTTTAATAGCCATTAT
>CERA01010257.1_pt1 | contig 19908 bp, 27 predicted proteins | sample 530881 | NCBI WGS metagenome assembly CERA01 (sample SAMEA2621061, study PRJEB7988) | marine metagenome | biome: marine biome (ENVO:00000447); feature: deep chlorophyll maximum layer (ENVO:xxxxxxxx); material: "saline water (ENVO:00002010), including plankton (ENVO:xxxxxxxx)" | depth 50 m
GGAGATGAATGAAGAATGAATAAAGAATGGACAGATGGCTCAGGTAAAGCACTTTCAAAAGTTGCTAGTATGCTGACGAAAGAAGAAAACCAAAGACACACAAAAGACGATGACTATTTTTCAGACCCTAGATTGTATGTTCAAGATTTGAACACAGGTGCAGCGTTGATGATTACGCCTGAAACACATGAGGGTGGAAAAACTCAGGGTCGAGGCTACAGGAAATGTAAATCTGTAAGACAAAGAATGCCAAACAAGGTATCACCTAAGTTACAAGTGTCGGTGTTATTAGATATGCTAGTAGCACAACTTGTTCCTAAAGGTGAAGATAGAGTTGGCCCACTTGCAGAAGCAGCGTACAGGAGAATAGTTGATGCTATGTTGGAAGCACAACAAGCAGATGATTGGTTGAAGCAGAATGCAAAGCACAGTAAAAAGGTGAATGAAATGATAGAGAGGCTACAAGAGATGACATGGGTTGAAAGAAAAGGCGACTCCTTAATCAAGGTAGACATCGTGAAACTTGACGAGGCTAAGATGACAGCAGAGATGTTAGAAATGGAGGTGGTTGAATGAAGTCTTTACATAATCTCATACCTAATACGTCTCTTGAGATAGATATTATGGACATAAGAATGACCAAACATATGAAAGCATTGTTATTAAAATCTATGGCTTTTGGTGATTCGTATGAACTTAACGCAACCGTCATACACCATTGGTTTCATGATACTAATTATGATGAGCATGGAAATTATGATGTTAAAGATTATATTCAAGATTGGCCGAAATATAAAATTGTAAAAGATACTATGCGATTTTACTTTCATGTTGGTAATGCTTTTGGTGTAGATTTAGTAACAGGTTTCATTAAAGTGTTAAACAAACAAATGGAATGGACAGGTGAAAGTCACAAACCATTTAGTTTAGACACTTACGACAAGACTAATTTTGAGAGGTGGTTGAAATGACTGAATTAGAAGATATATATGATGCAGAGAATCACTATTGGACTAAGAATCTGAAAGGTTTTCTTACTATGACTGACGGTATTATGCGTCTGTTTGGTGATGATGAGCAGATATTCAAAGAACACATCGCTACTTTCATGTGGGATGTTGTGCGAGCCAATCTTAACGCTACTACTCATGCTAGAGATGAGAGCGAGGTGGAACATTGTGGTACATTCCTCAAGCAGAAAGGAGAGTCGGGTATAAGTCATCTGATTGCAGATGCATACCCTAGAGGCGGGCCACATGTAGATGCTTTCAACGCTTCACGCCAATCTGACTAAGAATAGAGTTAACCCTTTTTCCTCTATTATCAATTTCATCCTGAAGAAGGTCCTCTTGAGCAGAACTCATGGGTACTTCAGAATCAAAGACAGGTTGTACATATTCATCAAAAGGCATTTCATCTACCCTACGAGCAAAGGTTTCCTTCAACTCATCAGGGATTGAGTAATCCAAATCGAATCTTCGTGGTGTACCTCTTGCCATATAATCAGAATAATATTCAGGTGATGACTTAGGGGGGCTTGTAGGGCCATAGAACATCGGGTCATGTATTTTATCACTACCATTAACTCTCATGTAGTTCGGCCTCTTAAGGTCTGCAAGACCAAGTGCTTCAAGTAAAGCGCCATACTCAGGATTATCGTACATTCGCATCATGTTTCTTCTACTATCAGCCATGTGTTGAGCATGATTTTCGTCATCGGGATATGGAATGCCCCTTACTTGTTCAGATAGTATAGGACTACTATTACCAAACCTAGATTCTATTTCCATGTCAAAGGGTAGTGTCTGTGGTATTAATTTCTGTCCAGCGAATAGTCCTGTTGGTTTCAACAGTTCATTGAAGTACATTTCATCTGCTGTGCTTGCGCTACCTACTTTGGTAACATTAGGGTCGCCATCTTTACCATATACATATTGATTTGCCCCTGAGCCGAGAAACTGACCCTCAGAAGGTTGAAACGATTTCAGCAGCAACCATGCTTGCTCAAATGCTTCACTCATAGTGTGTCGTAAACGTGTTGTGTAATAGAGATTTCTTATGATAAATGGGATAAATACGTGTTTGTTTTATAAAGGTCTTAGATTCAAGCATAATATAGAGCGTGGGGAAAATGAAAATAGAAAAAATATGCAAAAAAATAAAAGAAGATGGTTATAGGTGTGGAAAAATATTTCATAGTGAAACAAATAGAGGTGGAAGAAGTCTTTGTGAAGAATGTAGCCTTTCTCAAGATAACTTAACGTCAAGAGCAGGTCTTACAAGAAGTAGAAATAAATATGCTAAGGTTGGTAATGATGAGAAAATGAGAGATTTTATAATTAACTTAATGGCTACACATGAAGATGATAAAAAAACTATTACTAGATTAAAAAACACAGTAGAATCACTAGCGGATAGATTAACATACATAGAGAGCGATGCAGAACATCAGAAACTTGAGAAAGATATTGAAAAATTAAAAAGACAAAACATAGTTAATGAAAATAAAATAAAGTCTTTGAAAAAATTAATTCATAGAATGAGAGCAGGTGAGTAAATATGGGTTGCTTGTTTCATGCAGATGAATACGCCACTAGATTATGTTTAGAACTAGGTCTAAAACATAGCGATATGTGGAAAATATTAAACAATTATAACTTGATATTGAAACACGATGTTTGGGTGTCTCAAAGGTCTAACAGAGGTTTATTGGTGGACTGTGTATACCTATATTGTAAAAAAGAAGGAATGTATATTAGTATAGAAGCATTAAAGAAAGTAACTAAAAAAGAGTTTGGTGTCAGTACACAAGCAAGACCTAGTAGATGGTGTGATAATAATGAACTTCAATTCTTTATCTAGTGTGTGTGAAGAACATAGGTTAGGTAGGAAAAACCCATTAGTTAGTAAATTAAAAAATATACCCGACCATGAATTACGCCATGCTTCAACATTATTGTTTGGAGAAGGTGTAAATGTATGGAGTTATCAAAAGATGATAACACATATAGCAAAAGAGATGGGTATGTTTACAGAAGTAGTTAGTGATATAGCATCAACTAAAAAAGAGTTAATTTCAAATCTATCTAGCGAGAGTATAGGTAATGGAAAAAAGTTTTCACTTACAGAAGCAGCAAACACATTACGAATATTTTCTCAAGGTGAAACAAGTTTTATGGATTGTGCTAAACTAATGAATCAAATAGAAGCGAAGTTATTTTGGTCTACACTATTAGGTGCAAGAAAACCAATAACAAAAGAAACATTCATTATGAATACATTAAGAAATGGTGTTACTAAAGGAAACATAATAGAGAATAATTACAGAGGTAATGACTTTCAATTAAATAAAGTAATTAATATTATGATTCATACACCACATTTAATGAGTACAGATAACCATATAATATACAAACGTAGACCGTTAAAGAGATGGACAGATAAAATTGTATTAACAGAATATAACAATGGTTATGCACAATTAATAGAAGGAAAAGGCAATAGAGTCCTAACCACGTATGATGATTTTATCATTGAACATACAATAGACGGAGTGATATATGATGTATATTTCTTTGAAGATAAAGAACTAGATTTACTAAATAGGTTAGATAAATTAAACAATAAAAATATACTAGAGGATTATATTATTTGTTTTCCAAAACCTATCCCTTCATGGATGATAGTTGAAGAGTGGGCTAAAGGTAATACTGTTAGATTTCCTAATATGAAAGCATATGAACCACATACTTTAGGTGGTTACATATTAGTATTAAATGATTTAATAAGAAGTGTTAGAATATCTCATTACTACGCAGATGAGATTAGTCTAAAGATAGGTATGGAGATACTTGATGGTACTGATTTTATGTTATGTGGTGAAATAGAAATACAAGATATGGATAACAAGGGGTATTTTTACAGAACCATATCTAAATACAACATAGAGAATCAAATAAGAAATGAGAGAGTCTTACTTGGAGATGATGTGTGTATAGTAATGGATATTGTTTCTCCTAGTTTTGATACTACCACAAGAACCTTCAGACAACCCACATTCTTAACCTTCGATTCAGAAAAAGGCATAGGTGAAATATCACAACTAGTAGACGTGATGGTGTAAACATGGCTGATGAAAGTTATTGGATAAACATAGGTAGGATGTTTCACACACTCAACTTTCATTGTTTTTTGAAAAGACGACCTAATTCAAAACTAGGCTATCACTTACAAATGAAAGTTGTAAACCCTCATGATGATGTACAAGGAAATCCTTTGGCAACAATATTAGGAAGTAAAAAAGAAGAATATACTTCCCGTAACGATTTAAGGAAGATTATTTTATTCATTGAGAAGATAGATAATTCATATTCTTTGAATCTTAAAGTTAAGGAAAAAACAAACTACAAGTTGATTAAATATTGCTTAGATAACCCACCTAATTATGAAAATTGGGATGCTTTTGTTACTTGGGTTGAGGAAATAGAAAAGCAAATTAACGAAATTGACTTTATAAACTAACAACTTTCTTTTATAAAGGTCTTTGTTTATAACATGCTAATGTGGGCCGAGAAGATACGACCAAAAAATGTTGATGAGTTAGTAGGTCAAAATATATTTACTGATGATTTAAGAAAATGGAAAAACATTACCGATGCACCAAGAGCCATAATATTAGCAGGGCCATCAGGAACAGGAAAAACATCAGCAGCCTATGTTGCTGCTTATGAGTTGTTAGGGGATTCTTTCAATGAGCATAATTTCACAATAACAAATGGTTCAGATGAACGGGGCATTGATTTTATTAGAAACGACTTAAAAAATCTAATGAGAATTAAACCTATAGATGTAGAAAGAAAGATAGTAGTTATTGATGAGGCTGATGGTCTTACTCCTTCAGCCCAAGATGCTGCTAGACAAATAATAGAAACATATTCTCACAATGCTTTAGTCATCCTAACTGCCAATGAGTTAGAGAAACTAAGACCTGCTATACAGTCTAGGTGTACTGTTTACAATTTCAGACCTGTTGTTCCTAGCATTGGTGCTGGTAGATTGTGGGAAGTATTGAGAGAAGTGGGTGCGACTGATGAAGTTTTAGAAGCATGGACACCACATCTAATACCCCTTGTGGAAATGATGCAGGGAGACATGAGAGGGTGTATGAATCTTTTAGAATCTGTAAGTCCTGAAAAAGAATCACTAGGTAAAAGATTGGAACATTTGTCTAATCTAGAATCTGAAGATGGTGCTGAGTTTATCTTAGACGGTAAATACATGAAACTTAGAAACTCATTACATAAGAAACTGAATGAAGGGATGCCTTTGAGGTCAGTAATGAGGAAATTGTATTATGATATAGAAAAACAGTTTTCAAGAAGCGAGTCCGACAAGGACAAACTATTCGATGCTATGGCGGCTTATGGTCAAATTATGGACAAGATATATGTATGGCCGATGTCCGACAAAGCATTCTGCGACTTTATGGTTGCAACAATAAGAAAGGAAGTAGTATAAAAAAAGAGGAAAAAACATGAATGAAGAAAATGTGAATAACCCGTTTATGGGATTGAAGGAACAGCAGATGCCTGTGGCACAACCACAGTTACCCGAAGAGGTTAGAGTGCGTATACAAAAACACTCTGAAAGAACAGGAGAAACCTTTGAAGTGGTGAAAGAATATTATCTTAATAGTATCAAAGAAATATTTAGTTGTGATGATTGGCAAAGTGAAGATGAAGATTTGCTAATTGATTGGACAGAATCTATATTTGTGCAAAGTAGAAAAGGTACTACACAGGGTAGTAATACCGCTGTATGGGTAGGACACTTCTTAGGAGTGGATGACAAAGTAGGTAATAGGGGTGTTGGATTAATTAATTGGGCTATTAGAACATTTAGAGAAAGCCCAAATGATTTCTTTGCTACAGGTAATGGACACTATGAACAGAAAGATGGTATGTGGTTTATTAAAACACAAGACTCTCTTATAGAAACTAACGAACCTAGTAACGCACCACCTTCTATGGGTATTCATGTAGGCGGAAATGATTACATTTGTTTTGTATCAAGAAACGGATATGCATACAGTCGAGATGAGATGGGCCGTTATACATGGTTCTTAGGACACAACATAGATGTATTCCAAGAAACAGGTGATATGGCCTTATGGAGAGTTGACCTAAAAGACAACGATACACAAAGAGCAATTAGAGTAGGTGAGCCTTGTAAGATAAAAGTAACGCCACCTAGTGAAGATGAAACAAATGAGTTTAGAAAGTCAATTCTAAACACTAGAGAAGGGTTTGTTGATACTATAGTATACACAGATGATTTTGTTGACCGTGATGAAAAGAAACTATTGCAGCCTTCAAAGTATTGGGTTGAAAGTCAATTTCATGATTATTTTGTACCTTTAGAAGATTTTGCAGATGCTTTTAGAACCAAGAAAGAAGTTACAGCACAAGGTAATGCATATGGGCCATTAGTAACCACTAAAGGGAGAATTGTTCGTATGAGTACAGAATCTAGAGAGAGTGAATATGATGAAGATGGAAGAAGTTATTCATTTAGTATATCCACACAAGCACTACAAAGTGCTGAAGGTGTAGGTAGAACTTCCGAAGTGTATTGCAACATAGGTAGTGCTGTACACGATTTAACTAACGTGTTCTCTTTTAGAGATGCAGATGGTGAGTTAGTAGAATACGCAGAAGGTACTGTGTTGTATTTATTCGGAAGAATAGGAATGATGCAAAGTGGTGGCGATGAGAGTCCAAAATTGAAAGTTTTAGGGGTTTATGCTAACCCACGATTAGCCCGTAAGAGGGTGAATGGTGGAGACACAGACGTAGCACAATTCAGGTGATTATATGAATAAGAAAGAATTAGAAATTAAAGTAGAAGAAATGACGGTAGAAAACACTCAACTGAAAGAAATGGTAGAGGCTTACAAGGCTGAACATGCGAGGCAAACGCTTCAACTCCAAATGTTAGAGAGATACGCTAATTCAGTTATGGGGCTTGGTCGCTCACTTATTCAAGAGTTTGAGACATTAAATAACGCAACGGGTAGTGAGACACAATGAGTGGGTTTGGAAAATTAAAAGAAGTTGAAGATGAGGCTAAAGACGCTCAAAAAGAATCACATGAAAGAGTAAATCCTTACGCTGCTATAGCGGCTGAGATAGCGGCTGCTAACGACAACATAGGACACACTTTCGTTGGTCTTATCGGACATGAGAATACAGGTAAATCGGCATCTGTAAGTGCTGCATACAATTTGTATGTAAAAAGTATGTTGAAGGAAAACCAAACACCAAAACAATTAGTGTGTTTAGATTACGATGGTGGTGCTCAAGCAAACAAGAGTGCCTTTTATCCTGAATTAGACAGTATGGTTTGTTTAGACCCTTATGTGTACACACAAGGTGAGAGAACAGCGATTGATTACCCTGCTACACACGATAGAACCATGAAACTATTACAATACTGCGTACACAACCATGAGAATCTTTGGGGTGTACTTATAACAGGTGTTGATGGTTTTGATTCAGTCTGTATCAACAACATGCGTATACAGGATTTAGGATTGGCGAAGGATGCTATTTCTGCGGCTGACATACGAGGTTCAGGTAAAGACTCTAGAAGAGTAGAGTTTCAATGGGATTGGGGGATTCGTAGAACTAGATTCCATCAGATGACTACATTATGTAGAGGACTTGTCAAGAAAGGTGTAAAGGTATTCCTTGAAACACACCTTGCGAAGCAAGACGATGAAGATAGAAGCAGTATTAGAGGATGGCGACCAGCGTGGGAGAAATCCACAGCAGGTCTTGTGTTCCAAATACTTCTGTTTGAAAGGCATGATACATACGATGATGATGGTAATTTAACCAATCAGACATTCACAGCAACATACGAGAAAAGTAAGACTAACGCTCACTTACAGGGTCAAAGAAGAACTATTTTGACTACAGAAGTGGGTGGAAACCCTAAGTGGTACGGTCTACAAGAATTGAATGACGGTACTCTGTGATTGCGTATGGTTAAAGTGGTGCTTGACGCTAAGGAATGGATTTCTATTCTTTCCTCATTCGGTAGTCTGATAGAAGATGTAGAAATCAATGCTACAGAAAATGAATTAGATTACCTTGTAGGACACTCTACACATGCTGTGAGGTATAACAAGATATATGGTGACGCTATCAAAGATACAGGTAGAATTGCTTTTACTGATTTGAAGAATACTATGGCCTTTTTGAAGAAGTCTAAAGGTGATGTAACAATTTCACAGTTGAGTAATAAGATAGTTATACAGAATCAAAAGAAGAGCATAAGCATACCATCTTACGAATGTAAAAGTAGTCAATTATCTCAAACACTATCTAGGTTATTAGTAGAGTCAGAAGAAAACAATTGGGAAAAGTTTGGTAGGAAGGTGGTGTTAAACTGCCATGCTGACGCAGACTTTACTGAATTAGTATCATCTCTTTCAGTAGCCAAAGGTTTGAACAAAGAATCTGATTACTTAATCAAGTTTAACGCAGAAGAAAATGAGTTAGCATTACAGGTAAAGAAAACAGGGGGTATATCCTTTACCTGTTATGTTAACACCACAAACTCAGAAGGCGGTAACGGTACTGTTTCAAGTTCTTTTGGACAATGGTTGTTAGACGCTTTATCATGCTTAAGTGAAGGTGAGGCTCAATTTCATTTAGGTAGCAGCACTCCACTCATCATCATACAAGAAGGTGAAGATTGGGAAAGAACTGTTCTCATCATAGACCAAGAGTGATGAGCATGATAATAGATGAAATATATCCTACAGGGCATGGTTATTACGCTACACCTTCTATCTATATGAGAACTAGGAATGCAAATGGGGAGTTGTTTACAACAACCATCAACCCTGAAGATGAAGAATATACAAGACCGTTCTGTTGGATTCCTGTTGCTACAAGCCCTAGAAGGTTATCTAGACTCGCTGCTACAGTAGAGGGTGTTAGATTCCACCATGAAGAAGAAGCGGTGGGTAGAAACGGCACTAGATTATACAAAGTTAGTTTTGACAACCCTCGCTCTCTTTGGGATATAATAAACATCACAGATACATATGAAGCGGAACATCCGTGGTGCGACCAAATACTCTTTCAAAGATTTCCTGAGAAGCGTAGTATTCCTGAGTTTCATCCTCGGATATGGTATTTCGATTTAGAGTGGGACACCAAAGAAGATTTTACTACGGTTATGGCTGTTGATGATACTCACGCTGAACATCCTGTGGTGTTCGCATGGAGTGATGATAGTCAAGGTATGGAAGGTGTTGAGGTTGATTTCATAGAAAGAGAAGGCGGCTATGAAAGAAGAATGTATGGTTCTGAAAAAGAAATGCACGATGGTTTTCTCAACCACTTAGATATATGCGACCCTGATATACTGATAGCCCATGCAATCGCTTGGGCGGATTTACCACATTTAATCAGACGATTAGATGACCCCGATAGACTCAGCCCTGTAGGTGAAGTGATAAGACCTAACATCAAAACAGGTTTTTACAAAGAAACCGCACAGCCAATAAAAGGTAGGTTGATATTAGATAGTGCTGCTATGGGAAGTTCAGGTAGTGGTATTGAAACTCTATTCGCTAAGTCGGGTAGAAGCCTTCCTAATAGAAAACTACAGACCATAGCAGAAGAATTAGAGTTTGAAGGTAAAATACAAGAAGATGAAGAGGGAAATAAACTCGATGTGCATACTTGGTGGCATACACATTTTGATTTGTTTGTTGATTACTGTTTAGTTGATACTACCTTATTGAGAAAAGTCTGTGAGGCTGTTAACTTCGTACCTTACTTCTTGGGTATGCAGCAGATATGTGGTGTGAAGATAAGCAGTACACACAATGTTACTAATTATATTAGAGGTTTATTTGCTAGGGAAACTGATTTGAAATCACCTAGTAGGACTTACACAGAAAGAGACAGCCTAAAGGCTGCTAATGTGTTTGCTTTGAAGTATGGTTTGTTAAAGCATATTTCTTTATTGGATTTCAAATCACTATACCCAAGTATTATTCTAGCATACAACCTATGTCCAACAACTAAACGGAGAGGTGCTGGTGAAGGTATCATACAAGCCCCTGATGGGTCTTTTTGGGATATATCAAAGAAAGGTATACTACCATCAGTTATAGAAGATTTGTTATCTGTTAGAACAGAATACAAAAAACTGATGAAAGAGGCTACAAATGAAAAAGATAAAAACAAATATGACATGTTACAATTGGCTGCTAAAGTAAATGCAAATGCTTGTTATGGATATATAGCACAATCAAAGATAGGGGGTATGTGGACAGACCCTGATGTGGGTGCTGCTATTACAGCCACAGGTCGCAAGGCTGTGGACACACTAAGAGTGAAGGCTGAAGGTTTAGATTATCTTGTGGTAGCAGGTCATACAGATTCTTGTTATGTGCAGATTCCATTTGAAGATGTAGAGAAGGCTGTTGAAATATTCAATCAAGAAATAAATGAGGACTTGAACACTAGAGGACTTCTTGAAGTAGAGTTTGAGGCTTACTTCGATTACTTTTTCATAGGGAGAGGTAGACAGGGTAAGGGAAAGAATAGAAACTTCGGTCTATATACATGGCCTGAACATAAGAAAAATCAATTGAAAGTTACAGGGTATGAACACAAATCTGCTAGTGCATCACCCATCACTAAAGAAGTGCAAGATATTGTTTTTAGGTCAGTATCAGTCAATGAAGATGAAGATATTGTATCTGAAAAAATAAGAAACATATCACTAAAATTAAGAAAAGGTGAATATGATTTAGATGAGATTGCACCTTATGGGAGATTAGGTAAAGCACAATATCAAGGTGTTCCACCTATGGCTGCTAGAGGTATGATATATTACAATGAAAACCTAGACCCTACAGAAACTTTTCGTGTGGGTGAAAAAGGTCAATGGATATATGTGAGTGAAACCCCTGAGGGTATGCCTCATACTATGTCTATTGCGTTTAGAGATAGTGAAGAAATTAAAGACTTCACAGTAGATTATTCAATTTGTGTTGAAAAGTTCATTAGAAGTAAAATTGACACAATTTACAAAGAATTAGGTTGGGATTTACCCTACGCCTGTGGCGATAAAACTCCCAAAAAATATTGGTGATAAAAATGAGTAAAATAGAAGATGAAGTATGTGCAAAAATTATGATGAGAGCAGAAATAGGAAAAAGAAAATACGGTGTTACAATGGAAAGGGATGACCTAACTCTTGTAGAATGGATGAGACATCTTTCCGAAGAATTGATGGATGCTCTAGTCTATATAGAAAAACAGATTCAAATGTTGGAGGGAGAGTAATGCGAGGTCAAAGGATTGCTACTCATCCTAGAAGAGATATATGTTGGTGGTGTGGGGGTCAATTGATTTGGCAAGCAGACCATGATAAAGAAGATTTAATGGGTGAAAAAGGTATAGTAACACACTTACAATGTTCATCATGTAACGCATTAGTTGAGTACATTTCACAGGAGGGGGAAGAATGACTAGGTATGATTGGGCTAACTCAGATTACGTTATGTACAAAAGAGCATTGAAAGCAGAAGTGTTAGAATATATGCGTGACAAAGATATTGGTATGGAGGAAGCATACCATTACTTTGAGAAAATAGGTCGAAGGCCATCGCTAGGGACGATGAAAGCAGTTCGTAAAGAAGTTGAAAGAAGGAGTAAGAATAAATGAGTTTACACAAGTTCAACCCTAATGATAAAGGCTTTACAGAAGAGGCCGCATATCTCAATGAAGAGTTAGAAGAGTCTTACAATATGAGCACATATGCTTGGCATCCGGGTATGGTAGATGATGATAACAACATGATGAAGTTGAGGATGACTAAGAGTACACTAACTACCTTCAAGATGTGTCCTAGACAATATTACTATCAATATATACTTAGAATACCACAGGGTGAAACTATACCTATGGTGAGAGGCACAAATGTGCATAATGTGGTTGAATACTTTTGGAAGCAAATTAATGAAGATGTTTTAGAAGTAGTAAAGAAGTTATTAGATGAAGATAAACAAATAACGGCTAAGAAGTTATTAGAAGATTTCTTACCTACACCTGAAGATGGTTTCCACTATGAAGAAGGCACAGTCATAGAACAATGGTTTGAATGGAATTGGCTAAGATTGTTAGTGTGTCATACTGACAAAACAATGAATCTATGGCAGCCTGTTGGAAACGAGTTAGAAGTACACGCTATGGAAGATATAGAAGTAGACGGTGTAATAGTTCCTGTGCATTACAAAGGGTATGTAGACCGAGTGTTTTCAGATGGACAAGGTGGCTTCATAGTAATGGAATTAAAAACAGGTAAATGGAAAGAAAAACCCTACAAATATTCAGGAATGAGATTTGAAATGGAGTTCTACAGAATGATGTTGGTTAAATCTGATTACTCAGAATACTTACCTGTTACACAATGGGCTTGGGAATATCCTTACGGACAAGTGAACGGGGGTGATGGTGCAACTTGGGTCATTGAAGATACTAAGAAACTATCAAGATACGCTTCTAAGTCAATAAAAACCATGCAAGAGAAAGTAATTAGAGCACATTTGAACAATGATTTTCCTCCGGTACATACAGAGAATTGTAAAACGTATTGCCGTCACACAACAATGCCTTGTGGCTATTGTGATTACATTGATATATGTCCGGGTTGGAATATGATAAAGGAGATGACATTATGAAGTGGAAAGATATAATATTGAATAACAGCGAAATGAATAAACAAGATAAAAAATGGTTGAAAGAAATGATAGGGAAAACAAAAATGGAATTAGATAAATTAGTGTTGGCTAACAATAGTTTGCTACAAGATTTTCCTGAATTACCAAAAGTAAACGTCTATCTAAACATGGATGGTAATGAAAACATTAGAGTTGCTAATGGTTATCAACAAGATTTGTATGATGGTGGTTACTATGCATTTGATGTAGCAGTTAACCCTAAAGAGTTTTTACTTTATGGTATGAGCGCACCTTCTGTAATCGCTAACAAGGCTTTGAAAAAATACATAAAGATGTTAAAGTGATTATATGTTTGTAGAATTAGATTATCCTAGAGAAGTTCTAGAGATAGGTATGAACGGTCAAAGGGGTTTCAGAAGGATTGTACACAACGCACAAGACTTAGAAAGATATTGGAAAGGGAAAAACGGATTGGGTAATGTATACTTCACAGCCTATGGTTATAGAGGTACTACACCACCTAAACATCATAGAGTGGATTATAACACACCTATAGTTAGACATTTTGTTTTAGACTTTGATTGTAAGGATTTTAAGAATAAGGGTAGAGATGTTGATTTTTCTTTTATGCATGAACAAGTAAAAAGGCTACACAAACACTTACTTAGAAATGAAATCAAACACTATGTGTGGTTTTCAGGAGGTGGTTTTCATTTTTGGATTCCAATTAAAGATACTATATTACCAAACTCAGGTTTAGAAGTGAGTAGGATAAAAACTGCTGGTAAAACACTAATATCTGAATGGGATAAAAAGTTAAACATATCTTGTTGCGACCCCACAGTTGCTTTTGATTTCGCAGGTATGATTCGTATACCTAACTCATATAATTTTAAGAGAAAGTGTTGGAGTATACCTTTAACATCTGATGAGATACTTAATTTAGAGTATTATGATTATTTAGATGATGCACAAACACCTAGAGTCGGTTACACAGATTTAGTTAGTAATGGAGAGCCTTTGCATCTTGAATTACCTAAAAAGAAAGTTATTGTATTTAAGAAAAAAGAAGAAAAAAGAGATATGCCGGATGTTTCTTTTGGGAATATGTTAGTGCTTCCATGTTTAGTTCAATCAGCATTAGGTGAAGGAAACCCTATTCATAAAGCAAGATTCCATTTAGTTAATTATTTATCTTCTAGATTAAGATGGTTTCTCCATCCTGATACTGTAACACAAGAGAAGAAAAATGAGCATATAGAAAAAATAGTTTCAATATGCGAAGCGCAAGGTTGGGTTGATTTTAATAAAAATATAACTCACACACAAGTTAGTAGTATAGTAAATGGAAAATATTCTCTAAGTAGTTGTAAGACCTTAATTAACGAAGGTTTGTGTAGCGGTATTTGTATGTACTATGATGGTACAGCCGGGGATGTGATATAATGCGTAATAGATTATCATGTAGATGGTGTGGTGCTAAAGTACATTGGGGGCATGACAAAAGGGGGAAATGTGATGCTTGTAAATAAGTGTAGAGTCTGTGGAAATAAACTTGGTACAAGAAACCACACAGCGAGAAAACACTCTACAACCAATCTTTGTTTTGACTGTATGAGAAATCCACCTTTAGGAGAAAGATGTCTAGCCACTACAAGTAGAAATGAAAGATGTAAAATAAGAAAATATAGAGACACCAACTACTGTAAAGTACACCAACACTTGAGGGGAAAATAATGCCTAAACCTGACTTAATAATAGATAGTAACGAAAGAGGTAGTCTATGTGAATCTGTAATTAGAAGAGCACAAAGAGAAGGTTTGGTTGTGCTTAGAAAACAATTAGTGGTTGGTGACTATCTTTCAGGGGCGGCATGTATTGAAGCAAAGAGCATAAACGATTTGTTTCTTTCTAGTCACAGCGGTCATCTGTGGAGGCAATTGGAAAACATGGATATGAACTATGAAAGATTTTTTCTTTTGGTTCATGGCTCAATAGCGAAGTACATCAGTATGGCAAAGAATAATGGTAAGAAAGTTAGTTATTCAAGAGTGCAAAACGAATTATTAGGCACAATAGCAAGAGTGATGTCTGATTTTGATTGTCAAGTTTTCTTTACAGAAAATACATCAGAAGCAGCCATGTTTGTTGTTAAACTACATGATAAATTACACAAGCCAGCATCAAGGCATGGTGCTAAAGCAATCAAGAGAGTAAGCACAAATGATGTTCGTTTAGATATGTTATTGAGTATACCGGGTATAGGTAGAGAGATGGGAGAGAAATTATTAGAAAACTGTGGCTCTATAGAAGAGATGGCATTTTCTGAATCACTAAAAACAATAAAAGGTTTAGGAGAAGTTCTTAGAGGGAGAATTGTTGAAGTAATAACAAGTGAAGAACCTGTGATAATTCAACGTAAGAAGAAAAGTTAATTTTTGTATAAATAATATTAGAATTATTAGAATAATATATATACTGACCTCTATAGGGGTCAATATGAGAAGAGCAGAAGATTATCAAGCAACACAAAATTACCCTTTATTCAAAGGCTATCTAGACCATTTTAATTCAATTTCAATTGATAACGAAATACCGGGAATGTTATCATTCTTTTTCATTCAAGGGCAAATAGCAGTACCTTATGTGCGTATACCGTGGGGTAGTACACACTTAGACCCTAGAGTTCATTCTTTTTGGATTCAATCTAGTAGAACGGGTAAGTCAATAGCGTGGGAGTTTATTGGAGATGTTTTGAGAGATGCTGGTATTAGTAGTGATTTATACACCACAGGTACAGATGCAGGTCTTATTGGAGGTTTTGAAATGGAAGAAGATAGTGAAGGAAACAAAATTACTACACTTAAAGAAGGTATGTTAACAGGTCAAAAAGCATTGAACTTTGATGAAGGCTCTATCATATTAAATCCAAACAAACATAGTCAAGAAACTGTGCTCTACTTACAGTCTGCTTGCAATCCTGTGGGAAGCAATAACAACGTCTTAGTCAAACACACAAAAATGGGTAGAATAGAAACAGAATCTTTAGTGTCATTGTGGATTACCACATATCCACCTAATGGTGTAAAGGAATATGTGTTGACTAAAGGCATCTTTCAAAGAGTATTGCTATATTGGAGTACGTGGACAAGAGAAAGACGACAACAAGTGAGTGAGCGTAGAGCCGCTTCAGCATTCAAAAAAACTGCTTCTATGGATGTGGATTATAGTGAAATAGTTGATTACTTTACAGGATTAGAAAAAAGGTTGAGAGATAAGGTTCTTTCGTTAAGTGAAACCCCGTTTGTACAATGGGATGGCATGTCTCGTAAAGAACAAGAAGATTTGGTTCAATCTGTTATGACAGAAATGTTTTCGGCTGATGAGAATACATTCTATCCCGCTTTATATGATGCTATTGATGATTACTATTCTCTATTAGAGAATCTAAACCCTAGCATTCTAGAGGTTGTGTCCTCTTTCATACCTGCTATGGAAAATAATACATTGATTATGGCTACACACTTTGCTATGATGGATGAAAGTTGGATTGTTGAAGGTAGGCATGTAGATTACGCGAAAGATATTCTTTATGATATATTTAAGAATCTAATTTTATGGCTTGAAGATGAGGTGGATGTAGGGCCAAAACTACAGGAGAAAGCAGTAAACAGAAGCAAATGGCTCAAAGCATACAACGCTGTCGCTGGTATAGAACTAAGTAACAGGGGAGAAGGTTGGAGAGCGAAAACTAAGATGATGAAATCTTATGAAACGCAAACTGATTGCTCTCCGGGTAGTGCTTACAATAACTATGATAAATGGGGTAGACAATTGTTCGATGAAGCAAAAGATGGTAGAGTGGTGTTTGTGAGAAAGAAAGAAGGCTTAGAGGTGAAAGAATGAGTAACGTGCTATCAATAGATATTGAAACAGCAAACTTCTCTTGGGAAATAGGTGGTTGGAACAACCTATCCTTGTTTGAGCCTACAGTTGTAGCCACATGGGATGGACAAGAAGGTAACGTCTTTACCAAAGCCGAGATTGATGATATAGAAGGGGTAACGGTACACGATTTACACCCACAAGTGCTTGGTGATTTCCTATCTGAACATATAGCAAAAGGCGGTCAGATATTAGGCCATAATATAATTAGTTTTGATTTACCTGTTATCAGAGAATCAATGGATTGTTGGGCTGCTGGTGATATACTATCTAAAAAAGATTCAATCATTGACACTAAAGTATTATTTTCAAAGTCATCACTATCATATGGTAATTTACAAACATCGTTAAATGATTTAGCAAAGTATAATTTGGGTGCAACTAAATTGATGAAAAGTGAAGAAGCACCGACAGCATGGAGAGATGGAAAATATCAAGAAGTCATTGAATATTGTCTCAAAGACACACAACTAACCTATGACTTGTATATGTTAGGTAAAGAAAACTCCATGTTGAAATCAAGATGTGTTGATACAGGAGATATAAAAGAGGTGATTTTAGAATGGTAAAGAAAAGTGAATTAGAGTTAATGCAAAGAATAAATTATTTAGAAGGTCTGTTAATCGGTTTTACTGATTTTGTAAGTCAAGGACATTCTTTAGGTGATATAATGAGACAGAGTGCTCGTATAAGTGATATAATATTCCCTGTAATCAAGGAAAAAGGAGATGAAGAAGAATGAATGATGAAAAAATAGACCCATTACATAACAACATAAGAGCAGCAAGAGCGATTGTCAACACGGTAAGAACCACACTTGGCCCTAGAGGTAGAGACAAGATGATGGTTGATGCCGCAGGTAATACCATAATAACAAATGATGGTGCAACAATATTACGTGAAATCGAGGCCGCACATCCAGCAGCCAAGATGATAATTGACATTAGCAAAACACAGGAGAGTTTGTGTTATGATGGCACAACAAGCACAGTAGTGTTAGCAGGTCAAATGCTTGCTGATTCTGAAAATCTATTCAGTAAAGGTGTACATCCTTCATTAGTCTGCGATGGGTATAACAAAGCGGCTAGAATTGCTGTAAATTATTTAGAAAGTGAATTATCTTTTGATGCTACAGACGAAGATTTACTAAAAGTCGCACAAACAGCGATTTCAGGAAAAACTCTATCATCAGCAAAAGATATAGTGTCAGATTTATGTGTTAAAGCGGTGAAAATAGCGGGTAGTGCGGAAAAAGTCAATGTGATAACATATCCCGGTGGCTCTTTAACAGACTCTTACATGTTCACAGGTGTGGTTGTTAACAAAGACTACGTTGTGGAAATGGATATACCTGAGAAAACTCAAGCAGTATTATTGATGAGTGGTTTAACTAAAGATGAAAAAAACAACACCCCAACACAACAAGTTAACATCAGTAACATAGATGACTATGAGAAAATAATGGGAAGAGGCTCAATGATTCTAACTGACAACGCAAAAAGAATACAAGAATTACTACCTGATGGTGGAGTTCTTTTCTGTAGAGATAATGTAGAGGATTCAGTTATAGCGTTTTTGAATAAACACAACATAGCAGTAGTCAAAAGAATGCAAGAAAGCACATTAAGAGGCTTATCATCATCTTTAGGTGTAAGAGTTTCTCATGGTGTGGATGATTTAGAAACATCAAAACCTTGCACAATTAATAGAGAAAAACATAATGATGTGTACTATCTATTTGTTGAAGGTGAAGCAAACTCATCCCAATCCACTTTGGTAGTAAGAGGTGCAAGTCATACCACCTTAGAAGAAGTAGAGCGAGGATTCGATGACGCATTAGGTGTTGTATCACTTGTGTTAAACGGTGGTAACATAGTTGCAGGTGGTGGTTCTGCTTACGCAGCCATAGCAAGCCATCTAAGAACCGAAGCACCTAAGGTCAAAGGCATGGAACAAATGGCAATCAACTCATTCGCTGATACTTTAGAAATAATACCTGCGACTATAGGAGAAGTAGCCGGACACACACCCCTAAAGTGTGTTTTTGCTTTGCGTAACGCTATAGTAGAGGGAAAACTAACGTATGGCCCTGATGTTGAAAACATCAATGAAATAGTTGATATGAAGGAATTAGGCGTTGTAGAACCAACACAATTGATAAAGCAAGCCATCCTTAGTGCAACTGAGGTAACTACAGCCATTTTGAAGATAGATGACATCGTAGTAAAGAGAGGGGAATAATTTTGGGTAGGTTCATGGACAAATTAAAAGTTAGTTGTAGACAATGCAATCATGAACATGTTCCTAGAAGATTAACTGCTCGTTACCATGATGGCCTCAGAAGAAGAGTACACCTTTGGGAATGTAAAGAGTGTGGTCATATATGGGTAGATAGTGCTTTTAAGAAGAAATAATTATAATACATATCATTGTATCACAACATGGGGGTTTGCGAGATAAAAACAGATTCGACAGTTCATCAGATAATGTCTCTTTTTCTCAACACTATGCACCGCTACGGGGTTTGTTCTTTTCCCCTATTCTGTTTTCCCCCTAAATTATATATTTGATGATGCATGGACAGAGAAAAACAATATAGTAGTAGTTTACTTTTTACACTATGTCTTTATTTACATGGTTTGCTCGCAAGTTAATGACCCTTATGGGTGAGGTATATGTGTGGCTTGATAAGAGAGTAAAATATACCGAAGAAGAAGTAAAAACTGTACTTGGTTTATCCATAGATAAAGACTTACAAACAAGTTCAAGATATGATTTGTGTCGTAGAGTTGAAGAAACTTTTGGATTAAAGAAAGACTCTTTTTGGAGTTTACAAAGCACACAAAAAATAAGATTCGCAACACAACAAGCGAGAAACCTGAAGAAAACCGAGTGATACTATGGTAACATTAGAACATATTCTTTCTCAACCGTATGATATAGAATTGGCTATGTTCTATATCAATACATTCTTTATGATTATGTCTGTGCAAATAGGCCATCTTTTTTACACTTTATACAATGAAAAGGGGGGTTACAATGAAAGATAGAAAACACCACAATGGTGCTTGTAAAATGTGGCAAGCGTTCATGATAGAATCATTTGAAGATTGGGATTAATATGGATTATGAGTATTGGGATGCGCAAATAGAAGGTTTTGAACAAGCATTCAAGAAACCTATTTGGAGA
>CERA01012668.1_pt1 | contig 18900 bp, 15 predicted proteins | sample 530881 | NCBI WGS metagenome assembly CERA01 (sample SAMEA2621061, study PRJEB7988) | marine metagenome | biome: marine biome (ENVO:00000447); feature: deep chlorophyll maximum layer (ENVO:xxxxxxxx); material: "saline water (ENVO:00002010), including plankton (ENVO:xxxxxxxx)" | depth 50 m
GTTTTGACCTCTTCGAATTATCAAAGATATGAGAAAACAATAATTACGGTTTTGAGAGAACACTGTGATGTTTATGAAGCAGATATTATTCTAAATCAGGCTTTTGGGGATACGGTTGAGATTATAATACTAGAAAAGCCTACCACTTGCTCTGCTGAAACGGTTTATAAGACCATTCAGCAGGCAAATCTATCTGGACAGCTAACAATAAAAGACTCTGACTGCGTAGTCGAAATAAATTACCTACCAGAAAAAGATCACATTGTAGGTTTAACTATAGATCACAATGTACAGGTGGATAGATTGCAACAAAAGAGTTTTATCATTAAAAACGATGATGATGTTATTGTTGATATTCTAGAAAAAGAGATGGTATCTAACATAATTTGCTTGGGTGTATATTGTGTTGACTCAATAGATTTTGTTCGAGCATATGAAAATATATGTTCCAGTGATGTATATAAGCATGAAAATGAAATATACGTCAGCCATGTCATATCTTATTTGATAATTTGTAATTCTCATATTTTTGAATATGTTGAAGCTGATCGTTATGTAGATTGGGGAACTGCAAATGAGTGGTACAAAGAAATGGAAAAACATAATACATATGTTTTTGATATAGACGGTGTTATACTGGAAAATTGTGGCAAATATGGCTCTAGGAACTGGTCCAACTACTTCAAACCTATAGAAGAAAATGTTGAAATCTTAAAACGCTTGTCAGATACAGGAAACGAAATTATATTTATGACGGCTCGACCAGAAAAATACTTAAGCGTGGTTAAAGAATACTTAAAAGAAAAAGGTATAACATACAAGACAATTATTTCTAATTGTAATCATAGTAAGAGGATTATAATTAATGATTTTGCTGCCACTAATCCATATCCATCTTGCGCCGCAATTTCTATAAAAAGAAATGACAAGCTTAGTAGTTATCTAAAATAAAAAAATGAATAGTCAATTAATTAAAATAAAAAAATCCGATGTTTGTAATTTAAGTAGAATACCGATCGGTGTTGAAAAAAACCCCTGTTATAGAACAGCAAAACAAATTATCGATATGGAGAGCGCAGAAACTAAGTTTAATGCCGCTTCTTATTACAAGGAAAGCCCACTGTATAAACATTACATTTCATATTCTCCAGATTCAATTTATAGTTTATACAATGCGGTTGATAAACTGAAAAATTATACAGTGACTAATCCATTTTTACCTTGGATTTACAAAAAACCCTTAAAAACAATGACTGATATTGCGTTTATAAGCTTTGAAACAGAAGATTTTGTTTATAAACAAGTTTTAAAGATAAAGCAACTAATTGATTCTTTTAGAGAAAACGGATATAGTCCAAAACAATTTCCTGATCGCAAACAAGGAAATATCACTGGATACTTTATTAAAAAAAATAATTTAAAAAAATTTTATATTGTTAGTGGTAATCATCGCACTTCTGTGTTCTTTGCTTTGTTTCCAGATCAAGAGTTACCTGTATCTTATGAGAGCGTAAAATTTGCAAAACCAAGAGAGTTACAAGGTAGAGAAAAGAGTGACTTTTTGGAAGTATACGATAGTAAAGATGCATCGTCTTGGGCGTCCGTCAGAAGTGGATTTCTAACATCTGCCGAGGCACAAAAAATTATGGAGGTTTATTTAAATGTCTAAATACACAAAGGAAGAAATAAAAGAAAAAGTAAAAAAATTTAAATTAGAAAAATCTTGGAATCATTTATACGAGTTTCCAGGGGGAATAAAAACCGTCAGCAATAAAGTGAACAGCCCTGGGTTCAATACAAACAAATGGAAAAGATTAGATCCAATTGTAGAAAGCCTATCTCCAAAAGGAAAGACAATGATTGATGTAGGATGCAGTGACGGATATTTTTCTATAATGTCAGCGAAAAAAGAAATGTCAAAGGTTTACGGCATCGACCCCGATCATACAAGAATAGAAAGAGCAAATTTTGCTAAAGATGTTTATGGTCTTGAAAACACTAAATTTGAAGTGTTTGACTTATACAAATTAGACGAAAAGAATAAATTTGATATAGTTCTTGGTTTGGGTTTAATACATCGTGTACCAAATATGGATGCTTGTTTAGATAAGCTAGCTGCAATAGGCAAAAACATAATATTAGAATTTAAAACTTTAGATAGTGAAGAATCAACATACAAATACCATGGTGGCAATTCTAAATCTAATGAGTGGAACGGATTGCATTATACGCCAACAAAAAAGTATGTAATCGATAGAATGAAAAAAAATGGGATAAACGGTTATCACACTTATGAGGATAGAAAAAGTGGTTTAAACTATAAAAGAACAGTAATGTTGTTCACAGAGGAAAGTTAAAATGAAAAATACAGTATTTGAACAATTTAAAGACAGGCACACTGCACAGAGGGTTTTTATCATAGCAAATGGTCCAAGTCTAGCTGAAACTAATTTAGATTTGTTAAAAAATGAAACAACAATAGCTATGAATAGAATTTCTCTTATTTATGATAAGAATCCAAAATGGAAACCAACTTATTATTTATTTTCTTCTACTAATGTTAGAAACCCAGTGTGGGGTTCTGCTTGGACAGAATCAGTAAGAAGGTCCGCGTCTGATCCAAAAACAACATCCTTTATAGCACGAATCTTTAAACCAACTATCGATCCTAAAAATAAATATCCACAAATAAAATGGTTTGATTCTATGTCAGAAAACAAGCCGGATACATCTGGAAATATTCTAGAAAGCTGCTTTTCAACCAATGTTGTTGACAGGATTGACAAGAGCGCAACTACTATAAGTTTAGCACTACAGTTATCTTATTATATGGGCTTTAATGAAATTATTTTTGTAGGCGCCGATTTAGGCTGGACGGCAGATAGAGGCTCAACCAGCGATCCTAACCACTTTGATAAATCTTACAGGGCTGATATACCAGAAAATAAAGTATACAAAGCAAATAATCAGATGAGAAATATACATTCTCTTGCATATAAAAAGTTTTTAGAAAAAGACAAAAGCGTTAAATTTTTTAATGCATCTAAAAAAACAAAGCTAGATGTTTATCCAATAATAAATTTTGAAGAGTATGTTTTGAATAACAAGCTGGTGTACGAAGAAGAGAGAATGGTCGAAGCTAAAGGTTTTTGGGATAAGCCACATCAATTTAAAATTAATTAAATTATTAAATGAGATGATGTATAATATTTAAGAAACACGGAGAGTTAAATGAGTAGATGTTTGGTTACTGGTCATCGCGGATACATAGGAAGCCATCTCGTTAAAGCGCTAGAAGAAGCGGGTCACGAGGTATTAGGTATCGATCTGGTAGAAGGTCATGACATAAAAAAAGACCTCAAGGATAAATTTCACCCTCATTACTATAATTTCAAACCAGAATATGTTTTTCATTTAGCTTGTTTCCCACGCGTTGCTTATAGTGTAGAAAACCCTGTTATAACGATGGAAAATAATGTTTTATGCACAAGCTGTGTTTTAGATTTTGCTAAACAAGTTGGAGCAAAAAGGGTTATCTATTCTAGCTCTTCTTCTGTTGTGGGTAATGGTAATGGACCTACGAGTCCCTATGCTTTACAAAAATTAGTATCCGAGATGGAATGCAAACTATATTCAGATTTATATGATTTAGATACAGTATCTCTTAGATATTTTAATGTATACTCGGAAGATCAGACTGTAGACGGTCCTTATTGCACTGCAATTGCCAACTGGATGGACAGTATAAGAAAGGGCGTAAATCCGTATATCACAGGAGAGGGAGATCAGTGTAGAGACATGCTTCATGTCTCTGATGCTGTGCGTGCAAACATTTTTGCGATGACAAGAAAGGGTGATTTTAATGGCGAGCATTACGACATTGGCACCGGGACAAATATTTCTTTAAATGAAATTAAAGAAATAGTACAAAAAAACCTACCAAGTGTTAGGTTCGATTATGTTGGAAAGAGAAAGGGAGATGTTTTATTTACGTGTGCTAAGACTGATAAAATAAAACAACTTGGCTGGCAAACATCAGTTGCAATTAAAGAAGGAATAAATAAGTGCTTTGAGAGGTTGAAAAATGAAAAATAATACGATTGGAGTGGTAGGACAAGGTTTTGTTGGAACTGCCATAAGAGAAGGCTTTAAGGACTTTGTTCAGATTGAAACTTATGATAAATTTAAACAATCAACCTGTGATTCTCTTGAACAATTAAGCCAGAGGGCAGAGATTATTTTTGTTTGCCTTCCCACTCCGATGAGAAAAAGTGGAGACTGTGACTTATCTATCGTCTCTGAAACGGTTTACAAGCTAGACTCTTTTGGCAACGACAACATTGCAGTTATAAAATCTACAGTTTTACCAGGAACAACTGAAAAATTTAACAAAGAATGTAACAATTTACAAGTGTTATTTAATCCAGAGTTCTTAACCGAGGCTAATTTTATTAATGATTTTAAAAATCAAAATAGAGTTATAATTGGTGGTCCAAGACCTGGAACTACAAAAGTTAAGAATCTTTATAGAAAGTGTTATCCTACGGCATCCATAATCAAAACAGGATCAAACACAGCAGAGATGGTAAAATACTTTACTAATTGTTTTCTGGCTACAAAGGTTAGTTTTTCTAATGAAATTAGACAAGTATGTGAAAAAATAAACGTAGACTATGATAAAGTAGTAGAGTATGGTCTTTACGACCAAAGAATAGGTAAAACACATTTTAGCTCCCCTGGTCCTGATGGCAAATTTGGATTTGGAGGCTCGTGTTTTCCAAAAGATATCAACGCTTTGATCAGTTTTGCTGAATCAGCAGGTATGAACCCTGCAGTGTTAAAATCGGTTTGGAATAAAAATTTAGAAGTAAGACCAGAAAAAGACTGGGAACAGCTTAAAGGTCGCGCAGTTAGTGAAGAATAAGGAGTAAACATGACTGAAGTAAAACATACAAATTTATCAAAACAAGCTATTGGTGCGCTAATGATGGCACTGCAAAAATCTCTAATGGAGCAATCTGATATTGTTCCAATGTTGGAGAATTTTAAGATGACAAGCTCACCAGAAGGATTAGTTGTTTTAAATCCGCCGCTAGTGAAACTTAATGACAACACAACGTCGTCAACAGATTGGGATGTCATTACCGATCAACCCGACACGCTATAAAGGAGAGCTAAATTGCCAATTTATGTTTATCAGTGTGGAGACTGTTTAGGAGAGTGGAAAGAAAACCATTTAATGTCCGAATCAATAGATGAATGCCCTTGGTGTAGTTCTAAAAACATTGGACGAAAGCCAACAAACTTCTCCTATAATGCTAATAAACAGCAAAAAAAGAAAAAAACTGGTGATTTAACGAATGAGTTTATTGAAAACTCAAAAGAAGATCTCAAAAATCAAAAAAAGGAACTAGATAGTAGCAGATGACACACCTTTTCTTGACTCTCTCAACCATTCTTAATATTGTTTTTGTCTGGTATATCGTTCAACTCTTAAGGAGGTTTTTAACTTTTCAAGAAGAATTAGACGGCTTCAGTGAAACACTAGAAGAATACAGAGATCATATTAACATTGTTAATGGTCTTGAGCGTTTTTATGGCGACGAAACACTAGGAAACCTACTTCGTCACTCAAAATCTCTCGTTGAGGAATGCCAAAGTTTTCAGCGTGTCCTTAGACAAGAGGAAGAAGAGTATGCCAAGGAAGAGAACTAAAAACCATTATTTTCGCAGAGAGCATCAAGATGCTATTGTGGAGTATTGTCAAACGCAAGAGCCCAAGCGCCGCAACGAGCTTTACAAAGAATACATTGGACCAGTGTTTGACGAAATGGTTGACAAGATAGTTTACACTTATAAGTTCACATCTCTCCCTAATATTGACTCACTCAAAGACGATTGTAAAAACTGGCTCATTACTGTTTTAAACAACTTCGATCCAGATAAAGGCTCCAAAGCGTTCACCTATTTTAGTGTTGTTTCAAAAAATTGGTTCATTGCGGAAGTTAAAAAAACCTCCAAAAAGGCTAAAAGAGAAACCCATCTTGAAGAATATTTTCTAACTCACTCCGGTCAGTCAAATACAACCACTATACAACAATTAGTAGTTCACAATACCTATATTGAAGATAGAAACAAGCATGAATTTTTCTCACACCTTAATAAAGAAATTGAAGGTTGGAAAAAGATGCCCCTCCGCGAAAATGAAGTGAAGACTATTAAAGCAATCGAGATTCTTTTTAACGAAGCGAGTAATATAGAAATTTTTAACAAAAAAGCTATTTACTTGTATATTAGAGAGATAACTGGGCTTAACACAAAGCAGGTTGTAAGTTCTCTAAACAAGGTGCGTAAGAGATACGCGGAGTTTAAAAAAGAATGGGACGATCAGTAAAGGACCTAGAGGTCTACATTAAAGAAGCAATAGACAATATTCGCGACGATCGCGATATCACAGCCACACTCCTCACACAAGTTTTTGCAGAAATCACCAATGGTCAAGAAACTCACAAAGATTTAGGTTTGATCGCAGCCAAGTATGTAGAAACTTTACAAAGATCCAATGAACAATTAGTAAAACTTACGTCCATTATGGCTAAGAAAACTGATTCTAGTGTAGAACTATCGGAAGACGACAAAAGAGAGCTTTTTGACGTAATCCAAGGGGAAAAATAAAGGATGGCAAAAAATCGTTCTTTCTTAAATAATACTAGCACCCCCGTAGATTCAGTCCCTTTTGACAAGATAAATGGAGATTTTGTTGGATGGTTAAAAAATCAAGCGCAAAGCCAAGCACAGAGCGATAGCTATAAATCAAAAAATATATTTTATGGGGACTTCATAGCACAAGTATTTCCAGATGGCTTATCCACAGCGGGGAACTTGTTTTTTGATCCACTATTGGCTAGCGTAAAACTATCTGAAGAAAACATACAAAGTGAAAATTTTGAACCGTTTTTGGCAATCGTCAATGTACCCTCGTTAACACATATAGAAACCCCAGATCTTAAACAGCCTGGAGAAGCTGGTTATGATGATTATGTTAAAAAAATTGAAGATATTGTAGCAAATTTAGGTATTTTTAAATCATATGATTATCTAGGTGAAACTCCGACCCCTGGAGCTAAAGTCGCTGTAAGTTTTGGAGATCCTGTAACGTTAACTGATCCATTATTTGAGTTTCCTTTAGCTGGTGCAGGATTTGACGCTGTAGCAAGAAGGTTAGCAGCATCGGGTCACTTTGGCGAGTGCGCCATGAAAGGTGCCACCGGCGGTGGAACCAATGGTCATAAATTTGGTACTCGCAGCTTACTTGGTAAATTAGAAGCGTTAGATAGAAATATTCCTCTTCCTGTATTAAAACATATATCACAAACATTGAATTGCGACATCTCACTCATTAGGGGATTTATAATTACTGAAACTGGTGGTCGTAAGCCAAAAGCAAATAACTGGAACGGTGAAGCCGATTTAAATAAAATGCCGCATTTTCTTTTTATGATAAGCAACCATTGGACTAAAAAGTATCGAGCAGTTTTTAAAAAACAGCCAAATGTAACTTGGGCTGGTAAAAGATTTACCAATAGCACTGGAATTTGGGGACAAGGGAGATCACTTTGGGACCGAGGTGCGTACGCAAACACATCATGGGGTATTTTCCAAATTCATCCGTGGGGAGGTGTCCCAAAAGCTTTAGGCTATAAAGATCCAAAAGACTGTGCCATAGGCATGACAAGATCAGTAGAGGCACAAGCCGACGCGCTTATTAAGTTTTGTACGGTTGTTAAAAAATCAAAAAGTGGAAATCAATACCTTTTAAAAGCTATGCAAACTTTTGATTGGTGTTCAATGGGAAAATTTTACAACGGTCAACCAAGATCTATTTGTAAATATGGCGCAAAAATGAAAGCTATATCCGACTTGGATAAACAAAGACAAACCGGCTCGCAAGTATCAGTGCCAAGCACAACAACAGCAACAACAGTAGTTGAGGTTGATTCTCCTGATCCATCAGCCGAGGAAGTTGAAGCGGCAGCTAAGAAAGCGAAAGCTAAGAAAGCGAAAGAGTCCTATTACCCCAGTTGGTATAAATCCAAAACAGAAGCAAGCAAAAACGATGAAAATTTAAAAAAACCAAATGAAGTAGAGACAACCGAACAGACTCCTAATGTTGTGGCAAAGGCTAATGAAAAAGCACAAGCAGCAGTAGATTCCGCTAAAGCGAATGGAAAAGTAGTTTATATATATGGAGATTCAAATACAAATGCCAACAAAGGCGCGATATTGGCTTGGGCAAAAAAGAACTATCCTGGTTCAAAAATAAGCTGGCAGGCGGTAGATGGAAGAAAGGCAGTCGGTCCTCAGTCAAGTAATTTAAATGGTCCAACTTCAAAATCTAATAAGGGCGGCACAGCATTGACTTCTGTGACGTCTCAAAAAGCTGTCGCAGTCATTTTTGGATCTTGTGGAGGAAACGACGCCAGTTCTGCTAAAGCTAATTCAAAAAGTTTAAAGCCTGGTGGAGCTTGGGATCAAGAACTGGAAAAACTTTATAAAAAGTTAGCATCCCTACAGTCAGGGGGCACTAATGTTGTTGTCCTTGGTCCTCCTTATGGTCAAAATCCTGATGCTGGTGGTGATAATAGCGGTTTAAAAAAACGCCGCGAGGCTATGGATAAAGCTCAAATACGAAAGGCTGCTCAATACAAAATCAGATATTTCTCTGTTTTTGAACAAACAAGAAAAATTAAACTAGCTGCTATTGCTGCAGGACTTAATCCAACCGGTGGTCATAAAGTACACTATAGAACTGGAAAAGAGAAGAAGGCTTATAGAGATTTAGTTCTTAGTCTGCTTCCCGGTACAAGACCAAGCGAAGAAGAAGTAAAAGCAGGTAAAAAAGTAAAAACAGTGGAGGGAGTGGGAAGTAACAACTCATTACAACAAAAATGCTAAATAATATAAAAGGAAACATATATGTCTCTTAAATCGGTTTTTAATCCTGACGATCTTTCACCAGAGGCTCAAAGAGCGGCAAATTTAGATTCAACTTATTTTAATAAGTGTGGAATCAATGGTGATCCATTAGTTGAACGGGTCGCAAGACTTAGAAGGCTACCAGGGGAAAAAGTAGATTACGGTCAAAATGGGACATATATTAGACAAGGAAGAAATCGCCCAGGTGATCCTGATTCTGGTTATGGAAGATATATGGGCGCTGGAGAAATTTCTATTTGTGCTGGTCCGTCTTCTAGTGACATTCGTAGATATGTCACCGGTGTGAAATCTCAAGCGTCTTTGGTCACAGAACCAAATCTAGCTAAGGACGCGGCATATATTAATATCTCCCAGCTTAATGATCCTGATGGAAACGAGAATATATCAAAAGGCACCACATCTCAGGCACGCGGTGTGTCGTCTTTCATCGCAAAGGCTGATTCTGTCAGGCTTTTATCTAGGCAAAAATTAGTTATAGCGACTAGGACAGATTTAAATTCTTCGCACGGTACTGATATTGCAAGCCACTCCAGAATAGAGTTTATTGCCGCTAATAAAGGCGAGTTACTACAGCCTGTAACGAAAGCAGAGCAAAACAACAAAAACATAAAAAAATTGGTAGAAAGAATAAACGAACTTCAATTGATAGTTAGAAACTTTCTAATAGCACAAAGTGAGTTTAATCTTGAAATATCAAAACACCAGCACGATAGTGTAGCTATTCAAGCTGTAGGTGTCGCAGCCGGTGGAGGTCCTGCAGCGGTAGCAGGCGGCAAAGTTTCACCAAGTATAGATCTTATTGTTAGCGGTATAAAATGCGCTAGCAACACTGGAATTGCTCAAGCTGATGTTATAATGAACGAATTAAAAACAACACTTGATGGTCTTACAACGGCAGAACCTTTTGGCTATGAGAATAGCGCTAGTAAAACCGTATACACAACTTAACAAGAGAAAACTATGGCAAATCAAATAACAAGATGGTATAAACAAATTGGCTCTACAGAAATAAGCTATGACGAAGCAGAAGGCATTGCTTTTGCTTCTCCAAATGCTGAGAGCTTTCTTGATGAAAATACTAACATCAAGAACAGTCAAGATGAAATTATATTTCAAACTTTTGATGAAACAATAAGAAAAGAGACAAATGTTTATCACATAACAACTCAATTTTCAATAAAGCAAGTTTTAGACATTCTAGGGAAAGAAAAGTTTAGCTCTAATGATTTTAATGAAGAATTAATTGTTACTATTAAAAGCGAAGCTTTAAGTGTTTTTGCCCAAAGTTTTAAAACAGATAAAACTTTTAATTTTGTATTGGGTTTTGCCGAAGATAGTGAAGATGATATAGCAAGCGAGGAAGTATCAGAAAGACTTCCGCAGCAAATGCTCATTACTCGAAACTTTTATGTCGACCCAGGCAACAAAGACGCTGGATCTCTAATCTACTTTCAGGTTCTATTATTTGTTGATGTTACATTGTCAGATACTATAGATTTAATAGAAAACCCAATAAACAATCTTGGGATTGAAGAGGAAACAGAAGCACTAGATTCTCCTATAGTAGATAAGGATGAAAAAAGAGGCGTTGTTGGTATAGGAGATGGAGAAGATAGATTAAACAAGCCAAATAAACTATTGAGAAAAATTTATAATGACGGCTCCACCGCTTATAAGACCACTGAGCAGGTGGATCAAGAATTATTGAGATTGGGTATCACTGATAAAAGAATTATAAATGATGATGTCCGTAAAACACTTCTTCAAGTTGGTGATCCAGTGGTTCTTAATATTTTACGAAATGCCACCGAGATAAAGACAATTGACGATGTTTATAAAAAAGTATTGAATTCAATACCTGTAGAATATTTAATACGACAAGCAGCAAAATGTACAGTTAAGCTGATCAAGTCTTCTCCTCTATCTCAGGTTTGTAATACAATTATGAGAAACCTGACCAATAGAGATGTACAAAACATAATATTGTATTTATACAATAGTGTAAATCCAGAAGCCGCCATTTTAGCTTCACTAATAAAGACAGAAACAAGTCTTCAAGATAGTGATTTAAATCAACCGACCCCTAGTTCAACAACTGTAGCTATAGTAAGAGATTTTTTAATACAAACATATCGACAAGCAAATCCACAGGAGAGAGATATAATTTGTGTTGTTGTCTTGGGTGCTATACCCGCCGCACTATCTCTTTTATCTGCTTTATCCGGTCAACAACAATTAGAAAATACTGTAAATGAAATCAAGAACATATCAAAAGAGGCACTAGAAGACATACAAGATGCAAATATAAAAGCCGGTGAACTCATTCGTAGACAGGCAGATAGTTTAGCCAACCCAGCTAGAGAGGCTATGGAGAACATAGCAGGCACCCTTGATCAATATCAAGGGATGCGTATGGGTTCCGATTCAAGTCAAACATTAAAAGAAGCGATATACAGCCTAGTAACACAAATAGTTGTCGAGACAATTGGAGCGATATTGAGAGAATTAGCTGGCTTGTGTGATGGTACGAGTGCTGCAGATTTTTCCAACCTCAAAAGTCCTGATGGAGCAGCCCAAGAATCAGAAGAGTTGGATGATTTAGGGGACCTACAATTTCCATATGAGCAAGATAATCTTCAAGAAATAGTTACGAACCCGGAGATATTTGACGAAATAGAGGCTTACCTGGAAAACAAAGTGAGCAGGAATGTTTTAGATGACTTTTTTGACAGTTTAAATGATCTTCTGACTGTATCTGAAATGTGCTCTCTGTTTTCAACATTTTCAACTGGATTGAATTACAATTCAATAATTAACAAAATCTTCTATGGTCTTTTGTCTTTAGAACGCTTTAAGTCTCTGCGAGACGCCCTGGGAGATGAACAGGGTGTTAAAGAATTGTTTCTCTTATTTGCTGGAAGCATTGATTCAAAACTATGTAAAGAAAAAATAGATGCCCTAGAGAATACGAAAAAAGTTTTAAATGCGTTATGTAGTCCCGTCAGTGATGATTTTTTAGCTGAAGATTTAAGGCAAAAACTCACAGAGGATGCTTTAAAGGCATTGAATGATTCAGAAAATCAGATACTAGAAAAGGTTATGGATTCAATCTATCAACTGCAGAACCCAAGTTTATTTAATACGCCAGTTTTTTGCGGTCCAGATGCGGACGGATCAGATAATCCTCCAATATTCAAAACATTGCAGCATGACACATCTCAATACATAGATGAAAAATTTCTTAATGATTCTTTTCTTTCTATTCAAGAGATTTTTGAGAGAGAATTAGTCGGGTTCAAAATGATTTTTACAAATCAGTTTGGCACAGGTCCAGAAAGCCTAGCAAAATTCTTTCAAGGACCACTAGCTCCTGCGAATTTAACCAATGCGATGAATAGCCTTTACAAGTTTGCGGACCCTAATAATTCTAGCATTCAAGGTCTTCAGGATGTCAATAAAGCAACTTTAAATGGCTTAGTGAATCAATTTAACACTGTCGGTAAAAAAGTTTATAACAATATTGTAGCGGCATCAAAAAACGGCATTATAACAGAAACCACACTTTTAACTCAATATATCAAAATATATTTGAGTACTATATTAAGCGATCAACCAGAGGGATCTCCAATACAATATCGACTAAATTACGGAGACTTTGAAACAGATAATATTCCTCCAAGCACTGCCGCATTAGTAGTTGGATCAACATCTTTCTTTTCTAGTTTGGAATCTCACTCCTATCAAGACTTTTTTGACAGTATTAATAATCTAAACAGCACGGAAGATCAATCGGAGTATTCAAACAACATTTTATCAACAGTTAAAAGTATATCATTTTTCGGCGCGTTGATAGAACAAATGATTAAAGAGCACGCAGAGTATGTTTCTTCTGGTAACGATTTATTTAAAAAAGAAAACTTTGATAAACTTCAAGTAAACAAGAAAAACTCTTGTGATAAATCATTGTTTGGATACGAAGATATAGTCACTAGATTTAAAGAAAATTCTGATAAATTAGGCTGTATTCTAGGTCTCAATGCGGTACCAACTGCAGTAGAAAAAGCAAAGATATATTCTTTTTATGAAGCATATGTGAGGGTACTTACAATAAATGAGTTTTTAAAAAGCTTTTTTACTTTTGCATCTTATGGTATCGATGCTATTATCCCTCCTGACTCCGAAGATAAAAAAGACTTTGATTCATTTTATTTTACATACCTTGTGGATCAGGTAAAACGAAAAGTGTTAATTTTTGAACAAAATGATATATTCTTTTTTGAAAACGTCTTGCAGGAGTCAATAAGACAGGTTTATATAGCTAGAAACAATTTAGACTTGGACAACCCTGGGTTGACAGATGAACAAATAAAATCTAACTCATTAAGAGAAATAATCTCTACATCTATAAAACAAATACAACCGGTAGTTGTGGAAAAAATAGTTAATTCTGGGTTTGCAACGAAGGGCACATTTTTTGAAGAGGGAGAGTTTGCTCAAGAATTTACAGATCCTTTACAAAATGTATATCAAACTTGTCTGAATAACATACTTGCCACTAGTCAAAATTATAATCCTCCCCCTGTAATTGAGATTGATTTTGACAATCACATAACAAAAATACCAAATGGTTTTTATTCTAAAGATGCTGAAGGTAAACCAAGCAGATTATTTAACGGTGGATTCTTTTTAGAAAATGGATTTGAAGTACAACACAAGCGCTTTGGCGAGAGTGGAGTATTTGAAAAAAGCTTGTATGACACGATCTTTCTCGCGCTACCAGAGACTGCGCCGATGATTGATGCGACAAAAACTCTTTTAACACCTTCGGAAGTTCAACAATCTGGAATATATCTTAGGGGAAACTTTAATCAGGATGTCTTTGGCGGCAGCATAATTTCTAAGTATTTGTTTGGTTCAGTGTCTAGCACTGGCAACAAAGTGCCCTCTTATGATATTCAAGACGTGTACTTTGATAACCAAGCTTTTCAGTATTTAACGAGCGATCAAGTCAAAGAATTGTCTAAAATTAATGGTTATATATCATATGACTCTACAGAATACCAAACTTATCGCAGCACTCTCGCATCGCCCGAAAATGTATTCAATAGTGTTAGTGATTTTATATCTTTAGTTGTGACTAATTTACAGTTTAGCCCATTGCCAGTTCACGCAATAAACGCTATAGAACAGGAACTAAAAGATCAAAGTAAATACTTTTCTTCTTTGAGTGGCTATAAGACTTTAAATATATTAATACCTGTTGATGAACTATCTGACACAAATTATTTAAGTTTATTTGCTGATTTAGCAAATTCATTTAGTTTAATTTTAAATGCCGAAGACAGTTCTGATTTAAATAATCAAATAGATAAACTAAGTAGGAAAGATTTCGTTAACGCTGCCCTTCAAAGAAAATACTTCGTTCAAGAGGGCACTGATGGTAAAAAGTATTTCAAACTACCTCTTGTTAAAATTCAAACTTGTACAGTAAAACCAACAGCGTTTAAGGGCGACAGTCAGTTTAGCTTCTTTCCTGAAGTTTGCGGTGAAGGGGCAGGCTTTGAGGCTAGTTTCGCAAATTCTGATACTTTTCGAGCGCTCGTGGACTCAATGCAGTATAAAAATATTTTATCTTTTGTTGCTGTATTGCTTACAGAATCGGTTCAAAAAAATTACCCTAATATGGATAATTTATTTAGGAACACGTTACAAACTCTAAATTCCTCTAAAAACAATGTTGCTGCTACGGCAGATAGAGAAAATAATCAAGATTTTTATAAGTATACACCTGAAGCCCAACTTCCTGCTGATTCTTTTGATTTTAATTTAATTAATCTTTTTCTAGAAACTTTATTAAAAGGCGCAGCAAACATGGTCGATCCAACCTGGAGAACGCCTTGGCTTTTACCTGGACCACTAACTCCAATTGGAATCGTAGCAAAAATTCTAGATGGCATACCGGACGATTCAGACCAAAGCACGCTGTCTGATGGCACTCAAGAAGCCAATAACATAATACAGGGCTCCGAAAATACTTTGGATTGCGAAGATTAGTATTTATTAAATAAACTATTTATTTGTATTGGGGGTCAATAAATGCAAGGCACTATAGGGTTAGATGCAAAGTTACCTTTACTCGAAGACAGAACAGATCTTTTTTACGGTTTAACAAAAACTGCCAAAGAAAATACAAAACAAAAGGTAAAAATGTTAATGCTTACTGCTCCTGGTGAACGTATTATGATTCCAGATTATGGGGTTGGATTAAGAAACTATCTATTTGAAAACACACCTGAATTCGATATAGAGGAAAGAATAAGAAGTCAAGTTGCAACCTATTTACCAGAAATACAAATAATTGATCTACAGGTTAATAGAGGTTCTAACCGCGAAATATCAACAACAGGACAAAGAAATCTATTGTCTGTGAGATTTGAATATCTTATAAAAGGCACGAAAAATACAGATTCGGTAACACTAGTCGAAACTATACAGAATTAAAAGGATTAATTTAGATTATGCCACCAAAAAAACCATCTATAGACTACACAAGTAGAGACTTTACCACTATAAAGAACGATTTGGTAAACTATGCCAGAAGATACTACCCAGAGACATTTAGAGACTTTTCTGTTAACTCTTTTGGATCTTTGATGTTGGATACTGTTTCTTATGTTGGCGATATTCTTTCTTTTTATTTGGATTATCAAGTAAACGAAAGCTTTTTAACAACCGCAACAGAGTACGACAATATATTAAAAATATCTAGACAGATGGGATATAAAGCAGATTTATCCCCCGCTTCATACGGCACTTTAACATTTTTTATTTTAGTTCCTGCTAATCTCACTGGTGCTCCAGATTATGATTATGCGCCAATATTAAAATCTAATAGCAAATTTAAAACTAATGGTGGAAAAACATTTACTCTTTTGGAAGATGTCAATTTTAAAGATACAGAACAAAATGAGGTTGTTGTTGGTGAGGTTGATAATAACACTGGCGTCCCAACATCTTACGCCATTCGCGCAAGAGGACAAGCCATCTCAGGAGAACTAGCTGTTACAGAGCAAGTACTAGGTTCGTATATTCGTTATAGACAAGTTGAGGTACCGGGAGAAAACATTACAGAAATTGTTTCTGTAATCGATTCAGATGGAAATCCATATTTTGAAGTCGACTACCTAAGCCAGAACACTGTATTTGTTGGAGTTGACAATAATGGGTCCGACAGTCAGACTGTTGCAAGTATTATGAAACCAATTTCTGTTCCACGCCGATATACCGTTATAAAAGAAAGAAATTCAGTTTTTTTACAATTTGGTGCGGGATCAGAAGAAAACGTTGAAGAGGTTTTGGACCCGAGCAAGGTTTTGATAAACACGCACGGCAGAACGCACATAATAGATGATTCTTTTGACCCGGCTTCTTTAATAAAAACAGACTCTCTTGGTGTAAGCCCAAGTAACACAGTATTAACAATAATCTATAGAATTAATTCTTCTGAAGATACAAACACTGCTCAAAATACAGTTAACGTTGTATATGATCCTATTTTCTCTTTTGAGAGCGAGGCTGTTCTCAATGCCAACTCTGTTACTACCACAAGAGATAGCTTAGAGGTGATAAACGAAGAGGCTTTCGTAGGTGATAATCCTTTCCCATCTCAAGAAGAAATAAAAGAAAGAGCCTTTGGAAGTTATTCTATGCAGAATAGAATAGTAACAAAAGAAGACATGATGACAGCCGCATACAACATGCCTCCAAAATTCGGCACTATTAAGAAAGTGGGCGTCTATCAAGACTCAGACTCATTTAACCAGAGAAATATTAATTTGTATGTTGTCTCCCAGAATAATTTAGGAAATTTAGAGGTTAGCAGCGCTACGATTAAAAATAATTTAAGAACTTACATTTCTAAGTTTAAAATGATTAACGATACAATTGATATATTGGATGCTAAAATAATAAACTTACAAGTAAATTACAAAATAATAGCATACCCAGACGTAGATAAATTTGCCGCTTTAGACTCTTCAAAAAATAGCATTGCTAATTTCTTTAATAGTAGAGGCAAATATGAAATTGGAGAATCATTTTTTATAACAGATATATTCTCTGTCTTGAAAAATTCACCTTTAGTGTTGGATGTTATTGACGTACAGGTTGAAACAAAAACTGGCTCTTTATATTCAGATACAAACTTTTCTGTTGACGGGAATTTAAGCAGAGATGGTAGAAAAATAATTTGCCCATTCGATTCAGTTTTTGAAATTAAATTTCCAAACACAGACATCATAGGGACTGTTCAATAATGGCTATAAAAAGATACTACGCGACAAAAGATAACACCATAACAAACGCTTTCAAATCAAACCTTGATACCCGTGGTGTCAGCGGAAATATGGGTCAATCTGATATCCTTGAAGTTTTTAGCATATATGCCCAAGTAAGTTCAAGCACTGGTCTATCCTCAGAATTAGCGCGAGTTCTTATTGAATTCGACACAACTGCAATAAATACAGATAGAACAAGTGGCATAATTCCAGCATCTGGTAGTGTTAATTTCTTCTTAACCATGTATGACGCGGAGCATACACAAACTACGCCGAAGGATTACGCTTTATTAGTACAGCCGATATCTCAATCTTGGAATGAAGGTCTTGGTCTGGACATGGAAAATTATACAGATGAAGATGCATCTAACTATCTTTCTGCTTCTAGTGGCGTTCCGTGGGCAGAGAATTCAGGAAGATCAACCGCTCTAATTACGGTCACTGGTCACGGATCGATAGGAAATAATGAAACATTTATTTTGGTCGATGCGGCTGGCGTTGCCACAACGTATCAGTTTAAAGATACTACTCCCTTTGGGTCACAACCAGGAGGCACTGCGGGGGGCACTGTAGAATTAGGCTATGGCGGCGCCACGAGCAATGCGAACATAGCAACGGCAATTGCCGCGTCAATTACTGCGACCACAAATGCTGGGTTTACTGCTGTAGTTACAGATAGCACTAAAGTTACAGTTACTCAGACAACTGCTGGCACAATAGGTGATAAAGATAATACAGATAGCGTCAATGGTGTTACAGTGGCTAACTTTACTGGCGGCGCCAATGTTGAAGGTGGCAGTTATATCGACAGTGCAGAATATACTTTCACACAATCTTTTGACTCTGGTTTCGAAAACTTAGAGGTTGATGTAAGCCATCTCGTGGAGGATTGGGTTTCTGGTGATTTAAGTAATCATGGCTTTGGTGTGCGTCTTACCGCCGCCAATGAAACTGAAGAACAATCTTATTATACTAAAATGTTCTTTGCGCGTGGATCACAGTTTTTTCACAAACGACCCATTATCGAAGCCCGATGGGATGACAGCAAAAAAGATAATCGTGGAGATTTTTTCTTAAGTTCCTCTCTTGTTCCCGCTTCTGATAATTTAATGAATCTATATCTATACAACGTGGTCAGAGGACAGCTTAAAGATATCCCAGCGATAGGGACAGGAAATATTTTCGTTAATATTTATAGCGGCAGCACCGCCCCTACTGGAAATAAACTTTCTTTACCTTTCGGCGGCGGCGTAAACTCACCAGACACTCTAACCATTACAGGCTCTCACGTCGAAACGGGTATTTACTCATGTTCATTTGCTTACGCCTCTTCAAGCATCACAAAAATATTTGATGTTTGGAATAAAGACGGGATTGAGTACCACACCGGTTCAGCGGTAACTGTACAAACCTTTAACAGTCAAAATTATAATTTTGACCAAAGATATGTCTCTAAAGTCACCAACTTACGTGCAGTTTATAATCAAGGTGAAAAGGTAAGATTTAGACTCTATACTCGTCAAAAAGATTGGTCCCCAACTATTTATACAGTAGCGAATAACGAAAT
>CERA01002711.1_pt1 | contig 18573 bp, 12 predicted proteins | sample 530881 | NCBI WGS metagenome assembly CERA01 (sample SAMEA2621061, study PRJEB7988) | marine metagenome | biome: marine biome (ENVO:00000447); feature: deep chlorophyll maximum layer (ENVO:xxxxxxxx); material: "saline water (ENVO:00002010), including plankton (ENVO:xxxxxxxx)" | depth 50 m
TGAAAGTGGCGCACTCGTATGGCTATGAGTTGAAGTCATGGTAGTCGGGAGTTTGAATAATTCTGACTCATCGGTTTCTGTCATTCCTAGTTTTAGATTCTTGAAGACACCAAGGCATCCATCATATGGATGACCAAAATCTCCTGAGTAACCACTACTTATTCCTAGACCGTATTTTGGTTTGAGAGAACCTGTTAGATTGGTATCTGCATCCCCTCTAACTAATTCTTGTAGCGCATTGATGACTCTTGACATGTGAAGATAAGAGACATTGTAATCTACATTGTATCCAAGCCATCTGCTAGGAGGGTGATACAGGGAACACGTTCTATCAATATCTGCGTTAGCACTACCTCCACCATACTCCAAATCCCTCTCTTGGGAAATTAATGGGAGAATAACATTTGGAGCATCATATGCATTACCACTCTTTGACAAATTACCAAATTCAAATTTAGTTGTGTGAGTTCGCTCTCTAGTCAACCAAACGTTTGTGAATCGAATATCCTTTGTACCATCCATTCTTTCCGGTTTGTAATTAGCGGTTCTCGTATTGACTCCATCAATGCTATGTGCCGCAGTTCTATAGAGTTTGAATGGAACAGTTCCGTAGAGATGTATCGTACCGCTATCCTCCTTCCCATCTAGTCTCATTAAATCGTCAAATGTATTTACTCCATCAGTTCGATAAACACTATTACCTGAATCAGCACTACCCCACGCCGCACTTTTCTTAGTTGCTATATATCCATTAGAAGCACCTGCACTACCTAATCTGCTCAATGAACTGGAAGGATTGAGTCCTAACATATCCTTGGAGTAAAACATATCTCCATCGGTTTCGGTTACTGTGTTTCCTGTGACATTTACATCACTTGTTCCAGTTAGTGTAATGGTTTCTGTTGAAGTTAAAACTGTAGGGTCATTGAACATTACATAATCAAAATATGGAACTAGTGGAATATCATCCACTTCTTTCAAGTCTTCTAACTTAACGGGGTTAAAATGCCAATCAAAAGTTGCCTCTACTAAACGTATGATTCCATAGCGTCTTGTGCTTCTAGGAGTGTGGCCAAATGCATAGTCAATATCATTGACTTCAAAGTTACTCTCAGTTAGTAGCGTTTGGTCAGTTACGCCAATGTATTCTTGGTGACTTGTAGTGGAAGTCTTAGATGCTTCATTTTCTAGTATTATTCCTAAGTCACGATACTGAACCGAATGTAGAGAACTTCCTTGGTGATTATGTCTTAGTTTTGAGTCAGGAAATAGGTCACCAACGGCCAATAATTCATATCCATCTGTTCTTGGGTCTATTTGTTCAAGTGCATCATATTGAATATCAACTTCTCCATTCCCCCCATCAAGAGCAGTATATGATAGAATCAAATCATCTGCATCGGGACCATAAAAAGTATCTAAGTATGTCCAACCCTTTAGTGTATTACTTCCATTTATTGGTCTGTTATTCGGAGTATCAGTTGGAGAACTGGCAGTAGCCTTGCCGTCCGGTGTTATGGAATATCCTACTGCATATCCTTGTATCTGCTGGGCTTTCCGACCATCATTGTAAATACTGTTAAATGACTTTGAAATGGTTCCTCCTTCAAATTTCTGCAAATCCCAATATCTGAAAGTTTCAGAAGGAGAATGGAAAGCACCCGCTTTTTTCTTACTGTTGTCCAATCTATGAATAAATCCTCCTGTGTTAATATTATTATTTACGAAATAGAAATTGCAATTTCCTCTAGAATCAGATGTATTAGTATTTACTCTACCTAAGACTACAGGGAATCTTGGTGCTACTTTGATAGTCGGTTTACTTTCTTCCTTCTCACTTATACTGATAACATCCATTACTTCTGAATTTAGAAGCATCTTTTTCTTCTCTTCTAATGTTGCTCCATTTTCATTGCTTAACTTGAATAGGTATTCAGAATCTACGCCATCAGTCCCATCGTTTAATTGAGTACCTCTAGAAGATGCAATGTCATAACCTAGAGTTTTAGTTACAGGAAAAGATGGCATCCAAGAATCGTAAACTGTTAGATTAGAAGTCCCAACTATTTTGACATTAGTATAGGTAGGAGAAGAATGACTACCATCAAATGTAATGTTATAGCCAGTATCAAACAACAATCCTTTCTCAACTATACCAGTATATCCAGTTAAGCCATCAGAATGTAAAGGATTACTAGCCATAGCCTTCATACCTGCTATTCTATTCACATAGGTAGAATCACTATCGGTCAGACTATATGGATAATAATACTTCAATGCTTGATTGGAAGAGGATATAGAAGCAGATACATATGCATTATCGAACAAGACAATAGCACTAGCATTTGACCCACCGTCACCTGTTGTATTTCCTGAAGTTGATTTTACTTCTCCCACTAACTTATTGTCTTGATTGAAAATAAGTCCATGTCGCTTAGGTTGTATGTTTAGGGTTCCAGTCCATGTGATTGAGTTAGAAGTCGTAGCAACGGCAACTGCATTTGACCCACCGTTAGCCAACAAATCAGTCATGTCCAAAACAGGAGGCAAGGCAGTAGAGACAATATCATCAGTATGAACTAGAGATTTGTTGATGGAATTTGAAAGCAGTTTTGCGGTTTGGTCACGCCCAACAATTTTGTAAGTGGTCATTCCTCCATTGGATTCACTTGTTACATCTTCAACCTGTCCATCGAAAACAATGTCACTTATGGCATATGCTCCACCAAAGTAATGGAATTTGCTAATATGTCCTGTGCTAGTTTGGTAGAAGATTTGGTTTGGTGCTTGCATCTTCAAAAATTTATTATCCTTCTCTCCATAGTCTACAGTATTCTTTACAGAATTAAATTCACCAATTACTAATCTTGCTCCATTTAATCTAGTATCTTCTTTTTCTATTCTATGTCCATTCATTGTCATTCTATTAGTGCTATACTCATATTCAGTATCTATTTTCAAATTGAGGTTTATTCCCCCATTGCTAAAGTGCATTAAATATAGTGTCTTCTTATCTACTAAAGGAGCAACAGTATTTCCATCCCAAGTATTAGCATCTATTAGTTTCTTATTTTTAATTGTAAACTGTTGATTACCACCTGATGGCGCACTTACTGTATTTATGACATAATAATATCCATCTATTTCAACAATTGAATTTGTAGTTAAGTTGTGCCGTAAATCTGTTTCCTTTGAAATGTCAGTTAACGTGAAAAGATTAGTCGTGGAAGAATCTCTACTTACATTCCCTACTACTGTTATTTTCTTGAAACTGTCATTATAAATAGTGTTACTGAGTAGTAATTTCGTATCTTCTTTAATCTTTAGATGTTGCAAACCACTTGTATCTAATGATGTGACTCTTGCTAATTTACTAATTTTATTTCTAGGATTATTTAGTGTCACTCCTTGAACTTGTGGAATTTTATCATTCTTATATTGTGCCTTTTCAAATGTGATGTATAGTTGTGGCCCCGTTAGATTCCCATCATTGTATGCAGTATTAGTTGCTCCTATGTGATTTAGATTATTTCTATAATAGTTAGAAAAAGCATTCTGCCATCTAGAACAATTGAAGGAAGTGCCTGTGTCTTCATCTACATTTTTATTCAAATCAACTAACGTAGCATCTAATCTAGTCTCAGTTAAGTTTGTTATAGTTGCACCAAATTTAGTTTCTGTCGTAAAGACAACATTGCGTATGGACTTTCCAATCTTGTATGTTCTATTTACCGCATCTGCATTTATTGCCACTCTAGCATAGTCTAGACGAAAGGTCGTTGTAGTTGGTTTGGATTCTACATTACCAAGATAGTTATCATTGTGGTCAAAGATAGATTGGCCTAATTCTATTTTGTCATTGTCTGTTGAATGGACAACGGTAAATTCCTTATTCGCTGCACCTGCTGCCCATTGAGCATGTATATCTGCTTCATCTATATTTAGAGTTGCAGTTGCACTCCACCATCTAAGATTGGTTAGGGTATATTTCATGCCATAATCTAATTGACCATCAACATCCAATCTATCCTTGTAGAAGTAGGTGGTTGGCCTAGACAATACATGCTCTGTATCATATTTAGGAGAACTACTTTGGTCGTCACCACGAAGACCATAACTTACTGCTACGACATTTGTATCTGTCTTGGCTGGTCCCTTGAAAATTTCTACCTTGGTGTTCTTAGGAACCGCAGTTGGATAACTAGGGGTAAACTCAAGACCATCACCAAATTGGTCAAACGCTACAATTCTAGTAATTTTGGCAAAGTGCGGTCTAATTGTATCGTTTCCAGCAGTTACAATTTCGGGATTCAATAAGATAAAGTAATCATAATCATCTACATCAAGTCCGACTTCATCAGAAGAAGGATAATCAGATGATGGGTGATAAGTGAATAATCTATTTGTTTCGGAAGAACTAATCTCACTATCATACAGTTTTACTTTTTGAGCCGATGTCTCATTTCTATTTATGCAGTAAGAAGTAAGCGTAGTATTCTTTGGGAGAATTCTATTTCCTATTTTATCTGCCGCATCATTTGCTATTGATGTGTGATGTGCATCTGTTCTTACCTCAAAGAAATTAGCAGATGCTACCCAAGCATTTGAAGACGTAGCGTTTTCTGCTATTATGTCTGTTGATTTCAATAGAGGATTAACAGAAACTTCCTTGTATGCTACTCCTCTCAATGTAGAAGAGTTTCTATCAGAATATGAATTACTAGAACCCGGTAAAGATTTACCAGCAGACATAGGATAAATAGTAGCCATTAGACCTCACCAAATGTATAATAGAATAAAATGTCACTATAGCCGGGAGATAGAGTGTTTATTGTAGCGCATGGCCTGTTTCCTCTATGCATAGAAATTTCAAATACTTCCCCAAAGAATTGTTCGTCATCTCCTGAAGAAGTATTATCTCCTCCTCTTCCAATCCTACAATCTGATTGGTCTAACGTAAATGCACCAATAGTGTGAGTTGATTTCTTAACTAGGTTATTGTTTAGGTATAATGACACGTTGCCATGCTTTTGGTAAATTAGAGATATCTTCATTGGTTGTTCTAGATAGAATGCTTCCTTAGACTGTGAGGTATATATCGTAGATGTGACATCTACTGCTGGGTCATTAACAAGAGTAATGGTAGTTCCTGATACAGTATCAACAGTTCCTATCTCTACATTTGTTGCAGAATAGATTTTGTTGCCCTTGCCGATTTCATCAGTTTCTCCTGAAGAAACAGATATTTCCTTTGTTGAAGTTGAAAACGTGGGGCTGCTAAGGGCAATACCACTTGATAGGCTAACTAATGATATAGTCGCCTGTGCAAGGCTTGGGTTGTTTAGTTTGTATGTAACTACGTTATTGCTACTTGTAGCGATTACAGAACTACCATGACCATTACTGTGGTTTATCGCATTCTTTAGATTCGTTGCGCTTTCAGTAGTATCGGCTCCATTCCTAAAGAAGACATAAGTTCCATCTGAAGAATTGTTTGCCTCAGTTGTAGCCGCTTTGTATTTTCTAATGACTCCTGCATGGTCTTTTAGTTGAATATATGAGTCAGGAGTAGCACCATTAGCAAAATCTGTCTTGGTAATATTGCTTGTATTGGTTAAGGTAATAGTTTTATTTCCGTTACTTCCAGCAGTTCCTTGTGTTAATGTTAAAGTTCCTGATGAGTTACTTGCAGAAATGCTCCCGTTATGCCCATTAGCGTGTTCTATGGCCGTTTCTAGGTTGCTGGCAGTAGCAGTAGCATTTGCACCTACTTGGAAGGCTACGGCCCCTGTAACATCCCCTATTGTCTGTGTCGTTCCGTTGGCAAGAGTATCTCCATTACTCACAGGAACATACTTCTTCGTTACTGCGGTTCCTGCATTGTCAACTAATGTAATGAATGGTGTGCTACTAGCAAGATTTTCTGTGATTCCACCTGTAAAATTTGCAATGGTTACATGGGTATTAGTTATTCCACTTGTTCTAGAATTTGTTTTATTTCCCGCCGCGCCAACAGTTGCTTGAACCATTGTCACCGTTCTATTGGCTGATTGAGATGTTGCAGTTATCTTTCCATTATGGCCACTAGAACCATTGATTGCAGTTTTTAGTGCAACGGCAGTCTGCCCTGCATTTGCTCCTAATTTATACAACACGCAAGCATTTCCACCGCTATCCGTCAATGTATCCCCTGTGGAGTGAGCAGGGTCAGATGTTGCTCGATACTTCTTAGAAGTCCCATCTGTAGAAACTATAGTGAGAAATTCGTTATCTTCCACTACGTCAACACCCGAAGTCATGCTTCCTGTTCCATTACCACTACCAAAACCATCAACACCATATGCTCCACTATTAGCAGTAACGAAATTTCCACCACCCAATGCTATTGCATCATTGTTATGTGTAGTGGGTGTGCTTGCGGCTGAGACTATAGTAACCGTATTACCTGAAGATGTGGGAACGGCAATATCTAATCCAGCAGACCTAGCCGCAGTAAGAGCCGTAACCAAAGAAGCCGCAGCAGTTGTAGTGTTACCTGCTCCAAGCCCAACACCATTGATATCTAGAAACATGTAGGAGTTAACAGGATAATCTGTTCCTTGACCATCTTGTGTACCTGCGAGGGAAGTTCCTGATGTTCTACTGCCGTTTTGTATGAATTGAAAGAACTTGTAAGAAGTACCATCAGATTTTTTGACTTCTAGAAAATCATCTGCCCTTGGTTGTCCACTATCTCCCTGTCCTACATTTATCAATTGAAGAACCTTGACTTGTCCAGTAGCATAAGTTGGGTTTGTATTTCTAGGAATATCATTACCAGTCCCAATAGTAAAGATACAATTTGCCGCTACAGGAGAAACATAGTGAGCAGGAGTTGAGCCACCAATTACAATCTGACCTACAGACCCCACGTTGCTTGGTAGAGAAGTTGAAGTTATTGTAACAGTTCCTTGTGGACTACTTCCACTTGCAGATGCAGATACTCTTTTTCTATTAGTTGTATTTTTGATATAATAGGCAGTTTCATCATAATAATCATGTAAAGTATTAGATGCACTAATTACAGTATCAGTAGCAAATGTATGTGTTGCTCCCAATGAATCCTTTATTTCTGCCACTATCTTATACTCGGCTGGTTGGTTGTAAGAACTGAGGGTTGTATTCTGTAAATACAGTTTTAATTTCTCATTATAAAATATCATCATCTTCTGTGTTAGATAATTTGTTTCTTTCAAGATGCTAACGCTATGATAGTTAGCCTCTCTATTTCCATAATCATCACTAGGATATGGTGGGGTCTTGGTTGAATCTAATACACCATGAACACCTGATGCTATACTCCCATGTCCATTAACATCATATGGAGTTATGATTGCTTCAATTGCAAATGAGCCATCATGTCCTCCATCCTTTGATGAACTAGCCCAAATGCTTCTCTTTCTGCTTTCGCTTGTTGGAATAACATGCTTCTTTAGATTCTCATTATCACCTAATGCTGCTTGTGTGTTCTCATCCAAAACTATCTGTGTAGCAGTCAATGATGCTATAGTTCCTAGTAATGCCCCTGTATCATCAAAGACATCATCATTCACGGAGAACTTAGTAGTGGCATCTACTGTATCAACTGTTAATGTCTTAGTAGACCCGGAACCTACTGCTCCTACTACCAAAACCCCTGTAGATTCAACTGCGCCAGTCGTATGTGCATCAAAATCAATGTTGAGGTATCCCCTGCTCAATATGGGAAATACGAGTTTGTAAGACTCTCCAACATATGCATTTACCATCAATCATCAATCCAAGAAATTGTCTGCCAATACCATTGCTTCTTCAAAATCTAATGTGAACTCAATGGCCGGATAACTATCAGCACTCAAAGTCGTATTGAAACTACGAATAAAACCAGTTATTCCTATGCCGTCTTGGGATGGGTCAAAGTATGTTTCTCCACCACTAACTAAAGCGGTGAATGAATTGTCATATTCCCTGTTCTTCCATGTGAATGGAATTGTAGGGAGTGAGGATTCATCAGCAGTTTCACAATTTACGGAACCACCCGCACCAGTAGTATGATACTCAAATTCGTGATTGACCCTACTTGGTATTTTAATTACAACCTTACTTAGATTTTGGTCATTCTGAAATGTGCTGGCATCTGCATAGGAATGAATTAATTGTGCCATTTCATAAGCAGTCAGTTTTCTAGTCTTTCCAGTTTCTCCACCCTTCTGCTTGGTTATGGTTTGACCTAGAAGAGTTCCTGATAGATTGATGGTCTTCTGTGCCATTCCTATATCGAATGCTAGATTCAATGACTCTCCCCTAACTGCGCCGGAGAATGGTACACCCATATTCATTACAGTCTTTGAAGTGGTGACTTGGACTTCCCTACAGAAGAGAGGAATCCTATTTGCTTGACCAGTTCCTACTTCATCTCTCCTTTGTAGTTCCAAGAATACTTGGAAGTTACTGAAATTTTCTCCTGCCATCAGAATCTACCTGCCACAGAACCCGTTCTGTTCATTCTTAGATTAATCTCTCTTGCAACCTTATTAGCAATATCCTTTATCTCCATATCAGAAGCACCCACTCTACCATTTACATGGACATTAATTGTATTTCCTCCCATTCTTCTGCTCTCTGAATTAGAATGCACTCTAGCACCCATTGGCAATGTGACTATCTCCGGCCCTCCTTCTCCTACGAGGACATTATGACCAACTACTCCTCCACTTGCCATGTTCGATATACCCTTCATGCCTGTGTATAGCAATCCCGGCGCAGTTCCATACTTGAACGCCTTTTTGACTGGACTGGAATATTTACCTAGTTTCCTATCAACATAGTCAGACAGTTGCACTACGAGTTCATTAATTCCTCCTAGTATCATACCTCCTAATCCCATTATTATTGATGCTAACAACTGTGCCGCAAACAAAGCACCTCTCAATGCTACGCTTATAAGACCGGGAATAATTTTATTCCAAAATGCTCCTAAGACCATCATCAAATCTCCTCTCCAAATCCCTACAAGCACATCAAATATGCCACTCATAATTGTAAAAACTGCTGATAGTATCTTACGCATATTCTCAAACAGTTTAACTTGCCTTGCAGTTCTAGTGAACCACTTTAATCCCTTTCTTAGGAATATCATGAGTATTGTGGTTACTACTGCAATGCCTACTATGTATAGCAAGAACTTTGCAAACAATTTAACACCTGCTTTGATGAACATCCTTGTTCCTTTGACAAATCCTTGCCCACCAAATTTTTTGTAGAATGATGATTGTTTAGCGAATGCTATTAGACGTTTTTTTCTGTCTATCATTCGTTCTCTAAAATTCATCTTGCTATATCTTAATTGTATAACCAATTTATTTTCCATTTTTTCCAGAAGAGCATTAGCATTTTCATTCTGTTTTGTTAGGTCTTTGATAAGTTCACTATCCCCATCATCTCCATATGCTTTTTGATAGATAGCCTGTTTATCTTTGAACTCACCAGTTTTCATCAAAGCAGCAGGGGAAGCACTTCTAGGAACCTTCTTTCTTATCTTGTTGTACGTTCCGAGAAGTTGATTGTATTCGGCCATTGCTTTGGCCCCTGCCTCCATTGTTTCATTGAGAATTAGAAAACTGCTTAAGACACCGCGAGCCTTATTTTGTATCTTCCAGAAACCGCTACCAGAAGTGAATCTACTCATTACTGTCCAAGTTTTACTTGTATCTGCATTTTTTAGCATGGCTTTGGTCATCGAGCCTAATGCCTCAGACAATTCTTGGGAATACCCAATCATTGATTCTACTTCTTTCTGTGCATCTGCCATCTACATCAACTTCTTTGTTTTGCTTTGTCTATTTCTTCTGCTTTGAGTTTTTCTACTTCTCCATTTATTAGTATCATATCCACTATAGTTTTTATTGGGGTATTTCTAGCATCGTGTGGGCTAATGCTGAAAATCTTGGCATAAGAGAATAGCATGAGTTGTAGTGCCACATTGACATCAACTTGTCCTCCTCTCAATGCCTTTCTGATATTCACGCTTTTCCCGTATCATCTCCGCTTAATTCCTCAAAGGGATTAGGGAGAACATCTTTTAATTGCATTCCGATATATGGATTCAATCTCATTATCTCTAGAGGAGTGAGAGAAGGTTCTGTCTTCTCTATGAATTCCTCTACTAGATATCTATACAACTCATTCAAGTCAATATCCATATTACCGGAAGTATCGAGTTTCATTAACTTGGATAGAGACTGTTCCACTTGTAACCAAGTGGGTTCCTTTATCCATACTTTCAGTATCTCATCAGAATCAGGCATTACCTTGATTTGATGGCATTCGGTTTCTGTTTTTGCAAACAGCATTGCTTTATCATTTACTACTTTTTCTGTCATTTTTTCCACCTACATAATACCAACAAACAAACAAACGGATGTTGGTGGAATTTCTAAACTAGATTCTACTGCAATAGAACCTCCCTAAAGACCTGTATTGGAGTGTAGTATCTTCCAGTTTCCAACATACTTTGCGGTTTGTAGGGTTCTAGCCGAAAATGTTGCTGCAACATCTATTGGTCCCTTATCTTCAGGGAACGGAATATCTAGTGATTGTGTTATGTAATCTGTAAATGCCAACTCAATGTAGTCTGTGCTATCTTTCTCAAACTTAATCATAATCTTACCATCATAGGGAAGAGTAGTATCTCCTGCGGCATTCTGATGTTCGCCATCTGCTCTTAGATTGTCCCACAGTTTTGTATCTACTATTTCCATAGTCAAAGAAATCTCATAGGTTCTTTGGGCAGGAATGTGGTTTGACATTATTCCTCTATCATATTGTCCAATATATCTTGCTTGGGCTATGTTATTTGAAATAGTAACTGAACCAGTTTTAACTCTAGCCAAAGTTTGACCGTACAACTGTACCGTTCCTTGGCTGAACATGTAAGGTCTAACATCAGCATCAGAAGAAGCGTAGTTGAATAGGCCAGTAGCGGTCCTAACTCTTCTTTTTGGTGAGTAGTCGTCAGGGGCATCAAAAGCCCTTCTTGTCACTAAGTCAACATTACCTCTAAGTTCCTGACCCTCTTCAAAGTTAAGCGTAAGAGTATTTACTTGGCAACCAGTAAAAACTCTACTGTAGATATCCTTGAATGGTTTTGCAGTTGCATCTGTCGAACCACCTTCGCTACCAACATAGTAGTTCGCATCAGCAAGGTCACCCTTCTCATATGTAACTTCTAGAGCAAACGAAGGAAGAGAATCCCCATTGCTTTCTGTGAAATTATATGTCCAATAACCCGAACCTCCTTCTGTTACCATTTGTCTATTATCATCCCATACGCTTTCAGTATGGACATCTGTTTTGTCCTGTGGAGGATATTCTGCTCCACCAATAACTCTTAGAAACTTATCATGGGTTAAATCCACGGCATAACCTGTTCCCGATAGAGCATTACCAGCACTTGCTAGAGTGTGGTTGCTATTCGCTACAGTAAAGTCACCCAATGCGTAATATAACCAAGACCCATTGTTTACAGAGAAATCTAATGACCCACCACTAACTGTTTCATTCTTTTTGAATTGGTATTCTATATTTCTAGTAGCGGCTCCTGCTAGATTGATTTGGCCTATTTCTACTTCCACAGATGGAGGAGTTAGTGTATTTACCAAGCCCAGCCAATTATCTGCCAATAGAGTAGGCTTGCCCGTAATTACCGGAGGTGCTGGACATGGTGCGCCGAAGCCATAAATTGTAACGTCTATTGAGTCCTCGCTATTAGCCCCCGCTACATCTTCTGCGAATGTTATTGTTGTAGTGGTATTACTCTTGATTAGATAGTTTCCTTTCTTAGTTGAGTTACCATGTATCTTTGCCATGCACCCCACATAGAGATTAGGAACTAGATGACTTACAGTTGAGTCTGCTACGGTTACTGTAGTCAAATCAGAAGCGGCGATAGTGCAATTCTCTAGATATATATCGCTCTCAGGTATCATAGTTGCAGTTGCTAATGCACCTACGAATGTTTCATTTGATAGAATATTAGTGTTTGTCATTTTCTCACCTATACGCTACGAGCGAACCTCTTCATCTCCACCGACAACTTGTAACCCAATAAGCGTTTCTTTCGGTCATTGGCTTCACTCCTGCTGGTCAATTTGATGATATCCGCATCTCCTTCTACAGTTCCCGAAGAGCCACCACCTACATAGACCGTTGGTCTGAGTGAATTATTTTCCAATATATATCGTGTTATTCTATACAAAGATTGCAACCTATCTCTAGGAGTAGTGTTTGGGACTTCTGACTGACCACTAGTTGTAGGCTTGGAAATGTCTCTTCTAGCAAGAACCCTAATGTGTATTGTGAATGTAAATTCTTCATTACGAACGGCATAATCTATTGTCGGATAGTTTGTAGACCCACTATCTTCGTAAATGATTACTACCGCAGTTTCCGAATCAGCGTCTACTCTTCTTCCTTCATTCGGTTCAATAGAACGAACATCAATTATTTTTGGTAAACTAATGCTAGAATGAATCTTACCTGCACTATTCAGGGTTGAAGCGGCAGATGCCCAATTATCAGTCAACAGTCTCATGACTAGTGTAACTTCATCCAATATTGCCACGCATATTCTCTCCCATTTGTTTAACCATTTTCTTTTGGAAAATTTCTAAGGCATGAACCATTACACCTTCATCTGATAAGGCAAAATCTCCATAGCCGGAATCAGCCAACATTTGATTTCTTTCTATTTCCCTTGCTAGGAGTCTATCAAAAAGTTGATTTAGATTTTCCATATTATCACGTTATGAAATGCACTATGTTCTTTTTTCCATCAATTATCTTATTGGCCTCTTCTATTAGGATATCATGCTTATCCTTCAGGCTAATATTAGATTCAGTCTCAGCAATAAGAATAGAGTTATCATCGTGTCTGATTATCTCAGCCGCAACTAGTTTAGTTGCCGCTTCATGTATTGGTGCAGGGACTCTACCATCACCCGCTACATATGTGACTCGTATCGAGTTATTCTGTAGATATGGATACTCTTGATGAAAGAAAATCTTACCTTCATCACTTATCATCCAATAGTCATCTAACCTCCCTTGGTCTTCGTGTGAAGTAAAGCCACTAACAGTACCAACAAGGGAGTTACTATCATCCGTGTCAACAGAGGTAATGGTACATGATGCTCCATCACTACCCATGAGTAAGGAAGATATTACAACTCTATCTCCCTTTTCGCTATCCTTCGTGGCATAGAAGAAATCTGAGATGTGAACTGAAGACGCACCATTAGCAGTTACAGACTTTGCCGCAGTTTCTCCTGTGAACTTAGCAGTCTTTGCTGGGAACACCTCATTGATAGCATCCACTAATTGACTCGCAGTTGTCTTTGGGCCATATGTATCATAGAAGTGTGTTCCTTCTACCAAATCAAAGGTGTATGTACCTGCGGTTAATCTAATCCTCCAACTAACACTACCCCCTGTAGGGGAAGTTGGCATAGTAATAGAAGCAGTAGCAGAGGCTAAATCTGTATATGAGTCTCCCTGCCAAACTTCTAATCTGACAACTTTCTGTATTTTGGGTTGTGCTAATTGTATAAACCCAACATAGTCCCTATATGTCCTAACAGGATATGTGGCCTTTGTCATTGCATCAAATGAATGAAACTCATGTTTGTGAATAATAGGCCGATAGGATTGTTTGATAGAATCATCAATCTTCTCTTCTACTCTTTTTATTATCTTCCCCACTTCAGCCAAATCAGGAGTTGTTGTTGTTGAAAACGCTCCGATTTGTAGTAGGTTAGATATGTCAATAGCGCGAGTATAATGCCCATTGCCACTATTGTAATCAACATTTATTGTTGTAAAGTCGCTCGGTGAGGAAACTTTGCCCATTAAGTCGCACTCTCCACTACTTCTTTTAATTCTATATACTCAACATAAATTGAATGCATGTCTAGAATAGCCGATTTAATTTCATCGCTACTTCCTTCTCCACCATATTGGTCTGTAACTGATTTATCACCTTTAGGAGATTCGACTGTTTTCTTTCTTTGTGTTGAGATTCTTTCATCACCAAAACGTGTTCCGGCTCTAAATGGATTCTTACCTGATGCACTTCTTCTCCATGATTCAGGTCTTTGCGCTCTAGTGTCTATAGCATCAGTCTCCTCTAATTCACTTGATGCTATCCAAACTAAAGGAATATCTAAGGCTTTAACTTGAGAACGTATCTGCCTCCATCCTCCTTTTGATGTAGGAGTGGTTGCAAACCAATCATCTAACCAATCATCATAAAAATCATTTACGTTATTATCAGTTTCTAAATAAGCAAGATACCAATTTAGACTACCTTTTCCAGCAGGTTCTCCTTTGACTGGGTTTCCTCTTGTATCGGTTTTAGTAGTCTTCTTTCGCATTGCATCTGACAGTCTATCTAATGCATTCACTATTCCCTTCACGACATTCTCTAATTGCCTCAAGTATTGCTTGACTTCTGCGGGATTACTGGGTTCTGCCATCTCTCCCTCTTCGGATTCTTCTAGGTCTAGATATCTAGACATATTTTTTGTAGCCTCATATGCCTCCCTTATCTCTACGTCCTTCTCTTTTACGGGGCCAAAATCAAGTTCAGGTTTTGTCAGAACCCAATTAAAATTAGGATTCTTCTCCATTTTCTTTCTACTTTCATCATCATGTCTCCCATAAGAATAATTTGCATCTTTCGGATGCATTTGCATGACACCTACAGACTTGCCATATTGTTGAGTTTCAGGGTCATACTCAAACCAAATTTCATTTCCTGAAGGGTCTGTCACATTCGCCTCTTCTTGTATGTAACGCCCTTTCTTTGCATTTTCTAAATCGTCTAGTAGTTTGTCTTTCATCAATTCAATCCTTTCAAGGACATCCTTTACCTTAACTCTACTATTCCTTTCTTCAGGATATTTAGTAGCGGATTCTAGACTGTCAGAATTAACTACCCTTTCAAATAACCCAACCTGACTACCAAATAACATACTCAATAAATTAGGAACATATGGTTTGTCACCCTTTGCATTAATCGTTTTTTCTAAGTTATCAATTTCGCTGAAAACTCTGTCAGCAATTTTTGCTAGACTTCTCTTTTCTTTTTCGTATGGTGTAGACTTAGTATCCGGCCCATCTTCAAAAGGTTGTTCTCCCCAATTTTTATCAGACATAATGTAGCGTGTTAAGGCTTCAGGACTTTCTAAGTTAGTAACATCCATACTAAAATTAATTTTTGCTTGCCCTACTTCTATTAGATTGTTTTTGGGAGTTAAATATGCCTTTACTTGAGTCTTCAATCTATTTTCTTTTCGTGACTCTAATTCTTTCTTTGCCATGTCTTCTATCTTACTTGGAGTAAATTCATTCTCTTGGAAATCTACCAAGGCTTCATGAAATTCTTCTATAGTATTATACTTCGTTTTCTTGCCATCAAAGTCTTTGATGTAGAAACTTCTAGAACCTTCTGTTGTTTTACCATCCTTATCTTTGGTATCGGGTTCTTTTTGTTGTCCCATTGTTGCTAATGCAGTATCCGAGTCTTTCGGGGCTGCTTTGAGAACAAGCATTTTTTCTACATCTTCGTCAAACCAATTGGGGTCTAGATTATCTGCAAGCATTGTATATGTCACATCATCGGGTTTGATGTTTTTTCTTTTACTTGCTATAGCGTTTCTTTCATCGTCTTCATCAATGTCTTCTTGCTCATAGAACCATGCTTTAGCATCTGCTTCTTTCTTTTGCTTCTCACCGGACCTAAGTTCTGCTTGGAATGCTTTGTCCCTATCCTGTTGTGTGGAGCGTTTAGAGTCCATCTCTTCATCTTCTGTTGTTTTTCCTCTTACACCAAAATAGAACTCATCAGGGTCATTGAAATCCCCAAACCCATTCTTAATGAATAACTTCCTAAAATACTCTCTAGTGTCTATTGAAACTAGAATGTTTTTAGTGCTGATTGAACCATCTTTCCTTGTTTTACTGGTATCCGCTACATCAATTTGTTCCTTTAATTTGTCTTCTATAATTACCGCAGTATCCTTATCAAAGGCATCCATGAAATCTGAAGTTCTTTTGGAATATGTCTTATCCTTCTGCTCTTGCGTAACTTTCTTTTTACTAGATTCTCCTGTCTTTGGAGTAGGAATCAACGCTCCTTTCTCGTATCTATAACCGACTAATTCATCTCTGACAACTTGTGATTCTAATTTTCTGAATGTAGTGTCTTGCTTTCGCATTTTTCTCTTAATGGGAGCAGAAAGGAATGCTCCCTTGCCTCCCTTTTTCTTGATGAATCCTTCTTGTTCCAATAAAGCAATAATAGACATAATTGGCTCTTTCTGTATTAGTTGTAGATATTTTTCTAGATGTGAGTCAAATTCATCTTCATCAAAGTTTCCAGTTACGTCTTCCTTATCCAATTGTAGTAAGACTCTAACCGTTCTATCGGCCATTCTCATCTTGCTGGTTGGGTTCTGTATTACCCCTTGAAATGGGTAAGCACAAAAATATCTGAAGATTGGTTGGTTCTTGAATAATTTTTCAAAATCCTTATTCTTATCAGCAGGTCGGAGAGTGGGTGAATATTCTAAGTGTTCTAGCCCCTTGATATTTCTATCAATAAGAATATCCATCCACTACGCCTCCCTCCTAAGCAAGCCACTTAGCCCAAGCAACACCCTTGGATAATGCTTGACCTAGACCTAATCCGCTAGACGGAGGGGTGTATGTTGGTTGGCCTGTCATTGGGTCAATCCAATAGGGATTATTCATATTGTCATAGCCTGATGGTGGAATAGGATATCCTGATTGGTTGTTGAATGCCTGTTGTTGTTGCATCATGGTATTGTTCATTCCCACCGAAGCATTTCCACCTTGTATCATGCTTGGGTCCAGTCCACCAGCATTAGTAACCTGTGGATTCTGTGCCGCAGGTGCTTGGAAGCCCTGTGCTTCAAGATACTGTTGCTTGGCCATTCTTCTTTGCATTATTACTTCACTATTGATTGCAGACGCTAATAGGTTCTGCAAGTCAAGTTGTATGTTCTCCGCAGTTATGGTTGCATATGTTGTTAATGCATCACTAGATACTTCCATGTCTCCATTCGTGTTAGTTACAAATTTCAACTCAGGTAGCATTTGGCCCAATACTTTCTGCACCGTATCTTCCATCAATTGTGCTAAAGCCGCTAGAAAAGTTTCACCATGATATTGAAAAAAGTCTTCCACATGATTTTCTTGTAGCGTCAATAGATTGTTTATTGCTTTGAATTGGCCTTGGTTATTTTGATTCATCTGTGTCATCAGATTACTATTACTAGTTCCGAAAAGTCCCATTATGCTTCCTCCTGTTCAGTAGTCGCGTCTGCTTCTACATCTGTCACGACTACGCCTTCAGTCAATAATGCTTTCATTCGTGAACTAACTCCTTCATTCTCGATTAGTAGTTTGTATAGTTCCTCTTCCTTAGAAGAACTACCCATTTGAGGAGGTTTGATAACCCACCCCAATGAAGACAAAGAATGAATATCGGCTTCCTTTAATGTGGTTAATGGTCCCGAAGTTACTAGATTAACAGGGTTTAAACTCTTAGCAGAAGGAATGTATGCGCTAAAGGAAAGACCATGTTCCTCGGCTAGTATCTGTTGCTCTAACATCTCATATTGTCTGTGTATGGCGGCATGTTTGTCACAGTAAGTTCCTCGCATTGGATATCCCTTTCTTACTTTGTGAAGTGGTAAAGGTGGTCGCATTGAATCAGAACCATCCCATACTTTATGAGTTCCACAAATGACACACCTATCTTTGATGTTATACTTGAACCTGTAAGGCACTTTCATGAATGTCTTATTTTCAGGCATTAGAACTTTGATAATCTCTTTCAATTGCTTCTTTGGTTTCGTACTCTTGTATTCGTATGCGGTTATTGCACCTGCGGCCCTAGCAGAGTCTAATCTATTAAGAAACGGATTAGTTCCGTCACTATGCAATTCAAGCAGGTTGGATGGCTGGTATTGTATTGACATCTAACCCACTCGCTCAGTAATCCTTTATCATTGTTAGGATTCCTCTATACACCATCTCAGAGTCAGATTTAGCACTTACAATGTATTTAAAACAAGGAATTCCCTTATCGTTTAATTTCTGCATTCCATTTCTGAATGATTCAAAGATAGGATGTTTTTCTATTGGCCCATCAAACTCATACTTGTCTTTCCATAAATCATACTTATTCGCCCACAATCCAATTGCAATAGGGAAGTCGTGGTCACGCTTTTTTTTCTTCTTGTTTCCTATATGCCAATGAGAAGAGCATATAGAATCAACTAAGAAAGTCCAACACAATTGTTGTTCGATATCATAGTGCTTATCCATGTGTCTGTCATCAATCATGAAAATAATGTATTTTGGCCTTCTAGTTTTCATGTCTTGAATCCATTCATTCCAATAAACAGTTTCTCCACCAATGTCAGCAGTTTTGACAGTATGAGCATCCCCATCTAATTTTACATACTTTCT
>CERA01023614.1_pt1 | contig 18501 bp, 10 predicted proteins | sample 530881 | NCBI WGS metagenome assembly CERA01 (sample SAMEA2621061, study PRJEB7988) | marine metagenome | biome: marine biome (ENVO:00000447); feature: deep chlorophyll maximum layer (ENVO:xxxxxxxx); material: "saline water (ENVO:00002010), including plankton (ENVO:xxxxxxxx)" | depth 50 m
AGAATCTAATTTACCACTATAAAGATCTGCTGCCATTTTTCCTGTTCCTTGTGTAGGATCAAGTCCTACCTCTTTGAACAAGTTAGTTTTAGCATAACTACGTAGCTCCTTATTTTCTTTTTCTAGGCGTTTAGTGTAATCTCTAAAAGATTCCTCGCCTTTACCGTCTGCTATTTCTGTCTCCTTTACTTCTTCTGTCATATCTATACCTTTTCTCTACCTTTATGCACATTCTCTATTAATGGTAGGATTTAATAGGTGTGGTTCTATTTGTTACTAACTTATAAGTGAAAATTCCGCCTTAGAACTAGGCATTTACACCACAACGATTTGATACTTGATAGGTACGTTGGCATTCCTATCAGCACGGTGATCTATTTATATACTGGCGGATTCAACCTACGCCATCAAATATATTATAACATTTATGATATTAGGTAATTATAAAAAAACGTACTTAGAGTTCTTGTAAACCTGTAACACCAGTATCAGATATAGCAGTAGTTCCTGTTGCAGAGAATGTTGCTTCTTCTTCTGCTTCTAATTGTTGTTTTAAAAATGCAGCTTCACTATCTGCAAATACTTCTGCTTCTAAAAATTCTGAAGTTCCAAATACTGCTTGACTCTCTCTATATTTTGCAGCTAATCTTCTAAGTCTAGGTAAATTAGTTTCTGCTTTTGCTGCTAATTGTTGTGCAAGTTGTGAATTAACACCAGCATTAATTAATCTCTGTGATTGTGATAATGTTACATCAACTCCACGTTCTGCAAATGCACCACCTATTTGTGATATTTTAACTCTGTTTTCTATAATATCTTTACTTATATCTTCATTTATAAAACTAGCAAATATAGCTTCGTCTGTAATCTGATCTTCAGATGTAGCAACATTAGGATAGTTTTGTACATAAAATGTTTTAACTGCATCAAATTGTGGAAATAATAAACTATAAGCTGTTGATAATCTTTCTTCTACTTCTTTTGGTGCTACGTCTTGTTCAAATAGTTGTACAATTTTATTTTCAAATAAATCAGGATTTAAATTGTAATCAGCAAAGTAACTTCTATATGCTTCTACATTAGTTAAATATTGTAGTTCTGGTGTTGCACCCTCTAATCTAATTGTCTTACCATCTTCTCTAAATATACCAGGAAACTCTTCTTTATATTTTTCTGTTGTTCTTAATTCACGTATAGCATCATCTGCTTCACCACCATTAGTGTTGTATATAGATATAAATGTTTGCAATAATTCTTCGTCCATCCATGTGTAATTTAATCTTGCATACTCTTCAATATTAAATTTTTCTACTGGATCTCCTACTTGTTCAGTTAATTGCGGAGCTGGAGGTGGATCGCTTCTACCATCATCTGCTGGACCTATATCTTCTTCTGTAGATGTACCATCAGAATATATTGTTAGTCTCATCCTACGTCCATTATTAATGTACTCTCTTATAGAAGTTATTGTTACTGGACCACCTGTATCAGTAGTAGTAGTATTAGTATCAATATCATCATTATTATTGTTATTTTGATTATCTGCTGCTGCTGCTGCTTCTGCATCAGCTATAGCTTTTAATCTTGCTTCATTTGCTCTGTTTGCTATGACTGCTGGATCGTTTTGTACTGAAGCTAAAAGTTCTGCTGGATTACTGTCTGCACGTGGTTCTTCGTATATTGCAGGTTCTCCTTGTGCTTGAAAATATTTAGCTATAAAACTTTCTTCTGGTAACTCTTTTCTTAGAAATGGAAACAGTATCATTTAACTCTCGCATTCCACATAGTACCACCTGTTACTCTTTGTCCAGGTTGTCCAAATACTGATTGTAAATCTGCTACTGCTTTGTCTTGATATGTTTGTGTTCCAAGTTCAGCAGCTATTTCAAATGCAATATCTTCTCTTTCTTTAATATCATTAGTAGCAATAAATCTTGCCCACTCTGATGATGATTCATCAGGTTCTTGTCCTACTATATTTTTAAATTCGTATCTCCATTGTGGAGCAGCAGTAGAATATTTTTTAACATTTGTACCTTTATATTGTGGATGAGCAGCAGCAAAAGAATCTTCTAATGATGGTAAGTATGTCTCTGTATACCATAGTGGATTAGCTTCTTTTTCATTAGCAATATCTCTTAAATTTAAATTAGCTGATGCACCTGGACCTAGTATTGAATCTATATCGGTAGCTATAGATTGTGTTGCAACAATTACATTTATATCTTCACCACTTATAGCTGCTTGTACTTCTGGAGGTAATATACCAGGCATTCTAGGATTTTTAATTTTGTCATATATTAAACTTAAATCTTCATAACCTGGTGTACCATTAACTGAATTAGATACAAGTACATTTATTAGATCTGGATTTAAATCTTGAAAACCATTTAACATCATATCGCTTACCACTTTTTCATATTCAGATTCAAAGTTAGCATTATATTGTGCAGGATCCTGTGCTTTTAATTTTACTGCTTTTCTTTCTGCTGATGTATGATCTTTATACCAAGTTGTATTCATAAGTTCAGCATCTCTTGGAACCCTACCCTCTTGTGCTGCTTCAATAGCAACTGCTAAATAATCGTAGTTACCATCTTTATCTGTAGATAATAACCATGGTGCAGTCTTTGCTTCTTCTTTTATTGTCTCTACAAGATACTCATAAGGTGTTGCACCATCAGGTAATTTATCAGATATATTATATAATTGATTGGTTGTACCAAAATTAAAACTACTATTCCACATATCTGAAGTTATAAACCCAGCAGATTCAACCACCTCTCCGTTTTGTATGATAGTATTAGGAGTTAATGTTTCGTTACCAGGAACTTTTTCTAGTATTTCTAATGGATCTTCTATTAAATATTTCCAAGTAAACATACTGCCATCAGGTAATTCAATAAAAGCCATAAGCCAAAAATTGTTATCTTGTTGTACTACTTCATAATCAGCAGGTAATCCTGCTCTTAATCTGTTTTGTTCTTTACTTTGTGTTGCCATTAATTAAAAATCTTTTTCTATTTTTTCTCTACCTAAATTTTTAAGACGATCATCACGTGATTTCATGTATAAAATTTTATCTTTTTTATCTAATTTATTATATACATCTTGATTAAAAGGTATTAATTTACCCTCAAGAGTAATTCTTTCATCCATTAAGTTTCCTTTATTATTGCTATTAATAAACGCCTCTTTTAGTTTATCAGATTCATTATCTGTATTTACTGGATTTTCACGCATAAATGACAATGTACCTTTTAATTTTTCATTTACATTTGTGTTATCAATTCCTGTTGGTAAGTATGTAGATACATATTCTGTATCTGTTTTTGAATCCATAACTTTATTTATTAACATATCAGTAGGACTTATTTTTTCTACAACGTTCATAACATCATTTATACGTTCCCAATTTGGTTCGTATTCTTTTTGATTGTACGCAGCTACACCATGTGATGCTGCTAAATTATTCCAATAATTATGTGCGTATGTATTAACAAAATTTTTAAGTTCTGGAGCTGCAGCTATTACCATACCTAAACCTAATACTGCTGTCTCATATATATCTACATAATCTATTAGACCACCTGGAGTTAATAACCTTGTTGTTAAAGAGGTAACTTTATTTTTAAATCTTTGCTTTATTGCTTTATCTACAGGTAAATTGTCTGCTTGATTATTTAAATTATCTACTATATCAGCAAATGTATTTGATTCGTTTGGTGTTAATTGTGATTGTGCATTTAAATCAGCTTGTTCAGCAATTTCTTCAGCAGTAAATTCTACTGTTCCCTCTGGTTCTGCTAGTTCTAAAAATTCTCTTAACCTATCTCTATCTACTTCATCAACTAAATCATCTGGAATTGTGTCTGGTATATCTACGTCTGGATCTAAACCACCTAATCTTCTAGGATCATTAGCATCATTTATTTGTTCAATATCATCTACTAAAGCTGCTCTTTCTTCATCTGTTAAATCTAAAGAATCTCCCTCATCTAATAATTCTTCTGTCATAGCATCACCATCTGCAAGATCTTCAGTTATTTCTTCTTCTGCTTCACGTGCTAATCTATCTGCTTCATCTATATCTTCATTAATATTGCTAATATCATCTGGTACTTTTAGAGAATATTCTTGCCACTCTGTAATTCCTGTTTTGTTATAACCAAATTGATTATGTTCAAGAATAAAATTTTCAGAAAAAGTTGTACCATTAAGAGTAGGAAGTAATTGTTCATCTAATTTATTTGCTACTTCAATAAATTCTCCTAGTTGTTCTGTTTGTTGTGTTGTTAAAAGATTTTTGTAACGATAATCGTCAAGTTCCATATCATTCATAATATTCATTAAATCGGTATGTATTCTTTCAGGATTAGATATATTTAAATTTTCTGATGCTATTTCTGATACATTGTAATATTGTTTTTTAAATTGTTCAAACAGTTCTTCTATACTTAGTTTGTCATAATCCATTATTCAATACCTCTACCAATGATATGACACCTACATTCACAATAACTGTCATCATCTACTGCACTATCAAAACCACAAAAATTACAATAATAATCCACTATCTACCTTGCTTCATTTGTTCAAATCTTAATTTATCGTAACCTATATTGCTTTCAGCGTTAGGAAGTTCTGTTGTTCCTGTAACAAAATTGTTTAATACTTCTGTAAACCTAGATGCTTGTTCTTCTATACTTTCTCTTATAGGTTGTCCGTATGCATAATCAAGTAATTTATTTGCAAACTTTGGATCTTCAAAATCTTTCTTTCTCATAAGGTTGCCTGATGTATATCTATCTGTTTGTATTGATTCTGCATCCATCATAAAATCAGAATCTGGTGTTACCATATTGTATGTTGACCAATTCTCTAAACCATTTGGTCCATCACCCTCTACATATCCAGATATATAAATAGCTGCTACTGCATTTATAAAAGGATTACTTATGTTGTCTACAAAATCTCTACCGTTATCAAATAATTCTGGAAATATTTTTTTAAATCTATCTTCCCAAAAATCATTTATCTGCCACAATCCATAATCAATAGATCCATTGCTATTTGGTTTACTTATTCTGTTTTGTGAATAACCTAAACTATAACCACCGTCATGATGTTCAGCTAATGCTACTGCAACTAACTGTTGCATTGCAGATGGATCATCTGTATTTAATACAAACTCTCTTTCATCATTAGGATTATATTCAGATGTTGGTAAATTTTTATTTTTTACATAATTGTCTGCAAATACTAAATATGAATACAATCTTTCAGGTGTGTATTGTTCTTTATCTGGTTGATCTGGTGCAAATGATAACCCATTAGCCATTATCAACCCTATTATAAATAATCTCACTAACCAATAATATCACTCATCCTGTCAACTGAATAGGTTAAATATGAAAGATTTCTAGCTTCTTCATCTGCTCTTGCTTGTGCTTGTATTTCAGGTTGTAATGTCTGTTCTATACGTTCAGCAGTTCTAACTCCTGGACTATCAGGCACTTCTAATCTGCTTTCTGGCATCATTCTTCTTCTTACTAAATCTAAATTTCTATCATACTCAACAGCAGCATTTGCATAGTCTTGTTCTGAATCTTTATAAAAATCCATAAAAGCTGCCATCTCTCCTGTAGTCATATTTGTTCTACCACCTGCTGCACTAATTGCAGTTTGTACTGCTTCTTTAACTGCTAACGGTCCTGCTGATGGATAAACTAATGGATATATAATTGGTCTATTTTTATAATCTTCTATTGCTCCTTGTAAGTATGGTCCTATTTTTTCTAATTTATAATTAGCTTCTGTCATAGCTTCTTTCATAGCTGCTCTTGTTTGTAAACCCCATGAACCTGCTTCTGAATAATATGAATCTGGTGATAACATTCCTGCTTGCATTAATTGTAATTGAATAGCTTGTTGTTCATCAGGAGGTAAACTAATCCAGTTTATTTTTCCTTGTGCTGGATCTCCAGCTATATGATCAAATCCTCCATATAGATTATCTACACCATAATCACTTACTGTAAATTGTTCTTTAGTATCTTTTGCAAATCCCTCTACAGTAGGTTCTTGTACTTCTGCTTCTATATTTTTAAATATAAAATGATCTGATGGTAAACTTCCAAATACATCTGTATCACCTATATCTTCAAATAATAATTGTTGCTTATATTGATTAAAACTTTCTGTTCTTTCTGCTTCATTTGTTCCTGTTAATTGAATAGGTGGTGTATTTTGACTTGTTAAATTATCTGCTTCTTGTGTTGATAAAAACTCTTGTTTAAAATTTTCAAATTGTCCTGTTACTGGATTTATAGTATATGTCATATAATAAGTGTTACCTGTTGCAACATTAGTTGCTACTCCAGATTCATCAACATTATCTTTTAATGAAACAAATGATCCTGGTTTTGGTTCATAAGTGTTTGCATCTTCTGGTTGAAAATATTCTGGATAATAATACACTTCAGCATCATTAGTACCAAATAATTTAAGTCTTGGTAAAGTATATTGCAATGCTACATTATCTGTTCCACGACTAGCAAATGTTTGTTGTATTGATGGTGAAGTGTAAAATAAAAATCCTGATCCACCTTTTGGTTTAGCTATTACTGCTGCTTTGCCTGTTTCTTCAACAAATTCATTTACTTGTTCTTTTAAAAAGTTTCTATACACAGTTGATTCCTCTGAATTTATAGGACTTATGCCAGTAGCTAAATCAATACCATTGTTAATAGATTGAACAAAATCTACTGGTAAAGTGTATTTATACCTAGGTCCTGTAAAAGAATAGCTTTGATATTGGTTTACAAATTCTGCTTCTCCAGGAACAAATTGTTCTAATGTAGATAAAGAATCTTCAACAACTCGAACGTTGTCAGCATAAAAAGAATCTAAAGCTGTATCATTTTCATTGTTATTTATTGAATCATAAACTTCTAAAGTTGTAATTATTTGTGCAATAAATTGTGTGTCAGAAATATCTTTACTAATTAAACTATTTAAATTAGTAATTAAATTCTCATCTATTCTTGAATCACTTGTAAATTGCGACATTGCACCAGCATTCATTTGTGTACCATAAGGTATATTTACTACATTTCTACCAGCTAATACTGCTTCTATAAGTGCTTCTTTATATCCCTCTTCCATTATCTCTCCATGCTATTTGGCAAATACATACCATACTCTGCGTATACATTTTCATCATATACCATATCTTCTAAAAAGTCTTGTCTCTCTGCTATATATGGTAGCAATACTCTTTGAGCAACAAAGTAAAAATCATCATTACGCATAGTTAATCTAGCAATTTCATCTCTTAAAAATTTACGTTCTTTTATATATTTTCTGGAAGATCGCCAACCATCTTGACTGTAACCCTCTGCAAATGATTTCTTACTAAACAAATCAAATAAATTTAAAATACTTTTTACATCTTTTCCTACTTGAGTATTAGATAATTTAGGTTCATTTGCCCATTTACCTAATTCTTCTACTTGTAATTCTACATTTACAGTTGCAGGTAAACCAACTATTGTTTGGTCATATCCAGGAAATTTTTCTTTAGCATTAATTTGTTGTAAAGCTAAAAATCTATTTCTCTTTCTATTTTGTTGTGGATCATTTATATTAAATATTTCTAATGATTGTATTCTTTGATTCTCCATATAAAACTCACCTAAAGATTGATTTCTTTTAGCTAACCATTCATCTGCACTTAGTGGTTCTCTTGTATCATTTATAATTGTATTTATATATGCTTCATAATTAAATGGACCACCTCCACCTTTAGGTATAGCAAATTGTGCTGTAAATCTATATTCTTCAAATAAATCAGGATTGTCTCTTTCAAACTCTGATCCCTTTTCATCTACTGGTCTTGGCTCAATAACAACTGATTTAGGTTGTACTATGTCTAAAGGATTAAATCCAAATCTTTCTATAAAGTGTTTTGTTGCTCCGTAGTTATCTCCTGGCGCAAACTCTAATTGATTAGTTCCCTCTATACTAGGAGGCGTATCTAAAATCTGTCTGTAGTAATCTGACAAAGATTGCATTGCCCATACTGTTCCATTATTCTTTTCATCATGTATTTCGTACCTAGCATTTAATCCAGTAGGTCCAATAAATTGTGAAAACGCTTTTACCATTGTTAACCAAGCGCTAGTTTGTTTTGCTCTCTGCATTAACTCTGATTGTTTTTCTGGTGTACTATCATCTTCTCCATTTGCTTTTAACAATCTATATACGTCTATTTGTGAATTTATTTGTACACGTCTAATTTCATCTGTAGGTGCATCTGTTCCCTCAAAAGGATTGTCTGCTCCTACTACTGTATCAAAACCTCTAATAGCTCTCCAGGCATTTCTCATCCATGCTGGAACACCTGCTGACCTAATAAAGTCTCCTGCGTTTTGCACGTCAGGTAAACCATAAGGAAATACAACTTTTTTAAAATTATCAAATGTAGGATTACCACCAAGAAATGCAGAGAAAGGTATAGCTACCATAGGTCCTATACCTGGTATCACATTTAATGCTAAGTTAAGAGAACTAGCATAACCAGGTAATCTTATGTCTGCTTTCCTATCTTCCCCTAATGCTAGATTGCTAACTAACTCACCACTAAATGGATAATAAAATACTTCTTCACCAGTAACATCATCCTGTGCTAAAAATCCCTCTCCCTCAACAGGACTAAATGGATTTTCTCTTCTTGCTGCATTAACTACGTTTTGTCCTTTTCTAATTACTTCTGGATTTTCTGCTATTAGTTTTGCCCAGGTAGTCATAATTTCTTTATATGCTTGTCCGAATGGAAATATAGCACGCATGTTATAAAAGAATTTATTATTCTTAGATAAGTCATACAGTAAATCCTCTACACCTTGTAGTGCAACTGCTTTAGCTACTGTATCTATCTGGTCAAAAGATGTTGCGTCATTTGTAAAACCTGATGATTTGTATAATTTATTTCTTTCTCCATAATATTTTTCTTTTCTTCTTTCAAATTTTTTCTCTATATTTAATTCTAATTTATCTAACCTTTCATTAATTTGACCTCTAATATTATCTACTTGTGATTTCTTTTTATTTAAAGCTGCTGTGTGTTCTTGTAAAATTTCATTTGCTGTATCTATAAACTTTTGACCTTTTGATACTTCATCATCAAAAAACTTTTGTTTTGATATAGCTAATGTACCAGCAATATCTTCTCCTTTTTCATTAAATTCTTTATTTAATTTTTTCCAAGCGCTTTTCTTTTGTGCCTTTGTAGTTTCTAAAAATGCTTCTAATTCAGGTATTGAATCAAAATAACCATCTTTAACATTTTGTCTTAACTCTGCAAGAGTTTCTGAATATAATTTATTCCATTCTGCTTCAGTAATTTTTATATTATCTAAGTCATCAAATAATACTGAAATCTCCATGTCTCCAAATTTATCTCTATCTACACTTCTTTCATATATATCTTTTAATATGTCATTTTCATCTACTTCAATTTTTGGAGTTTCTTTTGCTACATAATTGTCTATGTTATCTTGCATCTCTTTTATATTTCTGTTAATTCTATTGATTGATCCTCTAAGACGATTGATAGTAGTAGGCATCTTTGGTTTTATCTTACGAGGATTGTAAGTAGACATACCTGCTTTTGTATTAACATAGCCAGTAAATTCACGTTCAAAATTGTCTGCTCGATTTGAACTTGCAAAATTACTTAGTTTATGTTCACGCTCACTACCAATTATTTTTAATTCTTTTTCACGTAACTCATCTATTTTTTTATCAAACGCTATTTTTCTTTGAGGAGATATTTTTCTTGATTTTTTTCCTTGTTTAACAGTTAGATCTGCACCTATATTATAATCAGTAAACATACCTAAAGAATATTTCTGACCTTTACCTAACCAATATTTATTACCTTGAAACTCTTCTAGTTCATTTAAATATTCTCTTTTTATTTTTGTAAACTCTCTTTGTAATTTATTAATATCTTTTTGAAAATTTACAGATACATTACCTGCTGCTGCATCTATTTCATCTAGTTTTTTAATTTGATTTTTAAACATATCTAAATTAATAGTTGTATCTTGTTTACGTAATTGTTGAGGTGTAAATCTTAACCTTGCCCATAAATTTTGATCTGGAATGTTAGCTTTGTTTGCTCCTTTTATATTTACATATCTTCCCTCTGTGTAGACAGTTCCACCGTAAAGTAATCTCTGTCTCATACCAGGACTCATGAAAGGTAACATATCATAAACTTGTCTCCAATACAATTGTCTAAATACTGGAGATCTTGATAATGTATCTGTTTTAGATGCCATAAAGAAATCAAAACCTTTAGCTGTCATCTTATCCCATTTACCAGTTGCATCCATGTATGAGTCAAATGGTGCAGATATATATTGTGGTAAATCTTCAAATACGTCATCAAATGTTTTAAGTAATGATTTAAAGTTTTCTGCTTTAACACCTGATTGTTTTTTAAATAATTTACTACCTTTAGATACTAATTCTTTAAACACATCATCTAATTCAATGCCATCAACAGTTCCACTTTTAATCATATTAATTAAAGTATCGTTAGCTTTTAATTTAGAACTAATAGTAAATGGATTATCACGTACTAAATTTATTTCATCTAAATTATTTATATCTATTAATTTTTCTAACAATGCTCTGTTTTCATTAAAATCTCCGCCAGCAGCACCTACAGCTCTTGCTTCTAATGCTTTAGCAAATGTATACCTACCACCAACAGAACCTGCTGATCTTCTAAATTGTGGACCACCTCTGTTATAAGATTTAATTATTTCTTTAGCTGCATCAGAACTACCCTCCATCCATTCTTGCAATCTTTGTTGTTGTTGTGAATTAGTTAATAATTCACCAGAATCACTTCTGTATAAAAATTTAAATAAATCATCATGGTGCAATTTAGATACTTCAGATAAATAATTTCTTAGGTATTCGTTGTATTCTCCTGACCTTACTCCGCTAGTTGCTCTTCTTACAATATCTGCTTTGTTTATTACTTTATATTTAAACGGTCCAGGTTTTTTTTGTCCTTTACGTTCTCCACCAAATATATAATCATTATTATTATTTCCTGCAATTCTTGATGCAGCTTGTTGTGCTTCTATTGAATCATCAAATGCATCACCGAATAAATCATTGTATGTAACACCTTTAGAGTTCCATCTTCTAACTTTTGCTGCATCATCACTATTAGTAATAAATTGTGATACCCACGACATAGGACGGCTAAATACATTATCAAAACCCCTGGCATACATTCTTAATTGTTCTTCACCAACAACACGTACAGTCCATGCACCTCTTAACAGAACTAATGGTTTCCAAACATTTGACATGTAGTAATCTGCAAGTTTTGTACTAACTCCTTGAACTGATTTTTTATCGCCAAGTAATTTGTATAATTTACCTGTGTCTAATGCTTCATCTGGTCCTTTAAATAAATCAGGAACCATAGCACGTAATACACCCATACTGTTAAATGCTTTTGTTAAACCAGCAGCATCAGGTAATGGAATGCTTCTGTTTATAAACTCTGTCATAAGTTGTGGTCCTGGAGTCATTGTTGGTTTGCCATCTATAATTGTTGGTACAAAGTTAGTACCAGTTGCTACCTCTTCTCCAGTTACTGCATTAATCCAAAATTTTCTATACTCTGGTAACTCTTCATCAAATATTCTTGTTACAGCTTCTGCATCTCTACGATTAACACCAGCACTATCTACTAAATCTTCTACAGACCTAGCTAACATATCTTTAGTTATGTCAAACAAAGCTGCTTCATCTCCATCATCTATTCGTATCATTTGATCTAATATTTCTGATTTATCTTTTGATGACATAGTTGTCTGGTCCATCCATAATTTTGATTGACCTATTGTTTGATCCATTTGATCTACATCTAAAAATCTATAAGGTAAGTCAGATGCGTAAGAAGCAAGTATTCTACCTACTCTTGAATTTTCCATCATGCTAGCTTTAATAATTTTTCTTGCTCCAAACAATCTTCCTGCACCCTCTAATCCAGGATCTAATCCTCTACCAATTAATGTTTCTGCTAATCCACCTGCTGCTCTTCCTATAGCACCAACTGTTGGTCTTTCTACTCCAAAACTATCTGGACCTCTAAAAGGATTTCCTAAATATTTATCATTTAAAAGACCACGAATAGCTTTCTTTTTATTTTCTAATGGTCTTTTTGATACTTGTATCTTTCTAAAATCTGCTAATACATCTTTATCATTAATACCAGTTAAAGTAATAAATCTATCTGTACTATCGTTAGTTGCTAAAAAGTTTATAAACTCTTCTCCAGCATCATCATTGTCTAAAAAATCATTAACTTGTTTTTTGTTAATAAAATTAAATTTACCTGTTTCGTATATGCCTAAAGTTTTTTTCTGTGCTTGTGTAAATTCACCAGAACCTTTTTTACCTTGTATACCTTTCTTTTTTAATGATGCAATTAATTCATCTGACGGTGCTAACAATCTTTTTGATTTAGTTAAGTGTTTAATACCTAATCCAAAATAGTTTGCAGGATCTAAAAACATTATCTTACCCATATCTATTAGTCCTGATACTGCATTAAAACTTCTACTTCCTGGTTCTAGGACTAAGTTTGCAGTAGCACGACCAAGTGATATAGGCATAGCTGTATTTCTACCATCTGATCCTCTAGTTGTTATAGTAAATTGTCCTGATTCTTCTTGTGATCTTTGATCTATATCAGTTATAGGATCTCCAAGATAATCATTTATTTGTTGTGCTGCTCTATCAGGTGCCATACCTTTTTGCACCATGTATTGATATTCTTCATAAAATTTAGAGTTAGGATTTTGTGAATCAAACTCATCACTATCAGGTAAGAATCCCTCACCTAAATTAACACGTTTACCTTGTCTTAAATTATTAACTGCTTGTCTAACTGTTGATTTACCTGACAATGCGTATGCATCTGAAAATGATAGATTGTCTGCTTGATCTCCAAATGTAGAAGCTATAAAAGAGTTTATAGGTCTATCTACCCAACTTCTATATGCATCTTCTAATCCAAGTAAACCTAATCTAATTCCTGCTTTAAAACCATTACCTACTTTAGACAATATACCTCTTTGATTGTGTTCAGCAATACGTGAAGCTACTTCTCCTAATACTTCTGATTCTGGTTTTACTTGCAGTAATGTTAAAGCTGATATTACATCAGGAGAAAAATTTGGATATAACCTTGATATTTGTGTAGCACGTGTAGCATCATTTAAACTAACACGGTCTCTTGTTTGTTTATATTGATTCTGTCTATTATAAATCTCTTCGTATAAATCTCTTTCTTGAGATGGATTGTCAAAATAATATACACCCATTATGTTGGTATAACATCATCAGGACTTTGTTTGAACGCAGAACCTTGGCTAAACAACAATGACAATAATTCATCAGTTGGAAATATATCTGCCATAGCTCTTATAAGCATCATAGAATCATCTTCTAAATATGATTGTTTAGGTATACCAGTTTCAGTAACTGGCATATCTGGATAGTTTGTAGGTGCTGTTAAATCAAAATCTTCTACTGGATTTATAGCAACAGGTGCATTATCTGCTGGTAACATTCCACTTGTATTAGCAGCTTCTGCTGCAACATTTCCTTGTTGTACTTGATTCACTAATGCTTGCTCTGCACCCATAGGTGCTTCACTTAACATCTCTCTTGCATCTGTAGCCGTAACGTTTAGATCAGTTCTTTTTGATAAAGCTCCTGGTCCACTTACTGCACCACCTCTTCTACCTTTATTCCTAGAAGATCCATTCGCCATTGTCATCTCCCTCTTCATCTAAAATTGGTTTAAATAATAGCAAAAAACCTGGTATAGGTATAATGTCTGGTTCTTGACCAAAAGCATTTAAATTGTTCATCCATACTTCACTTAATGTGCTTTTAATCATGCTATCAAATTCTGTATCAATATATTCGTTATCCAAGAGGACCTCCTCCACCTGGTAATGGATTACCACCACCTTGTAATAACAATGACCTTATATCTGGTGTAGGTCCTTGTGGTAACGGTGGTTGTCCTGGTATCTGTGCTTGACCTAATTCATCAAGCAATGCTTGTTCATCAGGAGATACCTGCTCTTCTGGTGTATAAAATTTATCTAATATACTTGACATTTCTGATGGATTCTTTCTTATTTGCACTAATGCCATTGTAGCTTTAGCATCACCTTGTGTCGCCTGAACTTTTAATGTTTCAAACAATACTTGTTCTGCTTCATCTTTAGTAATCCTATTATTTATTTTTTGTAGATTTTCTAATCCATCCATATTTTCTTGTAAAGTTTCTTTATCTATAATTCCTGCTTGTAACAATTGTAAACCAGAAACAATCTTAGTTGGTTCATCAAATCCTGCCATAACACCATATACTCTACGTGTTGCATATTGACCACCTATATCTGTACTTGGTTCATACTGTTCTGAAAAAGCAGCTCCATTTGCATAACCACTTAATGGTTTCTTTTTATTTTTATTTAAAACTTCATCCATCTCTAAACGCTTAGAATCTATTTCTTCCATTGCTGTTTTTAGTGATAATTGATATTCTCTTACGTTTAAATCAACGGATGACATTAACTCTTGTAAACCTCTACCAGTAACAAATGAATTAGGAGATTGTGCGTCATCTGTAACTGGATAACTTGCACCTAATCTTAATTGTCTTTCTAACCTATCTATTTGTTGAAACATTTGATACGGCAAGTTATTAGTTGGTTTTGCAACTTGGCTACCTGGAGATAAATAGTTTATAGCAAATCTACCTCTTTTGTAGTTTCCTGATTCTATCTCTCCAACAATATTTGTTTCTGTAAATACTGCATCTTCCATAGCTATAATTGATAAAACATTTATTTTTGCCATAGCTGACATAAGTCCTAATACATGATCGTATTGTCCTTGTAGTCTGTCAAAACTAAATCTTTTAGCAATTACAAATCTTGGTCCTGTTTGTAATGGATTAGGTGTAAAATCTAATATTTGTTTAGTAGCTGGTAAATATATATAAGTACCCTCTTCGTTGTAATACTCTATTAACTCTTCACCATCAGAACTATTGTTCTCCCAGTTTCTTGAATGAGCATCTTTGTACAATCCACCTTGCCAAGTACCTGCATACGGTGTAGTACCCATATCGTACTCTATTTTTGCTTGTGGATATAATTTTTTAATTACACCAGCAGGCACAACTCTAACAAGAGCTAGTTCAGTTGGTTGTTGGTCTGGTCCGTAATAACCAGGAAAACAATCATAAGGATCTCTTAATTCTGCATGTGGATAAAAATTTCCAAATTGATCTTTTTTATTTCTTATAATCCATACACAGAATCCATAACCAGGCAACCATCTAGCTGCTTGTGGTAACTGCATATCAATTTTACTTTTCTTATCATAAGAATGTACAATACGTTCTAGCTTTTCAGATTTCTTTTTAGCTCTCTCACTATCTTTGTTATTGTATGGATCAACTTTTAAATCTGGAACTCTACCTAGTTTTTGTGCCAGGTGTTCTAATCCTGATTCAATCATATTAGGTATTGGTAAATCTTCGTTATAGTTTTCTGAGTTAGAACCAAGTAATGCAGCTACACCTTGTGAACCACCATTAATTATTTTTCTTATTCTACTTCTATATTCCCAATGACCAGTATGTTCGTGTAGTCCACGTAAATCATCTACTCTATGTGCTAACTGATCTGATGTTAACGGCATTTATCTATCCCACATTCTTTCGTCATAAGTTGTCATTTTATAATTGCTATATGATGGATTATAGTCATTGTCTACTTCTGATAGTACCAATTTAACGGTCTGGCGTACCCTTTTCATAGGAAACCAACTTGCCATAACTAAGTCTGTTTTATTACTAACTGATTTAGAATTACTACTACTAGCACTACTAAAATAAATTAACTGTTGTCTAAGTGTATTTACTTTACGTTGTGTCTGTGGATTAGACCATGGTAAATTTATTTTCTGTTGTTCATACATAGGAACCATGGCAGTAACACCGAATACTGGATCCCATTTGTTTTTATATGTTTGATGTCCCTCTATCCTTACACCATTTGTTGCTGCCCAATTTTTTATTTCTTTATCTTGTCCTATAGCTTTTTGAAATCCGTTTTCTTCTACAATCCAATGTGATAAAAAATATTGTTCATGCCAATCTTTCATAACTTTATGTGCTTTAGATATACCACCGCCTAAGTCATTACGTAAATCTACTAACCAAAGTTGTCCAGTTTTTTGATTATAAGCCCATAATACAGCAGCTTGATAACCTGTAGATGCTGGATCTAATCCTGCAATCAATGCAGTATGTGGTGGTATGTCTCCTAAGTTCCTGGACCTATCTAAACATCCATCAATCATTTCTGCACTAAACAATTCCATACCTGCTGGTACAGCTTTATTTAAATACACCATTTCAAATATAGCTCTACCACCTGTAGTTTCTGCTGATGCTAATTGTTCCATTAACCATTTATGAGTACGTTTACCTTTCCATAACATGTGTTCATCCTGGTCATCTGACTCCTGGTCTAAAGGTATTTCTAAATCGTGCGCACGCTCTACTATTGTCTCCCATGCTTCATTGTTCAGCAATGCGTTATACAAGTCATCTGGATGCTGTCTGGAGCCAATTACGACCATTCCTGTGTGTTCTTCTTTTCTTGACTGCAATGTTGTGGTCCACCAGTTCTTAGTATTTTCTCTAGCACTTGGTTGTACTGTACTACCATGATCTTCAATGTCATCAGATATTATTAAGTCTGCATCCCTGGACAATATCTTTCCGCCTTTACCTACAGCTACTAATGTAGGACTTTTTATACCAGCTACAGTTCTTGTAGCTACAGTAAACTGACTTGTACTCCAGGACTTTCCTGATTTGTTCATAGGTCTAAATCCCTCGTATGATGCAAAGTCTTGTATAAGTTCTTCGTTATTTTCCAAATGGTCTAATACAGCACCTACTGCATTCTTAGCTATATCCTCATTACCTCCAACCCACATTATTCTCATGTTTGGATTTTTACATATCATGTATACACAGAAGTGTGTTAACAAGTCTGTTTTGCCATGACGTGGCGGAGACAGTACCATAAGTCTCTTTCCATTCTCTATTGCATCTAATATTGCTCCTATCCATCTTCTTTGGAACTCTGGAGTTTCATACGGTATACCTTGCTCTGTCAAAAAATATTTGTCCCTGAAAGCTACAAAGTCCTCTAGCTTGACAGCACTATCCCCCCCATTTTTTTGTAAGGACTCGTGATTTACTCGTAGTGCTTCGTCTTTTATCCAAGCAGACAATGATCTAGTTACAGTAGGTAATGCGCATCCTAGTATGTCAGCTACTTCTTGTTTAGTCTTAGTACCATTTAAAAGGTCGTTAAAAAAATTTTTTTTCTCCATAATGGCATAATAATTACCTCTACGTTTCTGTATGTTTGTATCTACCACTTTCTCTACGTGGTAGTTGTCGGTTGTTTTACTAGCCCTGTAAGCTCTTTTCTTAATTCTATTAGCACACTTGTCTGAACAGTATTTTCTTCTACCATCTGGTAAAAGGCGAGTACAGTCGTTAGCTACACAAAACTTGTTTTTTTCTTGTTTTGATTTACTCATCTGTTATAGTGTATCATACAAATACTTTGATTTAGATGGTTAAGGCAACCTAACATGTGTACAAGTAAGTGAGATCGAGACTCAGAAAGTTCCGAATCGGTAGTACGATAAACTAGAAAGACAAACGGAATACTCAAGGCACCTGACTAAATCCTTGTCAATAGCTCTTTTTATATAGCTCGCTACGACTTGAATGGCGGTAGTCCCTACTAGCACTCCTAGTCCGTTGTATTTGTCCTGTACTAGCAGGAACTGACCTACTTTAATTATAACAGACTAATTACTGACTATAAAAAAGATACTACATATAGTGTATATTTCTATTAATACTACATGTGGTAGACACTATATATGGTATAATGTCTACTGGGGATGATTGGTAAGTAAAGCTAACAATCAAGTAATAGATTGCCTTTGTACACAGTAGCTTTAAACCTAGGTTCGACTCCTAGCATCTCCACTATATATAGTAGGTCTATACGAAATACCTAGTTACCACCTATACTTTTGGTGATTCATATACATTTACGCAGACGCCAGATTTAAGTGTGGGGGTTGCTAAATTTTGTCCTAGATTTTATAGGTTTTTGAAAGCTTTGGATCGCGCCTGGATCAAGAATGTTAGGTTTGTCCATCGCATTCCGCTACACGCACGCACGACCGCCTTTAATTTAATCCAGAAGATACCCCACCTGTTTTAATATACAAAAAGAAAGAGGAGCCGAAGCTCCTCCCTCTTCCGTACGTATA
>CERA01013530.1_pt1 | contig 18415 bp, 18 predicted proteins | sample 530881 | NCBI WGS metagenome assembly CERA01 (sample SAMEA2621061, study PRJEB7988) | marine metagenome | biome: marine biome (ENVO:00000447); feature: deep chlorophyll maximum layer (ENVO:xxxxxxxx); material: "saline water (ENVO:00002010), including plankton (ENVO:xxxxxxxx)" | depth 50 m
GGCCGAGCCGGTTGGGCCGGGTGGTCCGGCTACAGTAGAATCTGCACCATCGGGTCCCGGTGGTCCAGTAGAACCCGTTGGTCCGGGTGGTCCTGAGCCACCAGTAGGGCCAGTAGGTCCTTCGGGTCCAGCAGAACCAGTAGGTCCGGCAGGTCCTTGGGCTCCTGTTGGTCCTGTAGGTCCGGAGGGTCCTGTGGGTCCACTAGCACCAGTGTCTCCCTTATCACCAGTACGCGCAAAAGTAACAATAACGTCTTCTCCCGAAGAAAACGGACTAGTAGCAGAAGAATCAATAGGACTTACAGTTATATCAAACCAACCTGAATCTTCTGCAAGCGCAGAGATAGTCCAAATTATGAATTGGCTGGCATCTGTTAAATTACTAATTTTTACATGACCCTTTATTGTAGAACTTGAGTCATCAATGGTTCTCATAAAGGATTGTATATCACTACCATCTAAATCGCTATCATCAATGTAAATGGCTGTGGCAGCATTTTGTGTTGAGTTATTTAATCTAATTTTACCTGCACCGGGGTCTGCGTCAGTGGTGGCAGTATCAAAGTCATATTTGAAAGAAGCACCGCCGAAATTACCGTCCGGGCCAGTTGGTCCAGTGGGTCCTGTAGGACCCGTAGGTCCACTAGGGCCTGTACTACCGGCAGGACCGGTGGGTCCAGTGGGGCCTGTGCCTCCCGTGGGTCCCGCTGCGCCAGTTGCGCCCGTATCTCCTTGTGGTCCCGGCGGTCCTGCGGGGCCTGTCGGTCCGGTGGGACCTGCTACAGAAGAAGCGGGTCCTGTAGGTCCTGTTGGTCCCGGTGGACCACCGGCTCCTGTAGGACCTGTCGGTCCGCCGGCTCCTGTAGGTCCTGTAGGGCCATCAGGCCCAGTGGGTCCACTTGGGCCCGCTACTCCTATATTTCCAGTAGTAGAGAAACCAAAAACCCATTTACTTGCGTTGCTTGGTACTGCACCGGCTATAGGAATAACATCTATCTTGAAATATCCAGTCGCTTCTGTAACAGCAGTTACCGTAAATATGATAGTATCAGCAGTTGCAGAATCTAAAGATGAATAAACAAGGGTTCCTTTTCTAGTGCTTGAGGAATCATCCCAAGTTCTCATCCATGCTTGTATATCCCCGTCCGCACTATCGTCTATGAATATCTTGGTTATAGAGGCAAATGTTCCGTGGTCAAATCTAAATGTATCTGCTCCGGGGTCAGAATCGGTTGTTGTTGTACTAAATGATTGGTTTGGTCCCTGTCTTTTGCCATCGGGACCAGTAGGTCCAGTAGGCCCAGTAGGTCCCCCTGCACCAGTGGGTCCCGGCGGTCCGGCAGCACCAGTGGGGCCTGTGGGTCCAACAGGACCAGTGAGGCCAGTTGAGCCTGTGGGGCCGTCAGGTCCGGGGGGACCGCTAGACCCCGTACTTCCGGTAGGACCCGGAGGGCCACCAGCACCAGTAGGGCCACTAGGACCGGTCGGTCCAGTAGGACCAGTAGGGCCACCCGGTCCAGTAGGACCCGCAGGTCCCGTGGGACCGGCGGGACCAGTGGGTCCGGTAGCGTTATTTTGATAAGCAATCCATGTATCTTGAGTAGAAGTATGTCTAATGTATGTCTTATCATACTGTCCTAAAGTAAGTGTTGTACCATTCAAAGTAACTCCTGAACCGGCGGTCAATGTCACCGTTCCAGTATTGATATTCATTACCTGTAATTCAGTCTTTCCAGCAGGGAAAGGAACACTAGAAAAGGGGGGAATTGTAACTGCTTCCGCACTACTTGAGTTCATTATCAACATAAGGGCTTCGTCGCCTCTTACGAAGGTATAATCTGCTGTTTTGGTGGTTGTCGGCCTAACATCTAGTGCATGTCCTCCGGCAGTAGCACCATCACCTACGAAAATGCCGTTGGCGGCCGAACCGGCTCCCGTATCTAGGAACATTTGTTCCTTATGGGGGGTAACACCTGCTCTATCACTGGTACTACCAGTAATTAAGTTCTTGTTATTTGAGAGTGGCATTTATATCACCTATACTAAAGTCCCCATTTCTATTGTTACATCTTGGTCATTTGCTAATGAACCTATGTCTATCAACCCTGTACCGGAACCGCCAGCACTACCGCTACCCCATTCAGGACTACCCCCACTACCGACTTGTAAGACTTGTCCCGAACTACCTATTGCTAAGGTAGAAAGTTCTCCCTGTACGTTACCATATAGTAAAGAGTTGTCTGAAACAGCAGTAAGTCCTGTCCCACCATAAGGAACTCCTAATTTTTCAGAAGTACCCTTAGCCCTATATACCCCATCTGATATTTGGGTAAAATTCCAATCACCATTTATTTGCGGTCTTTTCAGACAGTGTATTTCCGAAGTATCATCGCCCCCTACTATTCCACTACTGTATAATCTTCCATTGATAATTAATTCACCGCACGTTATTCTCTGTGCGTCTTGTATAGAGAATAGATAAGATGCAGTATCGGCCTCTCCTATTACCAGTTTGTTGTATTTAGCCACAAACGTACTAGAAGCACCAAAGGAGGTGCTTCCGGTACAGGGGAAAGGAGTATTTGCTTGCCAAGGTACAAACTCTACAGAAGAATAACCCCAATCAAAGGGTGTTGACCCAACAGTTAATTGACCATCGAAAATAAACGATTTTTTGTCGTCATTGAAGTTTCTAGTGTTTGGTGTAACTGTTATTGCTGATGGTACAGTTAAATCCAAACAGTTAACCCCAATGTTTCCTATACTATTACTTCTAACTGTTGTAGTAGATGTATATGTGTTGTAGAAAAACGTGGGACTGAACGTAGCGGTACCGCTACTAGGATTTACTAAAACGATTTTTGGGTATACTCCATCCATAAATCCTATTTTTGCGCTAGGTTGTGGCGTTATCTTGAAGGTAAAGCCCGCTCTTTTAGCACTTGTTGTAAACATACCCACTTCGGATGTATCTAATGATGTATCTGTGGTATTATCGTATTTGATGTAATACCCAATATCACCGGAAGAGCCCGTAGAAGTAACTTCACTAAATGGTGCTGCCCCGGTGAACGAAATAACGGAAGTGCTAGCAGTAGTTATTTTCTCTGCCTTTTTTACTTCAAGACCGGAAGCAGTTAGGGTAATGTCCTGTGTTGGGAAGGTAATTGTACCCGAGTAATTATCGTTTATTTTTATACCTTCCCAAGATTGAGCCCCCACACTACTCATATCACAACTATGGGTTGTAGTACCAGTAAAAATTAGTTTGGAATCAGTTTGAGAGATAGGGGTAGAGGGGGACCAATTAAGTGCATTAGTAGCATCAACTGATGTACCGCCAAGCCATGTTCTCTCTGTCGTCATTCAGTCACTACCTAATCCGCTGAGTTCAGCGTACCGGCCAACTCCGCGCTTGTAGCACCACTCAACTTTGTAGCGGTTGCTTTGTTGTAAAACGCTGTACCGCTCGCCTCCGCTATCTCTTTCAAAACCTTATCAGCACTCTTCTCAAATGAAGACAACTGCTTATTGAATCTAATATCTTGAGTACCTTGGTCCTTTTCAGGTACCCATGTAGGAAGCGTATCTATGACTACTCGTAGACAATCAACACAAACTAACATCTTAATTGCGCTTTCTTTGAGAGTAGTGGTTGGGGCGGTATCGGTAGTGACACCAACATAACCACTCTTACGAGCGATTTTTTCAACTTCGGCTGTACGAATTGTGATATATTCAGTTATCGTGCCCTCATTAAGACCTCTAGGTCTATTGAGTAAATCACGAATTTGCGCTGTCGTTACTGCCATTACCCCACCTACTATCGTAGTCCGATGGAACATCAATAATTATTGCGTCATTTGAAGGTTCGTTTGTCCTATCTACGACGAGAACAATTCTTGAAGCAATAATCTTGTTAGCCATATCACTATTAGGAAGCCAGTAAAGTTCCCTCTTGTTACTCAGTAGGTTTACTGGGTGGTTATCAAATCTAGAGGAGGCCCTTAGAAGTCTAACAAGCCATCCTTCGCCACCCTGCCAATACTTCAACCGATTGCTCATTTCAGCAATACTGGCTGACGCTGGTATGGGTATGTTGGCCTTTTTCAAGGCCGATACGAGTGAAGCCTTTGTAGGTTTTTTACTGCTCATTCATTCACCCGGCTCACGAATATGTGTAGCCGAGGACGAATATATGAAGACCGGGTATATCTGTTGACCCGGCATCAGTAGCCGTCGCCTTAAGCGTTCCCCCGGCTGCAATTTTGTAACCTGCGTCGTCTATCTCTCCGCAGCGCACAACATCCTTGTCTCCCGCAGTACCGACAACAATGCTGTCGGTTATTGCAGTTGAACTGTTAAGCACTTGGAAAGCGTTTCCGTTTGCTCCACCGTCCTTTAGCAACATGCACCAAACGTCTGTTACCTCAAAGTTAGTATCAACAACTACACTTACACTGTTAGTGGCATCTGCCGCTGTGGTAAGGCGGTACATTCTTGGGATAGCACCGGACGAACCGCCGCCATCACTGACCTTTGGCATAACGCCATCAAGGAAGTTCTGAAACTTTCTGTTCTGTGGCATTCTTAGTCCTCCTTAACTCCAATCGTCGTTAAGACGCCTAAGCCCTCACGCCGGTAATCTTAACAATTCTGTTGTTCGTACCTGCTGCGGCTCCATCCTGCATCTCGTGGACGACTGAACCCATGAAGGAAGTCAGTAGCCAATCGAAACCGACGCCGGGAATCCTAGTCAACTCAGTCTCTTGGAATCCGGGTCCGTTGTACTGGAAGAACTCGGCTGTCTCTGCACCGGGTATTAGTAGTAGCGCATCGTTTCCTAGTGCGCCGCTTGTTCCGTAGTCCCTTGAGTAGTAGATAGTCAGGTTAGCGACTCTACCAAGGTGGGCCTGTAGTGACTCAACCACGTTACCAAACAACTGTGTGTTTAGCATAGTGCTTCTCTTGTCTGCGGGGAGGATAAGAGCCATTGGCTCGTCTCCGGAAACCCTTGCGTTAGCGAAGATTAGGTCCATAGCGTCTAGCAGGTCCTTCTCCTCATCTGCGGCTGCTGCACCGAATGTTGCGGTTGCGGCCTGTGTCTGACCTGCGCCAGCGATTAGGGTTGTTAGGATGTGGTTATCAATCTTGTCGGCCCTTGCTCGGATGATTCCAAGTTGCTGCCTGTCGATATTCTCCCATGACTCACCGCGTAGTCTAACGCTGTCTAGGAAGGTAACACGTCCCTGTCCCTTCTCCAACTTGACGCCGTAGTTAGCAGTACCGACCTTGGTTGGGTCAACTACTGCGTTGTCGTCTAGTGGGTACGAGAAAGTTCCGTTAACCCCTGTGTACCACTTGAAGTCTAGCCAAGGAACGGTTCGGGAACCGACAACCTTGGTTCCAACTGCAATCGTAGTGGACTGTAGTTGGATAAAGTCTCTTAGTGTCTGCTCAAGCACCGCGTCTCCTGTGGAGAACGGCCCTGCTGCTGCTGATACGTTTAGTATTTCTTCTAGTGTCTTTGCCATTCTTAATCACCTCACGCAATTGCGGCTCCTGCGGTCATAACTGGGACCATCTCACCCTCAGTGTTGGTTGTGTCGCCAGCACCATTCGCTCCTAGAGCGGCTGTTGCAGCAATTCCCTCACCGACGTAGAGGCCCAACTTCTTGTTTGAGCCCGCTGTTACCGTTGCGAGTCCGTTTGCTCCTACATACACTGTGCATCCAGTGGTGTAAGTCTCACCGTTTAGGGCTTGTACCATTAGTACGCCTCCTAGTGGGTAGTAGGAGACTGTTGCTCCCGTTGTCTCTAGCACCTTGGCTGAGTCGCGGGAAGAGTCTCCAACGCTGATTCCTAGTCCAATCTCAGTTGCGGCTGAGAGGTCTAGTCTGTTGTTAGTACCATCCATTGTCATTATCTTTCCGGGTCCGTAGACGACTGTTGCCGCCTTTAGGTCCGCGTTCCTTGGGTCTGCTCCTTCTCCATATGCCATATCAAATCATCTCCTTTATGTCTTCGTATCGTGGGGCTCGCATTGTCTTTTCGTCGTGAGCAAGGGTTTGGTTCCAAGCCTTTGCCCATGCGTTCCATGCACGAGAATAAATGTCCTCATCGGACTCTACCATTTCTCCGTTTAGGTAGTTTGCGACAACCGTTCGTGGCTCCTCAGAAGCGATTACCTCTGTCTCAGAAGCAACTGCTTCCTCAACGGGCTTCATCTCAACGGGCTCCGGGTCGGGGTGCGCGGCATTCCAAGAAGCGATTAGGTCTGTTAGGGTGTCTGAGGATAGTTCCTCATGACCCGACATACCAAGACCGGTTGCTTCCTCGACAAGTGCTATGCGTGATGCCTCTACTCTTGCCTCTTCCTCTGCCACGTACTCATTAACGCGGCTGTTGGCAAGAACGAGACTTGCTTGCATAGCCTCCATCTCTTCCTTCATTGTGGCCATGTCGGCCTCATAATCTACTGTTGTTTCGTCAGTCATAGCATACACCTGCTGTGTTATATTCTCCCCACCATTGGGCTGATATATGAAGGTTCTTGCGGAACCTAATCTCTCCGGTGTGGAATTGTCAGAAGCGTTAATTCTTTCGACTTCTTCTATGTTGGCCCTTGGGTATGCCGGTTTGTGGACTATTGCTAGGTGGTCAAAGGAGAAACCGGGACCGAAAAGCACCCTTTCCTCTGTAGCCTCAATGGGTACTCCGGAGCCACCTATACTAACGCCGTAATCCTCCCTAGACCATAGACCGGACTCTAGGGAAGCGAATAACTCTGACCTTACTACATGAGCAATATATCTTACATTCCACTTTCCATCAGGCAGGTCTTCTACAAAGGTGGAAGCGATATAGCCAACAACAGCCTCGTTAACTCCACCATCCATGTTTCTAGAAAAACCGCTACCATATTCTGATGCTTCCGGGTGATTTAGGGTTATGTCTGCCCCAACCATTTGTTCTGCGACCTCTACTGCGGCTTCGCGGGTTAACTCCCAGTTGTTCTTATTGATGCCCTCGTGGAAGGCTATTCCGGAAATCTTCACAATTTGATTACCAGTTGAGGCTTCTACTATTGCCTCTACATCACCAATCTCCAAATCTATGGTAACAGCGACCTTTTGACAAACGCCGTCGATTAGTTCCTCGTCTGAGGCACAAGTGTTTTCGTTCGCCTTTTGTGGCACTTCTTCGACACAACCACACGGCGTAGTTCCGGCTTCTACCTTTGGTCCGCTTCTCCACTGTCTGCAAGACCAATAGCGGGCCTTCCACTTTGGACCGGGACTATCACAGTTATGTCGTGAGCGGAACGACTTTCTCCTTTCGGGGTCGTCTCTCTTAATTTCCATGTTGGGGTCGCCAAATCTAACAATAACTACAGTACCGCTACCGTTCTTAGTATATACTCCGAATTTCTTGTTTTCGCCGGGAGTTCTGAATGGTTTGTTAAGTGTAACTTTTCGGCCTTGGTATTCAGCGGCAGTAACTCCCTCTTCTTCCCAATTCTCGTAAGATACTGTTCCGCCTTTGCATCCACAACCACAATCACCCTTTTCACTGGCGTATTTCTTTTTTTCGTCGTCGTGATATCCTTCGACTTCAAACTCATGGCCTTCGTGTGCTTTCATACATTCTTCCTCAGAATAACCCATAGCCATACATCGACTCATGTATTCTTCGTGTGTTTCGCCACCTTTGGGCATAGGCTCTGCGGCAACACAAGAACACGAACCACCAGTATCGGCTTTGCAGGATTCTGCACTATAACCCATATTACACTCGGAAGCCATTATACCAATGCTTGCCTTGGTTGATTTATCAAATAAACTGTTGCATACCGCATATCTTTGTTTGCTATCGGGAAAATCACCAACGGATTCTGAATCGCCCATGCAACGCTGAACGAAGTCGTCCCGACTTTCATTACTACGCGGGGAAGGCATTAGACTTCCACCGCATACCAATCGACGGCACGATAATAATTATCATTAAATCCAAAAGTGCCAAAAATATCATAATAACCTTCGGGAACCGCTATTGTTAGGTTCACATAATCCCAATCTTGATAATATGTTTCGTAGGTGTATTCTTCCTGTATGCCCGACCAATTTCCTGTTTCGTTGGTGGTATTATGGTAAAAGGTCCAAATTAGGGTTAGGTTGTGTGGTGCGTTATCACAAGTAAGGTCTGCATCCCAACTAATAGTCATATTACCATTGTCATAATCATAAAACGCATCCCACATATCGGGCCTACAATCTTCCGGTATAGAGACATCATCTTCATATTCGCATGAGCCATCGTCTTCTTCGGCCCAAGAATCATAGTTAGTCGCGTTATCATCGGTACAACCCCTATTTGGTTCATCTCCACCATAGTCGCAGGAACCATCATCTTCTTCTGCTTCTTCATCGTAATTCAATGCGTTGGGGTCGGTACATCCCTGTTCGGGCAATATCACAGTATTATTTCCATTAACTTCTTCAACTTCTTCTTCGGGTTCGTCTGAACCATCACGACAGTTTCTATATCCATCATTAACTAAGGATGCTTGTATCATGGTTCCGTCACCACACTCAAAATCGTCGCCCCATTCCCAATCAGCGTCTCCTATCCATTCGTCATCACCTTCCCCATAGGGAGTGATGTCGAGAATACCCACCATTTCAACGGCCGGCATGAGAAGTGCAAGGATAGAGCCTATGGTGATAATTAGTTGTCTTACTTCGGTTGCTCGTTGATTGATAACCTCAATAATTGAATCAACCTCTTCTGCTGACAACATTTTCACCTCTTTCCGCCAAAGTACTCAACTGCGTGTCCTTCCTTAACCAAAGTGGCGTTGACGCTAACGCCTCCGACCATAATGGTCCCTAGACACCTACCAAACTTACCGACACCGTGAGATTTCAATATTATGTTCTTCCCCGTTATCAGTTGTTCCAGTCTTTCCTTCGCGGCAAGGCCCCTGACCTTCTCCGCCTTATCCCGTGTTCGGGATTCCGGCGCATTAATTCCGTGCATTCTTACGCGAACATTGTAATGGACTTTGAATCCTAAATCTACTCTGACATCAACAGTGTCGCCGTCAATTACTCTAAGTAATTCTGCTTGGTATTCCCACATACCCATCACTTAGATTTCTTTGGCATATCAGCCTCTTTCTTATCCTTAGTGGTGTTAAACGCATCCATTCTCAATTCGTGAGCCTGTTTCAATGCTCGCATATCCAAGTCGTGCTTCAATTGAATTTCTTCTAATGTACGTGTGTGGGTTCTCTGAGCATCAGCAGAAGCGACATCGGCAGAAAGCCTGTCCGGTAGGACGTTTATCTTTGCTGTCTCCTTACCCTTGAATAAATCTAGCACACTTGTTATTATGAGAAGTGCCGGACCACCCAAAAGACCGATAACAGTCAGTTGCGAATCGCTTATTTCCCTCACTTCAACAATACTGTAATACGAAGCCGCAGACGCAATTACTACCCACGACATTACTACTCCAAAACCAAAAATAAGCATTAGTTTTTCGTTCGGATTCCCTGCCCCCGGTCTAGCCATACCTCGTCTTAGAGTAATTTGATTGATAAATGTTCTAGACAAAAACGAACAAAGTACAATAAATACTACTGCTACGATTAAGAAAGGAGTCATTACTCAACTTCCCTTTCGCGGTTTTCTTGTGTTTCTTCGTCGTTTTTATTACCGGGTTGGGAGTTCTCGTCCTGTGTGGGTCCTATGCTTTCGGGACTACTCACGCTTAGTCGCTCTTCCCCTTCCTTTCCAATCATAGGTAGGTTGAGGATGTCTAGTGCTTGATTCAAGGTTACGATACCGTTGCTGTAACCAAGTGTGGCCCTCTTCATAACATCTAGTGGGGTTTCGGTATCCATAGTTTCAAAGGTTATGGTGGGAAGGTCTTGTGTGCGGTGTGGTATTCCTAGCAAGTCTAAATGCAGAGAGAAAATCCTTTGGCACGACTCTGTTAGGATGCGGTGCATTCGGCTAATTGCCCCAACTGCCCACAAGTTAGCATTGTAGGTTGCCGCGAAGGTTGACCCGCGCTCTTGACCGGATGCAACACGGGGAACCTGCAAAACAGCCGCAATATCAGCGTTTATTGCATCTAGGAAATCACCGCTGTTTGGAAGACTGTTCTCCAAGTCAATATGCTGTAATTTCACATAATGAGGCAAAACAGGTATTTGGTCGCCACGTAGACCCTCAAACAAGGAAACTATTTCATCAATGATATATGTTAGTCTCTCGGATTGCTCCGCAGGGTCTTGGATGTGCTCGATAGCAGACTTGTCTATGGTGATATACTGCTTAGTCATCGAATCTTCAAGGGAAAGTCGATTGTTTAGGCTGTTATACTTCATGCGTATAGGTTGCTTTAGGGCGGTGAATCTAGAAGCCCCCCATATACCATAGGAGGTACGACCTTTGTTATCCACGAACCAATTGCTTCTGTAGTCTATACGCACATGAAGAACTTCATTGGCGGGAAAGGATTGTTCGTTGGAAGTACCTTCTCTCAGTAAATATTCGGTTGGGTTGACGATTGGGGTGTCTTCGTCCGCATTGAAGTAGGAACCGGGTCCTCCCCTACTATCCACTATTGTTACTTGCTTAACTGGCAGTGATTGTAGTTTTGTCACCCCAATATTTTCCTTTCCGACTATCTTATTGATGTCGTTACCATATACCATTAATCCACGCATGGCATTAATTAGGAAATCGTCAAAGGGTAGCCTTTCTTCTACTAATTCTTTGAGTGCCTCTCTTATGGCTGCGTTTTTTCCTCTTGAGTAGTTAATGGTGTAGTTATTGGCCGTTAGGCTCACGGCCCTTACTGCACCGTTCAATTCCGGGTCAAGAAGCAGCATACTATCGTAAAGGTCGAACTCATTATCGAATTTGTTGTCTGAACGAAGCCTCTCGGTATCTCTTACAATATCGGGTATTCCCGCTGCCACCGTGAAGGTCTTATTCGTAGGTACCCTTGCTGATTTCGCCAAAACTGGCTGTTTTCCCCAAAATTGATACCACTTACGCTCCGCCATACCCCAAGGGTAGATTTACTGGTTTTTCAATGTATCTCTTATTGTTTTTTTTGTTTTTGGGTGTTTTAGAAAGAATTAATCGTGTTACTGGGGTTATTTTCGGAATTTGTTTTATTGTTTCAATAGTGGTTTGGTAGGGTCCCCCTATCTTTTCTTCAACATACTAATGAAATAATAAATTAATGAAGAAAAACGCTATACCAAGAGACAATAATAATTTCTAGCACCTTCTGAATTAACAGAACAAATGAACATTTAAGTGTTATCTCATATCCGTTATGTTCATGGGGGAACACTTCATAGACAACCAAGACTTAATTGAGAAGTACAAGGATAGGGGCTATAGTAGTAATAGCGATTTCGGCAGGTATCTCCACGAAATAGAGCCACGCCGAAGTGCTGACGCTTGGAGGGTTGCCGTATCGAGATGGGTGAAAAAGGGTAATTCGTACAGGCTACTAACACAAACAATGCCCGACGAAATCCCTCAACGTACACATACATACTATGATAAGGAAAATGATAAATACATCACCTACATTGACGGAGTAAACGATTTAATAATTCTAAATGGCGAAAAGCATCGAGAAATGCGTAAGGCTTATTGTTCTATGCTAGAAAACCTTTCTGTAGAGGAAATGGTCACTAAGTTTGAAATGCCCACTCTTTGGATAAAGGGCTATATCAGGGCATATGGCTGGACTCATAACATGAATCCATTTACTGATGAAGAGATAATAGATGGTGACACAGATTCCTTGGTTAAGGACTTACTTACACTAAAGAAAAAGGATATTCTCGGTAAGGTAGAGGAGAAACACAGGAAGAGCATAGAAAGGGATGCGAACAAGTATCGTACCCTAGAAGAAACTATTCTTTCTGATTTTAGAGAGATACTAAAGGAGAAAACCATAATCATAGATGAAGTACATGCGGTCCCCATGGGGAAAGCCGAAAGTGACTATGCCCTAGTCATTTCCCCTACAGATTTGCATTATGGGAAGTATGGCTGGTCTTTAGAGGTCGGAGAATCATACAACTTTGAAATTGCTCGTGAGCGACTATTAGATAAGACCTTTACCTTATTACAACGACTACCCGGAGCCCCAGAAAAAATAATTCTTGCTACTGGAAGTGACTGGTTCCATGTTGATAATGACTTGGGCACTACAACTAGAGGTACCGGACAGGATATGGCCGGAACACCAGCACAAATACTTATGGAAGGCTGTGAATTGGCTGTTGAGCATATTGAAATGTTAAAAAGTGTGGCCCCAGTAGAGATTGTGTTTATGATGGGTAATCATGATAGATTCGCTAGTTTGGGTCTAATGATGTTCCTAAGCGCAACATACGAAAACGATTCTAGAGTAACAGTAACAAAGGACCCGTCTCTCAGGCAATATATCAAGTGGGGAGACAATCTTATGGGCTTTACCCATGGCGATTTCGTTAGTGGTCAAAACCTACCCCTTATTATGGGTAATGAGAAGAGAAAGGAATGGGGAGAGACAGAAAACCACATTTGGTTCCACGGACATAAGCATCACACTCATATGATTGAGAAGGGGAATTGTTTCGTAATACAACTTCCTAGTTTAGCGGGTCATGATAGATACCATTTCAGAAAGGGCTTCATTAGCCGACCCGGAATGTTTGCTCATTTAATAGATAGGGAACAAGGTATTGTCGGGAGTCTTTATTCTCCGGTGATGGCTGATGAGTGATTTTCTTTCCTTTTCCATGGAAAGGGCAAAATACGACGATAAATATTTCTATCGTTGGCTTGGCTATACTTGGGGCGACCATATTGGTGAATGGATGGATATGTATGGTAAACGCGGTGATACACAGGTTCATAGGGTTTGTGTGATTGCTCCTCGTGACCACAGTAAATCTACTACTCTAAGAGTCAAATTATTGCATCATGCCCTATTTGATAAGTGGAGGAACAAGCCCTTTACTTGTTGGCTCTTTTCTGCTAGCAAAGATTTGGCTGCAAGGCGTCTTGAAGAGATAAGAGAAGATATGAAGAGACACCCGCAACTTTCTAGGTATTTGGACCCCCGTAGGGGAAATAAACTAGAATTAAGATTCACTAATGGTGCATGGATTCGTGCAACTTCGGTTGGGGCTGCTATTCGTGGTGAGCACCCTGCCTGTATCGCTTTTGATGACGTATTGGACGATAGTGGGGATTTAGACCCTAAAAACACACAACAATGGTTTAGGAAGAAGGTTACACCGATGTTGAGCCCCGGAACCGCAATTTATGTCGTTGGGACACCTATGAGTATGAATGACCTATATCATACAGAGATGTTAGATAATGATACATGGAAAAGCGGGGTATGGTCTAGTATTCCAAATTGGGATGATTGGAGGGCAGACCCGGAAAATGTAGAGCCCAAAGCACTATGGCCGGAGTTTAGGAGTTTAGCATTCTTACTTGAGCAAAGACAAGCCATGGGGGACCTCTCCTTCATACAGGAGTATCTCTGTAAGGTTATAGACGATGACGCCGCAGTTTATCCCCGTAATATCACAAGGGCTAATTTGGATATAGATTCTTTATTAGAACCGGATAAACAGTACAACCACAGATATTCTGTCGGTTTTGACCCTGCTCATGGATTAGGTCAGGATTATAGCGTAATGATTTGCTTAAGGCAAGATGACGAAGGGTTTATTCATTTTGTGAATATGTGGAGGAGAAACGACTTTCCTCCTGACAAACAGGCCAATATGATGATAGACTGGAATAAGAGATACGGGACACCGGCATTTGCCGTCGAATCCGTAGGATTTCAACAATTATACGAGAGTCTTCTTACTCAGAAGGGTGCTATGGTAGATTATAGAGAAAGTAAGGTTGGTAATAGGACTTTGAAGCAAGGACTTCTAAATAGGCTTAGGGTTTGGCTTGAAAGAGAATTGGTGATATTCCCTTATGGTAATCACGAAACAAGAACTCAAATCAATATTGTTCTAGAGGAATTGGAAAGTCACGCTTGGCGTAATGGTTTGATTGTTGATTTGGGAAGACATAACGATACAGTTATGGCACTTGCTCACGCAATAGACCAATTTTCGGTTAAGGATAACGGAATGCCCGTGGTATTGGGTACGGCAAAGGGCGGCGAGTGGTTAGGCGGAGTTAATAAGGGCCGTATCAATCGTAGTAGAGGCGGAGTGAGCGGAGTAATCGACAGGTGATTTAATGAGTAAGGGATACTACAATAGAACCGGAACGCTTCAAACGGGGCACGGCTGTAAGAGTGGGAAGACTGGACCACTAAAGAGAAAGGATATAATCAAAAGAGAGATAGTGGAGTTGTTGGATAGTGGTTTTTTCTCGGAATGGAGGACTTCGCATGAGATTGCATGGAATCTTAATAAGAAACTGTCAAAGCACTGGACTCCTATGAACGGACACACCGTAGGAAGCCTCATACGCAGTTACATCAAGCCTTACAACATTGAAACCTTCAAAAAAAGCCGTTTGAAGTACTATAGGGTGGCAGACGGGAAGATACGGGGGAATAAACCTCCCGCCGCCAATATAGGCAAGATTACGAGTGATTGAAAAAAATTTCCAAAAAATTTCAAAAAATCGTGCGTTGTGGTAGCCAACCCCACAGGCTCGCAGTGAGCGTTTTGGAGGCCGCCGGGGCCATAGCACACGGTCAAGAAAAAGAAAAACGGTCCATGGGTAGCACCATGGGTAAACATCGTCTGTATGGCACCTTCCAAGGCCGGGAAACGGCATCCTAGGTTTGACAGACACCCCCCCATTACAGGGGCCGAAATCTAGCCCGCCCTAGGAGGTCGTGACGGCTGCTGGTGCTAGTTGGGACGGCAGCAGGTCAACCCACTGCCGCCCCTGATGCTCATACTCAGAGAGCCCCGAGGACCGCGTCAACCTCTGAGTTGATGCGAGTCCCCCTTGGGGTCTTCCATGCCGGGGTTGAGTCGTCCCAGTGGGTGCGGTTGGCAATCCACAAGAGGTACTCGGCGTCGGTGCCGAGAATGTCCTTCTCGTTGCCTCTGTGCCAGCCCTCCACGAAGGCCCGTCCTAGAAGGTGGAACTCGTATGGCTCCCCCTCCTCGTCATGGTCTCTCACGGTGAAGATGAACCGCTCGTATCCACCGCTCGCCCTGCGGACCTTGCGAACCTTCTTGCCCGCTGCCGTCCTTGCTCCTGTCGGGCAGTTGTAGCCGACCTGAACCGAGTGGCCCCAGTTCCCGCTTGATGCCCTGCGGGTCGTGGATAACTTGCCATCTCCCCCATTGGGTCCGGGCTGGTTATGCTTGAGGAGGCATGGCATCTTCAAGGTCTGATTGTTGCGGGTTGCGATATCGTGCCGGTAGACACTCGCCACCTTGCCCCCACAGACTCGGCACTGACCGCTTAGGTCGTGAGCAGCGTTGAACGCTGGCCTCCCTGCCATGTCGGTGCATACAGGCCTAATCTTCATCTCGCCGGTCTTGGTGTTGAGGTTCTTGGCGCAGCCGTCCCGCGCTCCCTGCTGGAAGTCGCTCTTTGAGCCCTCCCGGTCGGTGAGGGTGAACCCTCGCTCTCCTTCCAGCATGGCCCCGGTCATCTTGGGTGAATACTGGTTCTCTCCATACTGACCCTCTGCCCACTCGTTGAACACGGTCGCATTCACTCCGAGGGAGTTAATCAGCACGTAGGGAGCATCAACCCATGTGCGGGTTGCCATCCAATCGGACCAGCCATCAAGCAGCGGCTGGTTGAGTTCCTTGGCTACCTTCTCGGCCCGGTCTAGTCGGACATCGTGTTGACCCTTGTTCTCAACGAACCTCTGTCCCTGTCCGACAATCTCCGAGAACACACCCGCCGCAGCAAACTTCTCGGCTTGCTTCATGGTGAGTACTGTCGGCCATGTTCGTACCTCGTAGGTCTGACCTGCTCGCTCAACGATGCGGTCCCTGAGGGTCTTGAGCGTACTGCCCTTGACGCCCATGCTCCTGAGGGCCTTCATCAGTCCGGCTTTGCTGGCTGTCTCTGCAATCATCCTATCAATCAAGGAGCCGATGAACGCGAGGGAAGTCAAGATGACCTCCCTCGGGACGTTCATCACGTCCAAGACGGATAGGGCCGGGGTCGTTCCCGGCGTGTCTCCTATGGTGGTTGGTGGTGTACCTGCCATGCCTCCTCTTACGCGTGACCCCCCTATAAACGCCGGATTTGATGCGGGGGTGAGCATGAACAGCGAAAGACTATATGCCCCCTGCCCATCTGACCCCATATTCACGACATACGCGATATGTGCATAATATGGGTTATTTGGCTGCATTGGGCGATTTGGCGCACCTGTCGCCGTGTTTGGGGCCATTGGGTAGTTTCTCCCGGTGATTTCGCATTTCCGGACCCATTTTTCAAGTCCGGCCCTTATAAGCAAATCAACGATAATTCGCGGGTCACGATAGCGGAAATTCGGCCAATTTCGCAGTATCACAGAAGCAGGTTCTAACCTACCAGTGTTCACAATTAGGTTGGTCATTTCACTATACAACCTTCGGTTCATTAGTGGTCACTGGGACGTAACATAACGCCAAGCGTAACATATCACTCACAGAAAAAGAGGCGTAACATAATGCCTACAAAAAAGAGACGTAACATATCGTCTAGTAAAAAACCGCGTAACATATGTTTGATTAGAAAACGGATTTTTAGTCCGGATTTATCCAAGTGGTGCGTAACATATTTTAGTATCTAGTAGCCCACCTCAACGACCATATTGCATTCATCACAGAACGCTACTAAGGTCCCAACCGAGTTGGGCATAGGGTACTTGGCTATCGTGGTTCTCTGCCAGTAACCCTCCTCCAAGGCAATCAAACAGTGGCATGCTAAACAAGCCACTATATCTCCGTTCGTCATTTCTTCTTCAGTGTTCGCTGTCATACGTTTCACTCATCCTTTCGTCTTTATCACTCCTTATCATATTTTCTTTCTTTTGTTGCGTAACATATTGTTGGGGGGCCGGCCACCACCAGCCGACCCCCGTTAGTCTGACCTACTCCTTTTCGCCGTCCTCCCCGTACAACGTCCTCTTTTGGCTCTTGGATAGTGACTTTACCATCCAACTCACCTCTCCATTCACGTCCACGCCCGTCCACAGTTTGTCGCGCAGTGTCTCCAAGGTCTTCCCAATCGTCGCATACATCTCAGCGTGTCTTGGGTCGATGGTCTGCATTTGCTCTACTGTGTTTTGCAGTTCCGCGTACTTCGCGGGGGTACTCGTTTCTATGAACGATAGTACCATCTGAAGGTATACCATGTCCCTAGTTTCCTTGGTACTCATGCCATGTCCTCCGTCTTGTCTCCGAAGGCGGGGATTGACGATAGGAGTCTTACTCCCTCCGTCTCTCTCTCAAAGGCGGCGTCGGCCTCTATCTCCGACCAGTTGCTTTCCATCTGCTGTTGCATACTGTCAACTATGGCCGTCAACTCTGCCACCTCCCTCTCTCGGCGTTCGTTCTTGTCGTCTTCTCTCATCATCTCGCTTAGTCTCGTGAGTAGCGCGTGGTATACGATACTCATTTCAACATTGCTCAATGTTATGGTTTGCTTTCCTCCCATGAATCTCCCTGTTTTTCACTAGTACTTATACCTTTGCCGATATCATGGAGTAACATAATTTTCAACGCGAACCCACTTTGCGTCTCCGTGGTAAGGGTGTTGGAGTAACATAATTTTGGGATATGGTGAAGCGTTATGTTACGTGAGCCCGCCTGAACCACCGGCTAGGGAGTAACATAATTTTCAAGCGCGTCCGGGGTTAATCATCTGCTAGGGGGTATATAGTCTTTAGGTCGTTTGGGGGAGTAACATAACGCTCAGTTATTAATTAACCCAACGTAACATAATTTTGGGGTTCAGTGAAGCGTTATGTTACGCCCTTTAAGTACTCATTTTTTTTGGGCCTGAGAGGGGGGGTGTGAGCGAGCGAGGCCGAAAACGTAACATAACGCTTTACTGAAAGCCAATTTTATGTTACTTTTTTTGAACGTTATGTTACGGGCAAACCTTATAAGCCGTACTACGTTATGTTACAAAAAGGCCTAATTTCAGAAAAAAGAGAGGCGTAACATAAAAAACGAAAACGGTGTAGCGTTATGTTACGACAAGCATTATGTTACGCAAACTGGCGAGTTTGCCCCGGTCGAAAAAAACCACCCCCCCAAAACGTAACATAACGCTCGCTGCTCCGGCAAAATTATGTTACCCGAACCGGTTCGTTATGTTACGCACAGGCAACAAGATTATGTTACGAAAACCCCCTATCGAGAAAAAGAAGCGGGGGG
>CERA01005628.1_pt1 | contig 18192 bp, 21 predicted proteins | sample 530881 | NCBI WGS metagenome assembly CERA01 (sample SAMEA2621061, study PRJEB7988) | marine metagenome | biome: marine biome (ENVO:00000447); feature: deep chlorophyll maximum layer (ENVO:xxxxxxxx); material: "saline water (ENVO:00002010), including plankton (ENVO:xxxxxxxx)" | depth 50 m
GTACATAGAAAATATTTGACATCTGGTACCATTGAACTATATACTTGTGAATCAGGCAATTATAGGCATTATCCAGGCAACATAGCATCCACAAAATTATTATAAGTTTAACACACCCTTTGATTGTGTAGGTCAGATGCAACCGCGACTGTTAGGCTAGGACAGTATAATCTATGAGCAGTTATGCTGACAGAAGTTGAGAAGACTCTTTTGTCGGGCTTTGTAAACTATGACTCGGAGTCGACCACGGTTCACCTGGTGTTTACAATGACGGAAGTCGGAGGGCCTAGTGATAGGCTTGGTAAGATACGAAACACCCTTTACCACAACGCTTGGATGTAGTGAACCTTCCTAGAAGATTTTTTTAGTATCTGCTAAAAGTCTTCCTGCGGCGGAGCCTTAGAGAAAAAAGACGCCAGTCTTTTTTGAGTGAGTGCCAACTCACTCCTGTAATGACCCGTCCCCACAATCCAGAAACCGATACATGACCGGAGGACGGATCGCGTATATCAGGAGATATACAGGGATATTTAACGGTTGTAACTGTGACTACAGAAGCGGCACTTCAGGGTCCTCACACCACGCCAGTAACGGGCCACATAGCCCTCGTGGCGATTGCGCCTACAGCCAGGCACACGCCGGGGTGCTATCCAGTCGTGTTCCGTGCTGATCCTGTTGGGACCTTTGTGGTTCTCACGCGGTGGCCGACGCTGGTATCCCAGTGCCAGCAGATGTTGTTCAAACTGATGGGGTTTCATTGCTCACTGACCTCAAGTGTATTTAAATATCTGTATGCGAGAGGATGGTAAAACGGCAACAGTTTGGTTCAATGGGCCCTCCGCACGCGATCTATATCATGTGAAACGCCAGCCGTTGGAGATCGGATGCAATTTCATCGAACAGCACAGGCCAGTGGACCATGTGTGTGCCTACGATCGGCCATCCATGGAGGCCATCACGCAAAAACCAGACACCAGGTATTGGACGAGACCTGCCATGCTATCAACAGATTGGGTGGCATTGGAATCCCCCCACCAGTCATTTGACAGCGGCACATTGGCGGTGGTACTGGCACAGCATCTGGGTGCCCAGCAGATCCACATCATAGGCTGTGATTGGCAGTACACCAACGAGAGCGTGTTCGATAGGGCCTACACCTGGAGGAACTACCAGCCCAAGAAGGCCAGCCTACCCAAACAGAAATTGCTGGAACGCATAAACCTGTCAGTGCCCATAACAGTGGTCACGGATCGGCCGTGGAGGATGGAGGTGGATTTCATCCGACCCAAAGAATTTTTAAGAGATATTAGGAACTAGGTACTTCAGTGTTGTCGTCGAAGTATCTCCACACACCACCTGAGTAGTATGCCGGTTTTGTTACCGTGGAATCACCATCGCTCATCATGGCCATCATTCCGTCTGCCAAGTTGCTGACAGCGTAGGCCGCCGTCCTTGTGATGGGATTGAGTTTGATGATGTCTTCTACTGCCACAATGCCAGTGGCAGGATCAAGTGTCAAGTCAGTTGAACCGCTTGAGTTGATCTCGTCCGGCATCTGTGCCGAAGGCACTTTGGTGTTGGCATCCAATGAAGCCACGCCATTCACGGCGCCCCTACCATTGATAACATTCTGTAATTCTAAAAGTGCGTTTAATAATTCAACCCTCGCTTGTGCCGGTGAATCATCAGCACTGTCAAGGTGTGTTGTTGTTACGTTTCCTACTGTGGCCCAAGCCATATGTTGTTCTCCTTGTGTTGTTTGTATTTAAACTACTTCCCACCTACCCAACTGTAAATCAGTTACAAATTCCTTACTGCTGGTGTGTGTCTCCAGGCATCTCCATCTCCTACGATTGTGTAATCTGTATTGGTCCTTGGTCTGTGTGGCGAAACGCACCCATGGTGCGATGTCTGGTCCCTGGTCGGTCTGACCACCCCTGGTTTTGACAAGGGTTTCATCGACCTTGTTGAGATCATAGTGTTTCGCATTACCTGAACCCTCGATCCTGAATATTTCAAATGCACTACCAGAACTGAGGTAGGTCTCGCCCAAAAGGCTGTGTGCTATCAAAGGTATGCCAAACACAGTGAATGTGCTGTTCTCATTGGCTGTCTTGAACACAATGCTAGACCTCTCACGTGAGATGTAGTTGGTGCTGTTTGAATTTGTGTTTCTTGCACCAGCGGTCAGCCTGTTGTAGCCTGGGGGAATCCCACCAGCCCAAAATATTCTGTTGTCTGCCTCTGACACATCACTTACAAACCATATCTTCCATTTGGCCCTGGTCACATCACTACTACTGGTGTGGGTGACGCCACCAATGGACGCAAACAGTTGGATGGATCGTAATTCATCTGAGGCCATCACACTATCAGCACTGATGGCAAAACTGGTAGTGTCAGCACTGTCTAATGTTAAAGGTAAACTGTCGTCTGTGCCCGCGTTCGGACTGTGTCCGTTGAGGCCAAAAAATGCCTCGATTGCTGGTGGTGCCTCAGATGAACTGTCAGCACGTTCTATCTCTGACACATTCACATACAAGGTACCATTTGTTGGTAGGTCTAGATCTACGAAGATTGGCGCGGTTCTGATGCCCGACGAAGAACTTACGCCAGTGGTGTATGTAGTAATCACTATGGGATCATTCACGTCACCACGTGGTGTGGTCTTGGTCTGGATGGTGTCTGCGAAACTGCCAAAGTATTCCTTAACGGTCTGTTCCGCCTGTCTGGTGCTTGGCAAACCAAAACTGCTGGCTGATCCACCCGAGAAGGCCGCCGCACCTGTCCTCTCTATGGTAGGCCTGTACACAACCTCTTCGTTGGCATCGACATGCTTGATGTCAGCGAACGGTGATGTGAAATTGACCAATTTGTGACCGAGATCCTTGATGTAAGGCTCGCCGCTGGCGTTTGGTGTGATGATGTATCCGGGTGTGTGTAAAGACAGTGTGCTACTTGTTGAAGTGTTTATAGGATTTGTCAATCCTGTATCCGCGAACAGTTCTATCTCTGTCGTGCTTCTGACCTTGACATGGCTGATACCGTGCAACCTGTGTGCGTCAAAACCAGTCATATGCCCTGTACTGCCAGTGCCCTCATTTGGATAATTGTGTGGATTCCTGAACAGTCCTGGTCTAACCATTATCTTGTCTCCATCGGACAGACCGTGTGCGGTTCTCGTGGCTATGATTACACCCGCGCCTGATGATGAGTTGTCGCTTATTGAACTAATCATCTTCGTGTTGGTATTGGCCAGTCTAAAATCGTGATCGAACCTTTGAGATGACGCCTGGCTTTTTTTAAATGAATATATTCCGCCTTCGTACACCGTTGAACTGTTGTCACGGACCTCGTAGTAAGGCAGTCCCATGAAGAAGCGTCTTTCACTGTTGTTGTTGGTTTCTAATTCCTCTGCCACCAATTGCTGGTCGATCGAATATGCTATCTGTAGGATTCCCCTCGGCCTCATGCCTTGATTGTATTGTGAATTGCTTGAAAGTGAATCAACTTTTGTAGTATCCAATAGCGATTGGCTTTCTGTTATCTGTTCTGCGGGAAGATAACCTGCACTGGGTAATGTCAAACTGTAATTGGTGCTGGACGTGGTGATCAGACCACTGCCAAACGGTCCATCATCTTTCAATTCCGTTATTGGATTGAGATCTGTTATCAATGCGTGTCTATTTGAACCATTTGCTGTTGGAGTCCAAGCGTTGAACTGTGTGGTCGCACCGCCCAAATCATCTCGCCCTTGTCCATAGGCACATAAGAAACCATCCGTGGTGGTAATGTCAAGGTTCTTGAAACCAATGACCGGTTGGTCAAAAGCAATAGAGCCTGTTGTAACTTCTATCTGACTTCTTGGATTTATCCACCAGTATTCCCAATTACCCCATGTCTGTGGTATCAACTTCAATTGTCTTGGTTTTGGTGCTGTAGACCCTTCGCCTTCGTTGAAGAATAAACAGATTAAAGTGTTTATGTCCCAACCCAAATTATCAAAACCGTCAGACGTAGCGTCCAAGTTAATCAGTTGTCTGTCAGTGCTAATACCAAGTCCCTGTGAGTGAACATTCTGTGTCAAGAACGCATCCTTCCTTATCCTGAAAGCATCAACCTTGGCACTCAACAAGTAGTCTCCTGTGCTGTTGCCACCTATCACAAAATTGTTTGAAGTGTTGGTGATGCCTGCACTGGCTGACGTAGTGCTGTCCAGTACGTTGTTGATGTAAATTTTTATCTCGCTGTTATCATACACGATCTTTACGTCGTGGAAGTCATCGATGCCTATCGTGGCCGTAGATGTGATCGAATTCAGTGTTGAACCGTCATTGTAATAGAATTTAAACTTTCTGTTGGCATCTATGGTGCCTGCGTAATCAACCGTCCTGCTTGATCCATCATCCGTGAGTAATCCGCCCTCTCCGGCGGCAAACACCACACCTTCGTGTGCTGTCTGGAAGTTTGTGGTTGAAGTGCTGTCTGAGTCTATCCTGATATAGAAATCAATTGTCCAAGCGGATCTATTTGATAGCCTTAACGCATCGGTGTAATTGATACGCCAGTAACCTGCGTTCTCTGGCGTGAATTCTGTAGTTCCTGTACCGTTGAGGCCATCACCAGCAGAGAGTGTTACACCCCCAACTGCCGTGATCGTGAAGTATGCGCCACTGCCGTTGCCTAGGTCATCCCAACGACTGAAATCTATTGGGAAAATTATGTTATCTCCTGTGTCTCTCCATCCTGATGTGATTGGCATTATATCTCTCCTGTGTCGTTCCTTTTAATTGTTACTGGTGTTCCCACGGTGGTACCCGCACCACCACCACTTGATATACTACCAAGTGAATCATCCATGTATTTTTTAGGGAATGGGAACACGTTGTCCTCGAACTCACCACCAAAGTAAGACTTACTGCTGACACTGGTGCTGGCGAAAGAACTACGATCTCCATTCTGGTTGATTGCCCTAACCCGTATGGTCAGTTTCTGACCAGCCACGAAGAATTCTGTCGTAACAGTGAATTCTTGGTTCCTCGTTGTACCAAGGCTGACAAACTGGTTATTGGCATCTGTGTTCTTCTTGACCTGCACTTCATATTGGTTGTTGTTGGCGTTGATGTTTCCATCTTTCCACGTCACAAGCAGGTCGGACCTGTTGGTCTTACTGAACACCAATCCAGGTGTGGCCTTGCTCCGCACCAGTAATCCTTGAGGCTGACGAAATCTATTACGCACTGTGTTGATCACAGGACGCTTCCTTAATTTATTAGTGACGAATCTGTTGAAAGATATCATGTTGTCAAACAAGTTCACATCATCGAAATCATAGTTGTTTGGATAGTGCCTGATGGCTGTGATCTCGATGTCGCCATCTTGGTTCATGGTCATATTTGTTATCCTGAACATGTGATCAAAATTCAAAGTGGTGCTCGTGACACGTATGAGGTCGCCCGCAGTAAGGTCAGTGGCTGATTCGGTGGTCTTGAATGATATGCTCTGTTGGCGCCTACTCTTGGCCACCAACACTTTGGCATAATGCGTGGCGTGGGCGGCATTCACTATGCCCGCATTGGTCACATTGCCAACTAGGTCTTGATCATTGTCTTCTTTCCTAAAAAGTTTATACTGTGCATCGGTCTTGGGTGGCCAAACAACTGAGTTGTTCTGTGACCTTTCTTCAATATCTGTGAAATTGACTTTGATCTGGTTGAAGGTGTTTTCCAATGCCCCACCGTTGAAACTTATGCCATCAATGATGTTGTCATCGTTAAAAGTCATTGTGTGGCTGGCCTTGAGATCCGAGTCTGAAGGTATGTCATAACTGTTGTCAGGAGTGCCCGCGTTCTCTATGGTCAATTTGAATTTGCCATTGACGAAAGGCATTATACCACCCATGCTGGTCAATATACGATTTATATTCTGTAGATGTGTCATTCCTGTGTCTATCACGAACTGCCTGTAGTAAACCGAGTTAGGGTATAACAGTTTCCCGTCACCCAACTCGTCAATACCAACGTTTCTCCTTAACCTTAAATTTGGAAAGTGTTTGATGGAGAGTACGCCTTCATAGATCAATTGGTAGTTGTTTGTTGCGAAATTACTGCCCGCGGTACTGTTCTCTGACCTCAATCGGCCACAGGCCACCGCGGCATTGATGAAACTGTTTTGATCTATCTTGCTCAAAGGTATGCCGGCTCCATAACGATCATTTAACATGTAGTCCAAGAGTATTTCAACAGGATTGCCCGAAACATCGTAACCGTCCTGCCTGGTGGCAGTGTGTGAATAGGCCCCACTGGCAAATGTCACAGAATAATCTGCGGGTGTTGGCATTGTGGCTATAACACCAGTTGATGTGGTGTCAGTGTCGTGTTCATAACCTGGGTCTGAATTTTTCTCCCTGACCAATTTTGGAACATTCTTGCCTGGCGCCATCACTACCACCCTTGGTAGGCTGGAGAAAGGGTTGGTCAGGTTGTCACCGTTCTCGTCCGTTATCTCATCATTGTTCCATTCGAATCTTAACGCGATGTATTGTACGCCCCTCAGTCTGTGGTCATCATTCCAACGTGGGCTCTCTTTCAAAAGATCTGATGCTGGTTGTGAATCACTGCCATCGAACAATTGGAATCTTACCCTGTTCTTGAACGTGCCTGTCTTGACTTCATAGGTGGGTGGCTGTCTTAGTGCAGTTGTACCAAAAAACAATTGCCTTCCACCGAATCTTGGATATCCATCACCCGGAAACGTTGTATCATTGACCGATACCCCTTGTTCAAACACTGTGGTATAATTTCCAGGCTTGTAACCCTTGACTGCCCTGGCAGTCTTGATGTCACACACTTGGTCATCTATCAATAAATTCCATAATCTTGAACCGTAGTTGTCGTCCTGTGTCATACCAAGTCCTATCACACCACACATGTAGAGATATTGATTCTTGTCTCCTGCGGTGTCAACGAAAATGTTCTTGACCGCACGTTCAACATATTTGCCATAACACACCGGTATCGCTGTGTTGCTGGGCGTGAAATCCACTGTGGTGGTGTTGTCTATGGCGGCTGTCGTATCAACGTTGAAGTCAGGTATGTCAAAACCACCAGTGAATGGACTCAACGCGATGTTGAACACACCCTTGACAGCGCCAACGGCGACGTCTACAGTCTTGTCAACTACTTTCTTTACTACATTGACCGCTTGGTCTTTCTTTCTCTGGAACCAACTACCTATTCCCATTATTGTTTACCCCATTGTATGTCCGCCAGTGTCTCCGTGGTGAATTCGAACCCTTTGTCGTCCTCGAACACTATCTGGTGGCTCAGTGTGGTTGCGTATCCGTAAATGCTGGCCTTCTCGAAGGCACTGAAAGGACCTCCACACTCTAGTCTGAAATCTGCTGTTGTTTTGTCGTGTGTTAAACTGAAAGTGTTGATGAATCCTTCGAACACAGAATACACACCGTTGGTGGTGATGCTGTAATCCTCGTTTAGGATCGCTTTCCTGATGCTTACCTTGGCGCCAACGAAGTTGGAATTCAACAGGATTGTTGGGTTTGTCAGATCAACACCAGTGAACACCAGTGACAATTTCTCATTGGCCGCATTGACCGTTTCCGTTATCGCACTGTGTCCTATGTAGCCAGCATTGGCGCTGTATGTCACCGAGTCATGTGCAAGATCCACATCACAGTTTGTGAAATCTAATGAGTTGGTACCGTTGGTCAGGACATTGAACAGCGTACTGTCGTCCTGTGAAACTATCCTCACAAGGTCAAAAACCCTACGTGTCTGTGCCGCTAAGGCCGTGTTCGCCGCTGAAGATATGCCCCTTGTCATTACAACGTCTCCGCTACATCTAGTTCATATTGGTATAAATTGTCAACCCCTAAATCAAACTCCTGTGCGTCATTGATGAATCTGACAGTGATTGGTACATCGTCTGTCAAGGTGTTCTGTGATGATGGCACCTGTGTCCTTAGGTTTGGAAAAATATTGATCGTTGTCTGTGTTGAATTGCTCAAGGTCTTGTCAGCCGTCAGCATGTAAACTTTTGAATGATTTGCGAACTTGATGAGGTCACCGGCTTTCAGTGTGCCATTGCCAGTTGGTGTGACCGTTATGGTACTCGCCCCCACTGCCGCCGTTGATGTCACAGGCAGTTTTGTGCCGTCATTGACGAACGTGCCATTGGCACTGCCAATCACTGGAGGAACGATGGTGAACGTGTCAAACGCACCCCTCTGTGTGACGATGAATGCTTGAATGCTACCAAAGTCATCCCTTGATAACGGTACGCTCTTCAATGTGAAACTGAAGAATTGACCTCCAAGATCTTTGGAAAATGTCTTGTTGGTTATAGTGGTGCTGACAATGGTGTTAGCATTGCTCTGCCAATTGATTGATTTAAAATTAGTTGTTGGGAATGTTCCTGACATTACGCAAATCTCCTTCCTTGCCTGCTCATTGCATCGCTTATTAGATTAGTTATTAGACCCCGCCTGCTGGCCAACAAAGTGTCGAAACCTTCGGCATCCACCGTGCTGATGTTGAAGTTTACTGTGGCTCCACCCATCCTGCTTCCAGAAGCCTCGTTTGAAACAACTGTGCCCGCTGTGTTTGGTATGAACATTTCTGGTCCCCTTTCACCTACCAAGAAGGCATTTCTAGATGACACAGGACCACCACCGGCTCTTGCACCACCGTATCCTATGGCACCACCGTTGGCATATCCAACAGCACCACCGTTGGCGAATCCGCCTCCTAGGAATGCCAATATCGTTTTCAACACTATTGTTTTTTGTAATTGGCTGTTCAATTGTTTCTGTGCGGCCACCTGTCTGTTTACACCAGCGACCATGTCGATGCCAAATATTTTGGCTAGTTTTTCTAATATAGGTCCAACTATGAACAATCTAATCATGCCACCGATCAGATCTCTGAGGATGGCTTCTCCAATTTGTCCAAGTGCTTCTTTCAATGTTTTGGTTCCCATGACAACATCAGTCAATGCTGATTCTGTTGTGGAAGCAAAAGTTTTTGTCATGTTTGTCAGTGTGTCTGTTATGATCACGGCCGTGTCATAGTCTTTCAACATTTCTGTAAGGTTGTCTCTGTAATCTCGTAACGCTTTGTTGGCAGTTTTAACAGATTCTGAAGTTTTAGGAAAAGTCCTATTCATTATGGCATTTTCTCTGTTTAATGCCGCGGCTTTATCTGCTTGTTCTTTTAATACTTCTGCGTTGGTCTTTCCTTCGTTCTCATTGTAATCACCTAGTGCATCTGTATAGACTACTGTTTTTTCAGCCAGTTCTGCTATTGTGTCTCCAGCCTCTTCAGCATTTATTTGTGTATCACCTAGTGCTTTGACAACTGGTTGTGTGTCTCCAAGCAGTGCTTTAAAGCCATTACCTGTACTGATAAGATCTGAATTAAGATCACTAAAGTCTGTGCTTAAATCATCAACATCATCCTTGACGTCTGCAAAGAAACCAATTAATTTTTCACCACCAATAACAATCGCTCCTAAAGCCTCTGCTAATTTTATGAATAGTTTAACTACTCCCTGTAATACTGCTCCGCCTAATCTACCAAGCGCCGCTATCGTTTCTTCGTTGTTCTCAACAAACTGTGTTAGTTCCGCAACACCGTCTTTCAATGCTGGCGAAAGCCCTTCTCCAAATTCCATTGCTGAATTCTTCAAGGCAATGTTTAAGTTTGAAAATTGTGTGGATAAGTTATCAACAACGTTGGCTGTGGCACCACCAAAGTCTGCTCGTAAGCCTTTGGATAATGCATTTAAAATCTTTTTGGATCCTTCTGCTGTTTTACCAACTTCAGATATTTGTAATCTTGCAAGACCCAGTTGTTCTTCAAGTATTCTGAATACCGGGACACCTCTGTCTGCCAATCTGTTAAGTTCTTCAAGACCCAATCCACCTGAAGTAGTTCTTGCAAATAGATCAGTTATGGCTTGTAATGAACCAAGTTGGTCCGTTGTAACGGCCGCTGTGTCTGTGAATAGTGTTAGTAAGTCTTCTGTGGGTTCAATACCACTTGCTTTTAATTTAATGAAAGTTGTTGTTAAGTCTTCAACACCAAACTGTGTTTTGGTAGCGAAGTCACTTACGAAGTCAAATGCCTCTCCACCTGCCTGTGCTGAACCAGTTACTGATGCAAGTGCATCATTTAAGTCTTCAAACCTTGCAGTGGTTTCAATGATAGCCTTACCAATCCTTACAGCAAAAACAGCCGCAAGTGCAATACCGGCGCCTTTGAGTGCTGTGCTTAATTTAAAACTGCTTGTTTGAAGTTTGTTAATATCACGATTAATTTTACCCAACGCCTGTTGGTTTTTAATCTGTATGTCTAACAACAGTTTTTCAGTTTTTGCCACTATCTTCTCCTCCTAACAGGCGTTGCTTGTTTGCCCATTGTTTTTTTACTTTCATTGTACTCATGCAAAAAGTAACCAGCCCAGAGGTCTTTCTCCAGTGTCGTCATTTGTAATATTTCCTCGATTGTTTTCTTCAATCGATCTGCCAGCATTATTACAAACCGTAACTCAACACTGGAACCTATTCCTTTGCGATAGATTCCTGTGTAGCAGTTATTTTTGCATTGTTGATTGCAGTGGCAACCTTGATCACAACTTGTGGATCTGCCTCATTCATCAACTTTATCCTATCAGCATCATGGAAAAGCCTCTTGCCATCTTTGTCCTTGGCTTTCCTTACAATGCTTTCAACGAGTGCTTCTACAGTCTTGCCTTGTGTTTGCAATTCAAGTATCTTGCCCTCGTCTTTGAGTGGGTATGTGGTCCTGAAATAAATGTCAGTGTCCCATTCCTCACATCTTACTTTTTGCAATTCGCCACCAATGCTAGACTGGTAGTGTTTGCTTATCTTGTCTGTTATTGTCATTTATATCTCCTGTTTGCTATGTTTTTGATCGCGGGCCTGACAACACCACTCGGTGCCTGTCGGCTACGACCTCTTTCCAGTGCGCCGGCATAAGGTTGTGGATTGGTCAATCTGTATCTTGTGCCAGTCCCTGACTTACGCCAACTTCTCTTGAAAAGTCCAGACCTCACTGGTGATCTGTCCTTTATGTCATCTAGAACGGTGTCAGTGATCGCTTCGGTCGCCGCCTCTGTGATGGCTTTGATCTTTTGCTTCATGCTGGCACCGTTAAAGATTACTCTTGTCATTATAGGTTCGCTACTGTTACCGCTCCTGTAATTTGCCCTGATACCTCGGCAGTTACCGCTCCATCATTTGCGGCAGAAATTTCAAAAGATGTTACTATCATCTCGCCTGAAAGTTTCTGACCTGTTGATGTGCCTGATGGGTAAAGTTCTATTGTTGCCGCCGCCGCGCCTGGTGCCGATTGTAAAGCCGCTTGTGCTGAATCACCGTCAACAAAGTACAGACTTAAAGAAGTTGTAGCATTTGTTAGACCTGGAACGAAAGTTCTAGCCGTTGCCCCCATGGATGACGTCTCTATGACGTCCCCTGTGTTGGTAAGTGTGAAACTAATCACACTGGCTATAACTGTTGCGGAGCCGCCAACGTCGAACTTGGCCACACCTGAAGTACCTGCATATGCAGTTGTATTATTTGCCATTAGTTGTTCTCCTCATTTGGTTTTATGACCTCCGCTTCTGCCTTGGTTATACGCATTGTCGCTTTTGGTCGTTTAGTTTTTGTTTTTATGATGCTTTTGTTCTCTTCCACTTTTGGTGGCGAGACAGGTTTTTGAAAAAACACCCAACCTGATTTCAACTTGTCCTGAACTTGTGTGTTTGGGACAAGATGAGAATTCCCGTCTTTGTCATACATTTGTCTTAACATTATGGATTACCTCTCTTGTACATGTATTCCACTTCAACCGTGATTATTACCTGTCCGATCGGTGGATTACGTTCTATGACTTCAACATTTGTCACACGTGTCTCCACGTAGTGTGTTGCGTCTTTATCAACGGTTAGGTTACGTCCTCTTGATCCTTCAAGGGTCTGCTCTATCCGTTCAATGATTTCATTTCTTTTTTGGTCCAGTTCGTTACCACGCACGAAACATCTGAGTTCAACCTGCAGTATGCCCTGTCTCTCTGACATTGACACATCTGTTCGTTCCTCGTTTCCGGTCACCAACAATATCGCTGGATACTGTGTGATGGCCAGTTTCTCGAATTCAAAGAACTCCCTGGTCACCGTGCCAGGCGCTGGGTCTGACATGTTGATCAGTTGTTCCCTGATGTCTTCCGCTATGGTCTCTCTCGCACTCATCGTTATCTAACGAGTCGATTGAAGTGTGTAGCCTGTTTTTCTGAATTTTCTATTGTACCACTTGAATCGTAATCGTATTCTACTCCATCTTTTAAAATTTCCGACATCTCTGTCGCGAACTTTTCTTTGTAATGCACCATCTTCTCTCTGAACACATCTCCATCTGGAGAGAATGTTGAAAGCCGTGGAAACACGAACTCCGCCAGTGTGTAATACACAGCGGCCCTTGTGAATTGACTGTAGGTCAACAGGTTGTTGTCCATCTCTGTGTATGTGCCTGTTGTTATGTCGTATCTACCGTATGTCGCTCTGGGCCACCACTCTGATCTCAATTTTCTCAAGATGTCGGCGGTCGTTTTGACGTGTAGGTCTGCGAATGATTGTATACCGAAGTTTTGTATGTCCGGTTCGTATTCAAGTAAGTCTGAGTCTTGACTCATGTTGGCCATTGTAGGTCCCTCCTAAATGTTGTGTCCAGTCCTTCTAGACAATGTTATTTATTGCGTTGTGATCTTGATATTAATAACACATAAAAGAAAAGGGCCCGGAGGCCCTTTCCTATAAAGTGAGGTTAGTATCCTTATTAGTCTACTAATGACTCAGTTTTGATTCTACAACCGTATGCTTCTTTGATGATAGAGTTACCTCTAGCAGTCGTAGCCACAAATTCTGTGGATCTTAAAGATGCATCGTACTGTTCCTTCACGACGATTGGTCTCTTAACAACGTGCGCCATACACATTGGTGAGAACACACCACCGATTGAATCGTTAGCAGAGTCAACGTCTACCGCAGTAGTCATGAACAACTTAACGTTGTAGATTCTACCTAGGTAAGCAGATGAAGACAGTAAAGAATTACCCGCGTTTGATAAAGCAGTTGCTCCACCTGATTGGTAACCAGATGCAGTTAAAACTTTAGCAACATTGTGAATCGCGGCAGGTGAGAACACACCAAAGTAATCTCCGTCAGCATCAGTTGGAGCGTTTTGGGCTCTTAACTTGTATACTGCTTGTAAGATTAAATCTGGAGTAAGGTCTGCGCCACCTGTTCCTAATCTGTTTGTTGTGAAAGAATCGAACTGATCGAAAACGTCTGCGTCAACTTTTTCTCCAATAGCCGAGCCTAAGATTTGGCCCACTGATTGAGCAACGTTGTCAGTTGAACTCTCTCTTAATAGGTCAGTTAAATCCGCTCTAACACCAATCTCTGATGCTGTAACTGTAACTGACGCTGGGTTTACACTTGTCTGTGCAGTGATGTCTGAACCTTCAGTAAGACCTGAAGCAGACACTGTTGGGTATACAGGGATCTGTGCTGTTAAGCCAGGTGTTCCTGTCATGTCATACACTGTAACCAAGTTAGCGGCGATTGATCTCTCTGCGGCAGTGAACTGTGCAGATTGAAGAATGTTCGATAACAAAGCACCGTGCGTACTTGTAGTATTGATAGCCATTTTGCTATTCTCCTTTGTTGTTTAATTTAGAAGAACTTTGCTCGGGGTGATTGCTTGGCAACCGCTTCCTTGTAAAGCCTTCTCTGTTCTGGATCATTCATATCCAGTTTGGAGACGTCTACTTCCTGCACTGATTTCGCGTTGGTGTTTGATGTTGCGCCTGATCCACTGGGACCTGCTTGAACAAAATGAGAATTCTCAGATAAGAACTCCTGAACATAAAGTTCGGGACTCATAAGTTCTCCAGATTCAGTGTATCTTGGTGCGCCATTGTCTCCAATGACTTCAACATCACCAGTGTCGTTCAATCTAACCTTGTCCCTCACAAGTCTCACGACCTGTTCTGGGTTTATGGCCTTGTGTTTGGAAGCACTGTTTAACAATGCACCATCCACCTTGACTGAGTTCAACTGTGAACGAAGTTGTTTGATATCTTGGTCTTTCTTTTCAGCAGTTTCCTTCAATATCTTTTCAAACTCGCCTCGCTTCTTCTGTTCTTCCAGTTTCATTGCTTCATCCTTCTGAACAAGATCACGATAATGTTGTACATCAACATCTTCGAATTTTTTCAACACGTTTGCTTCCGTCTTTTTACGGACTGATGCCATCGCGTTGTTGAATTCGTCAGCAGTGTAGGTTTTTGACACCTCTGTCTCCGGAGTTTGTTGTTTAGAGTCGTTTGTTTTGGCCTCCGTGGCCTCCTCAACTTTGACTTCTGTCTGTTTTGAATCTGACATTGGATTTCCTCCTATTGAGTGTGTTGTTATTTACACAAATATTTAAGAGAATTAACTCGTATGATTATATTTTAGTAGAATTGTTCAAAATCTTCAACACCCCATGCCTCATACCAACCTGACCTACGAAGTCGTGCCTGTGCATCCTTCAACTTGTCCACCGGTTGGATCATGACCAACGGTTTTTTCTTGTAACTGAAACTGACACCTTTGTGCAGTCCTTTGTTGTCAGGGTGATCGTACATGATGGCCATGTGTAATTTGTTGTTGTGTGCCTGCTTACAGATCGTTGCCAATCTCTGTTCGCTTATCTTGTAATCAATGTAAAGCACCACGATATCAAGCCTAAAAATAGGAACCATATGACAGCAATGGATAATGTGCTCCAGTAGATCAACCTTTGCTTTCGTGATCTGGATCGTTTTATCTTGTAGAGTCTTTTTTGCAAACGGACAGATTGCCTTTCCAGTCTTTTTATAGACTTTAGCAACCTGTCCTCTAATCCAGTTTTCAATTAATTTACTTTCTTCTGCCACCTTTTTTGTTTTTCTTTTTTGATGACATTGGTTTTTTTCTTCCGCTCGCTCTAGCCATTGGTTTTCTCCTCTTTGTTGATATCCGATTGGTCAGCAGTGCTGACGCCGTCGATGTTGTTGTTATAGGCATTCAGTCTCCTCTCATCCTGAGTGTACAATTCAAGTAATTCAATTTTCCTTTTGTGTACTAGATATTTAAGTTGTTGTAACGCCTTCCTGGCATGGAAAGCACCCTGTTGGCTCTGTCTCTCTATGCAGTTTTTATTGTGTAACCTGTATTCATCAAACACCGCCTCGAGGGCACGTGATGTTGCGGTCTCTATGGCCTTGCCATCTAGTTTTCCTTTGTATGGCATTATTTCAATTCGTCTGGTTCGATTGGGGAGAAATGGATAGAATGCCATGGTGCCGTGTTGCCGTGTGCGTTCTTGTATGTCTCACCGGTCTGCACTGACTGTGCGGCCATGAACTCCCTGGTCCCGTTACCATACCTCTTCTTCTGCACCACCCTACAGGGCCTCCATTCTTGTCCCCGGGCGTAGTATCTGCTGTGGTTGGTCTTCTGACCCTTTGATGTCTTTACACCTGCCATCCTGATCTACCTCCATGCTTTTAGACTCCAGTATGCCGGACTCAAACTCTTCTGTCCTTTTACTGCTCGCAGTATTGGTGTAAATCTTGCTATGAAACTTTTCTGTCTGGCCGGGTTATTCTTCTTGATTGACATGCCACGCTGTCCAAATCTCACTAGATTGACATTGCCTGTGGATCGGTTTCTGACATACACACCACTCTTCTTCGGACCACTTGGTGTCCTGAATGGTTTATTGAGTGTTACTGTCCTATTCCTGTACTTGGCCATCGTTGTCACCTGTGTTCAACAATGCTTGTTTGGCCGCCGTGATGTCCGCCTGATCTATCTCAGGGTGTAGGTCCAACATCTGTTGATCGGTGTAGCCTTGCATTATCATATCTTGAATGTGTTTGGTCCTCGATGCTGTCGTCGTCACTGGGTGTGACATCTCTAATTTGTTTTGATTCATCTGTTCAAGTTCCATTGGGTCCTTGGCCAGTATTTCTTTTATCTTTTGATCTATTACAGACTTGACGTCTGGTGCGGCGTTAACTATGTCTCTTGTGGTCCTTGCCGCTTTCTCTAAAACGTCCATGTCAAGGTTCTTGTCCCTGATGTGGAAAGCCATTGGGTATTCTATCTCGCCATCCCAATCTATGTCCAACCACTTGCCGAACAATCTGAACAACTGCTCCTCAGCAAGTTCCAAATTCTTGGCCTTCTCTGTCAGTTTAGCGTCAAGCATTGAATATTCTGTAATCATGGCTATGCCGGATTGCTGTCTTGTCTGTGCCTGTCTGATGCCTGACATGCACGCCATCCTGTCTATGGCCGTAAGTTTCTCGTCTATGGATTTCAATATGGCCTCAACGCTCTGTCCCGTAGGTTGCAAAAGGTAGGGCTTAAGGTTTGGATCGGTCTCGTTTGGTATGGTGATTATTGCACCCGGTCCCGCCGCGGCATCAACCTCTGGTGTCTTGACCAGGCTTGGTGATGTCGATAATTTTATTGTCTCGTTGATCTCACTCAACTCGTTGAATATGCTGTTGGAAAGGTCTGATATGTCGCCCACATCTGATACACCTATGCCCCTCACAGGTGATCTGTTGGCATACACCCAAACTGCAGGTATAACACCCAACTCGTTGGGAATCTGTTCCATCATCTCTGTTTTCTCTTTCACTGTGTTGTATTCGCTCAACGTGATCGTGTCCTTGGTGAATTCTCTGACATAGTATCTTGCGTTCATGCCATAGGCCTTCTGTTCTACTTCAAGCAGTTTAAGGTATGTCAATTCATAGTAGCCTGATGCTTGTCTAGTGTATTCCCAGTCCAAAACGTTCTCAGGTGTGAACAATGAACAATAACTTCTTATGCCCTGTTGTAGTTCTTCAGCACGAGTCCTTGCGTTTGACTGTGGTTTGTCTAACAATATTACGCAGTGGCCAAACACCGTGCTCCAGGTGTTGACGTCACGCATGAAACTTTCAAAACTCCTGCCCTCTAGGTCAGTGTCTTTCATGAAGTTTCGTAATTCTGGTGTGTCCTTGATGTTGCCAAATTCTCTCTTGACTGGTTGTCTGTAAAGGAAGGAATTGTAGATGTTAACGATGGATTTCACTTCGTTCATGTAAGGTGTGGCCGCCACCCTCCTGAAGTATTCTGAATCTGATTCGTATTGGTACTTGGTCAGGTATTCGCCCATCTTCATCTCGTATGATCCCAGGTACGATGCCCTTAGGAATTCCCATCTCTTGAAGTGTGTAAGGTATTCTGGATGAACACCAAGTGCCGTATAATGGGCACTAGTTCGGTTTGGATCTTGATTGACTGAAAAATTGCTTATCGTGGCCATTATATTCTAACCTTCCATGTTTTGTGTTGTTCTGTTGGTTCGTAGTCCCTAGTAATAGGATATAGGAATGATGTGGCGTATCCCAATGCGTCAGAGATGTGTGAGTAGTCCCTAGAACCATTCTTCTCTGGTTGTGATGTGCCTTCCTTGTAGATGTGTCTCTCCATCGCTGTGATCAAACTCTTACATTTTGGATGTATCATAATGCCTCTCTCTCCTGTACCTGAACAAAACTTACTATTTACAGCATTGATCCTGTCCCTGACGGGAATGTGTCTTGATGGTGCCTTGACCACAAAGCCGGCATTTGAGAGTATGTGGAAATCCGTTTTTGGTGAGTTGGTCTTCCTTGCCCTACCTGATGGATCTGGATATGCAATAATTTTTGTGCCTGGGAACCTGCCATGTATTTCATTTGCAAGTTCTTCTGTGTTTGAACCATACATCTCTATCTCGTCAATGACAAACATCTTGTTGTCTTTGATAACGAAACAGATCGCTGTTAGGGGGTGAACGTTGAAATCAATTCCAATGTGTATGATGTTTTGTCTTGTTTCGAATGTGAAATCTTTAACGTTTTGCTGTCTCTCGAATCCATAGTATATCCTGCCCTCGTAATTCTCGAATGTGCCCTCGTACTCTTGCTTGAAAACTTTTTGATCTAATTCTTGTTTGGCCTGTTGTATCTCATCTTCTGCAACAAAGCCACCCTGCACTGTTGTAAATTGGTATGAACTCCAATT
>CERA01009434.1_pt1 | contig 18102 bp, 7 predicted proteins | sample 530881 | NCBI WGS metagenome assembly CERA01 (sample SAMEA2621061, study PRJEB7988) | marine metagenome | biome: marine biome (ENVO:00000447); feature: deep chlorophyll maximum layer (ENVO:xxxxxxxx); material: "saline water (ENVO:00002010), including plankton (ENVO:xxxxxxxx)" | depth 50 m
TTTCATGGTTAAGGAGAACGAGAAAAAGGTTCTTATGGCTGTTCGCATTCTCCTAGAATCAGCTGAACAAATAGAAATTTTTAACAAAAAAGCTATTTACTTATATCTCCGAGAGCTTACGGGTTTGAATACCAAACAGGTTGTCAATAATCTTAACAAGCTTCGTAAAAGGTATAGGACGTTTAAGACAAAATGGGAAAACAGCGAGATTTAAGTTTAGAGCATTACATAGAAGAGACCACGACGAATATCAAAGAAGATCGTGCCATGGCCAAATCCTTGTTAATGGATGTAATGGCAGATATGAAGGTCTCTCCTGCCGATAGAAGAGAGATGGGTTCAATCGCGGCCAAGTATGTAGAAAACCTTCAAAGATCCAACGAGCAGATGGTGAAACTAGCTGCCATCCTACAGCGCCAGAAGACAAACCAAGTTGGTCTCACAGAGGATGATAAAGAGCAGCTATTTGATTTGTTAAACGAGAACAGCGAAGATGGCTAATGAAATAACCCCCCAGCAATTGTTCAGCGAGTACGGAGTTCTGAATGACCTCAGACCTGCAGATGGTCTATCTGGCGATAGAAGGTCACTAACCACCACAGACGCGATTTCTACTGTTTTGGAAGAAGCTTTCACTCCCGATGCCATCGGATCCAAAACAGTCTTTGGCGGGGTTGTAATGGCTCTTGTGGTATCAGATCAGCCAGTCGCGGCCAGCCCAATGGAAAATTTAGAGTATGTGTCAAGGCAGCTTGAGCTTGCAAATGATCCGAACCTAACAGGCGAAGCAGTATACTACAAGTACAGAGTCTATGTTCACGAAGCAGACCCCAGAGTCATTATACCCATTGAGGCTCTAGAAAAGGGAGACACTAGAAAATTAAATATTAAAGGATTGTCTTTAGCTGAGCGTGTCCAGACGTTGCCCGAAGCCTCGTTGGCTTTGGAGGCTGCTGTCCCAGGCACCCAGCAAGCTATTGAACCAGGAACATTGGTGGAAATAATATACGCCAACGAAGAAAGATTTTTAAACCCCCAGATTATAAAGATAGGCTCTAAGATATTTGATATTAATTTTCTAGATTCATCAATAAAGTTAATGCACAAATCTACATCACCTACAAGTCTCGGTGCATCACGAGATGCAAGTCAGAATTCTTCTAGGCTAAACCCGACTACATCTACATCTCCATCTCCACGAGTCGCCGCCGCAAAACAAAAAGCACAAAACCTAAAGGAGCTAAGAAGACAGATATTCGAGTCTAAAGGTGACGAAACTATTAAGGCGCCCTCAGGATATACATTCTCCGCTAGGGTTGCCCGAGGTGGTTTGGATGGACCCTTTAAGAAAAAAAGCAATCGCTCTTGGGAGGGCGATGCTATCTTAGACAGATCTGTACAGCAGAAATTAAAAACTAAGTTTATGCCTGAGATTAAAGCCATGCTGCAGCGGCTAGGGATGCCATTGGTAACATTTGAAAAAATACTTGCTAAAGAAAGTGGGCTTTTTGATCCTTATGCTCTTAACAGAAATACGGCAGCCACAGGATTGATACAGTTCATGCCCGAGGATTCTAGAGCAGCAACTGCCAAAACTCTGGGCACCACAGTAGAAAAATTGCTTACAATGGGACCTAAGCAACAACTTACATATGTTGAGAAATATTTTTCAAAACTAAAAGGAAATAAGACTATCTCTGCGGCTAACAAAGGGGTAGATTGGTATTTCTTAGTATTTTATCCAAGAGCTGTGGGGAAACCAGATAGTTATGTTATTGGATCCGCGTATACAGCAGAAGTAAATTCAGGCTATGCTGATCCCTTGCATCCCGAAAAGCGAATTACCCGTCGCAGGGTGATAGCTAGATGGCTTGGGACTGAAGCATAATAGAGGTTAAATAAAAAAATGTCAGATACAGGGAAAGTAAGAACAAGCTCGGCTATCCAAGAGCCAAAAGATCCAATGCTGAAAAGAAAATTGGATAACGCATCCCCAGCTGAAGAAGCTGATATTCGCGGAGTTGCCTCAAAAGAGACAGAGAACTATGACACGCCTGATTTAATTCTAACTTCCAACGAGAGAGTTATAAGAAAAGGCAACGCTTCTATTAAATTAGGAAAAGATAGAAATTCAAACAGATTCTCCGGAGCTGGAGGTAAAGGACAGTCTCATTGTGCTGCTATAGATATAGTTGCCGGAACCCTAGGGCACAACGCAAGCAGTCGCGACCGAAAAGGGAATAAGCTTTACGCAGATCCAAACTTCGTTTTAGACTCAGCGAGGATATATGTCAGCCAAAAAGCAGATATTGATGGGTATTTTAGACTTAAAAAGCCCAAGGGCGCCGGCTCAACCTCGTCAGTAACACCCAGATCTGGCATAGCCATTAAGGCAGACAATATTAGAGTTATTGGTCGCGAAAACATCCGACTTATCACTCGAACAGATTCAATTAACTCACAGGGTGGCGAATTGTCAAACGCAGATAAGAGCGGATACGGGATTGATTTAATAGCTATGAATGATCCAGAAGACCTGCAGCCGATGGTAAAAGGTGAAAATCTCAAAGATTGCCTGAATGCTCTCCTTCAGGTCGTTGAAAACATTGGTACGATATTAGATAACTTTATTTCGTATCAGCAAAGTTTTAACAGGGCTGTCCAGAATCACACGCATATGTCACCGTTTTACGGAACTGAAACCGCCCCTGACTTTAAACAAACGATGATGGCCGGCGTTGAGAATTCGATTAATGTTGCTTTAAATTGTCAAGTGCCTATGATAGCTGATATACCCCTAACCACCGTTGCGGTTGTTAACGATTACTTAGATAACTCTGGAGTTGCTGGCGACAAATATATTCTAAGTTTATACAATAGGACAAACTAATGGCTATTCCAGGAATAGAAGCTATATCTTTACAATCTCTAATCTCTAGAACTTTACCGGGCATCCCATTTGTCAATAAAGTAGACAACACAATGAGCTTTTATGTAAATGTCGCAGGCAACCAGCCCAGAGAGACCCAAGAGCGCCTGTGTACAGATTATTTTATTGAACACTATTTTCCAGAATACTATCCTTTAGTGGTTGGCAAAAATAATACTGAGTTTACTAGTTTTAGTGGCTTCTACGAGCAGCTTCGCAACACGATTTCAGATTCGCTCTCTTTGGAAAGAGCTGGTCCATTTAACATCAAAAATACATTTAAGTTATCATTGCAGCAAGGAAACATCTATGATCTTAAAGAAGAATACGAAAAAGAGGAAAAGTTACCTGATTTCCTAGATGCTCTGGCATACTTCAACGTTGTAAGAGAAGTCGGCGCCGAAACAAGCGCAACGAGCTTTGAATTTACAAATACTCCAAGTTCGCTAGACAAGTTGACTGGAACAATTAGTGACTTTTCCGCCGGTCTTTCATTGTTCAAGGGGATTATACCTTTGTCTTTGGACGCAAATAGTCTTGGTATCACAACCAATAGAATTGTCAATGCTTTGCTTAGTGTCATATATGAGGGCTTGGACTTTAAACTTAAAGAGAGTACTTTCTTAGATACCGATTATTTGACAATGTACTTTGATACAGACTCAAATATTGTGCGAGTTGATTATTTTGTTTTAAATGTAACACGCGGCGAATCCAGTCAAGCAAAGATTGGATTTATTACAAACTCTAAATACAACCCAATTTTTAGTGACCCCTTAGCACTAAAAACAGTTCAAAATTATAAAGAGATTATTGAATCCTCGGAGCAGCAGTCAAATTTAACACAGCAACAGTCAATAACAGGGTTTATGTCGACGCTCGGAATTGAAGGGTCTTTCACTGCACCACAGATAGGAGATATTCCCGGTTCCATTACTCCTGGTAATAATATTTTTGGGAACAGATCATCAGACGATCTGATTGACATCAGTAATATAGAACAGCTTGAGAACACGTTTAGTTCGCTTAAAACTAAAGAAGAGTTACTAAAAGAAATTGAAAAGGCTGAAAATGAAGAAACGAAAAAGAATATCCTCCAGGCAGAAAAAGCTAAGAAACTCAATGCTGGAATTCAAATTGTAGACACAATAGACGCCGTTCTGAATTTTAACGTTCCAATATTTGGACCTAACCCCACAAAAGAACAAAAGATTGTAAATCAAATTTTAAACCAGTTCGGAATTCAAGCCCTTGCAAAAGAAGCGATTATTTGCTTAACGTTGGGACTGGGTGCGACAGCCTCTAGGATAACTCAGTCAGTCAGAAACTCAATTATTCAGACAGCCTCCTCTCTACAAGCGGAACCAACACCACCTTCGAAAGACATAAATATAAAAAGACCAAATTTGGGCGAACTGTTCAAGGACTTCGCGAATCCGTTTTCAATCAATGGCGATATTAAAGATCAAATAAAAGACATTGTCTTAGGTGCTATTGCTAATGGTGCATTCGCTGTTATCAAGTCTCTAGTAGAATTGATACAATTTAATTGTGATGCCATCCTTCGTGGAGAAACAGGTGTTATAGACGTCGGAAGCAGGATAAGGGACGAGAACCAAAGAGCAGCCCAGAGTTTTCCAAATCTGGAAGAACTTTTACAAGCTGAATTTGCTCAAGATGGGATATCATTAGAACTAGTCTACAATTACTTCTCGGATGTTTCGAATATATTGGATCCTGTAGAGGTTTGTCGTTTACTCAACTCTCAAAGAGAAGTTGAGCCGCTCACATACACGAAGATTCTTGACTTCAATTCGACCTATCCTCTGACACAGATTAGGAATAATGTTAACACGATTGGATCCGTCAATAGTTATTTTGCCAGAATCTCGCAGTATGTGGACACGGTTTCAATTTGTAACGATATTATCAACAACAATATCTTGCAAGTGGTGGAGAACTGCAATATATGTTTGGATGAGGATTTCTTCAATTCAACCCCGGCACTTGAAGAACTGATAAGGATTGCCGAAGATGGTATTGAGATCGTCCCGCCGCAGATTGAGTTTTTGTGCCCAGATTCTCCGAACTACCTAGAGAACCCAATAGCTACCAGAATTTTACCTAACCTGTTTAACAATATTCTGGGAACCACCAAAACATACATGGCCGGGTCACTAGAGGCAGCCCGTACGTCCTTGTTGGAACCTACAGTTTCTAATGAGTTGAATACGGATGTTTCTGGTGCCTTTGAAGTTCTGGGTTTGGAGATGCCACAAGCTGAAATGGATCCGGCAGTTCTAAACTTTATTACAGAAATGTTTGAATTCTTTGGAGAGGCTACTGAGGCGATTGAGACGGCGACGGAGCAGGGAGTCTGTCAAGACATTGACAATGCTAAGATTCAAAATATCATCAATAATGTTAGCACGGTGGTTGGCACTATCGACTCGGCTTTGAGCGAAGTCCCTGGTGTTATTGAAGAAGTAAATGATAAAATTACATCTATCCAAGACCAGACATCCGGGTCCGGGGTAGTGCATACAAAATATGTTTTTCCAGAAGCCTTCAAAAAGAGATTCCAAAATGCAATTCAGCCGTATGGAAGTACAAGCTTCAATTTTGAAGTTCCAATCCTTTTTGATAACGGCTCCACATTTTCATTTTACAACGAATCTAATGATAACACCGGCCCGATACCGTTTGAAACTATTTCAATCCGGTTGTTGTACAATATACAACGCGGAGAGCCCCAGAACTATGACCTAAACCTAGGCGCCCAACAAACAGCGCAGGAAGCTGCAGATCAATATTTGTATATAAACTACCCGAAATATCAGCCAAATGCGAGCACCTACTTGAGTTTGAATTACAATTTAGATTCAGTTGACGATCTTTTGGTTGGAGAGATAGAGAACCTCGTCCCGGGTCAAGCTCCTCCATTGCCAGCAAACACAGCTTATACTATGAAAGAATTTAATCCGTATGTGTTTAGATTTGTAGATCCTGTTGAGCAGCAGATAGGTAACGGATCGTTCCTGGCGTCGAATAATGAAGACGTTGTAGCGAGCGTCCAAGAACAATTCATACCGGCTTATGGTACCCTATTCGCCAACTTATTTGACTATATCTTAGAAAATGGAGCATTTAGCGCCGATAAGATAAACAATCTTAAGTTCTTCAAGAACAATGCAAATTGCCCTCCAGAAAATATTGGTGATCTGTTTGATGCTGAGGGTATTCTTGATCAGATGAAGAAAGAGTTTGCAGCAGCCGCGTGCTACGACCAGGGGTCAGCAAAGGACAAAACAAGAAATACCTTATATTACGGTTTGATACTAATGTTAATACAGGCTGCGATAGACGAATTTATAATTAAAAATATTGTTGTTTTCTCAGCCTTTGACATGAATTCTGTATTAGAACTGCCTTTTGTGAAAGAGTTCATGGTTAACGAAATTATCCAGTCCATCGAGACAGAACGACTTGATGGCAATTCTGTTCTTGAGAGAGAGATATACAATTATTTTGATAGAGTGTCGGTCAGACAGTCTACAATCAACAACGGGGGCATTGCTCACACATACCCTCCATATAACATACCAGAGGGCTTTGAGTTGAATGAAACTGAAAGTAAAGCCAATTTTCCTTTAAATGATGAAAGGTCTGACTTGATTCGTTTTTTGGTAGAGGAAAGGTTGTATTACACTTGGGATTCCGGACAAAGGTCTACGCTTGGAGCCATAAACAACATTATAGACCCGCAGGGTGAGAACAAAACATTTGATGATATTTTCATAGAAGACGTTCTGGGCATTTACAATCTGGAAGATAGTGCTATTACTGATGCAAACTCTATGTCTTATATATTGCCGTCGTCGTATGCTGATTTTGATGTTGGATTATATTTTCAAAATGTTTTTTCTGCCCCCGACACCCCAGCTGGCACAGTTAGACTCAACTATACGGAGCGCGCCGATGCCGTCGCTCCCCCACAGGTAGCAACGTTATTCGAGGTTAATACGGGTCTGGCTCAGAATATAGTAGGAATTATTAAGGAGAGTCAAGAGTACCAAATCTTCAAACAACAGGTATTCAATCAAGACGCAATTTTGATGGGTCCACTTCTATACAACTTCTACTTAACAGAATTGTTCTTCTCAGACATAACCGATTCTTTTAGAGGAACAAAGCGGGCTATCATAAACTTTATGAATATGACGGATGCTTCCACCCGCCCACCACTGCCTGACGGATTGAATGACGAATATTCGAATACTTTGGCTAACAACGGTCAGCAAGACATGAATTCCATGGCGCGCGAGATATTCTTAAAATTCTTGAAGGAAACTCCGATTGCAATCCTCAAGGGGCTAGTTGAGCTTATCGATCCACACATTGCTATCTCAAAGATAGTCAAGGATATAACAGCGGATGCCTTTTTGGAGGTTTCTCGGGCGATCACGGCGTCTATCAACAGCCTACCAAACAGTTCTCCGATAAGAACTGCAAATATTAACGGAGAGGATGTTTTATCTTTATTGTTCTGCTTATACAGTATTGGTAATGAAGCCCTGACCGACGCGGTGGTCGATGATAGTAATGATGTAATTGGTGAAGACTCGCCTCTGTTCGGTCCAAGAATTAGTCTTGATGGCGTTGACTTTAAGGGCACAGTTGCGGGCATGTTTATGGCCCCGCCGTCGCCCCTGGGTATTCTGTATCTATTAATTGAATTACTTAAGATAAAGATTGACGAGGGTCTTTCGGATGACAATGTTGACGCAACAGCACCGCCACCTTCCGAGGAGTGCTAAAATAAATAAATCAACTATTTAAGAAGGAGGATCGCACATGGCTTCTGGTTTGGCACCAAAACTACCGCTAGTTTTTGATGATATCTATGGCCCATACGGGCTGATCACGGATTTTAGTTCTCTTGCAAAACAAAATTTAAAAATGCTTGTCTTAACAAGCCCGGGCGAAAGGATAATGGACACTGATTTTGGTGTTGGGTTGAAAAAATATTTATTTGAACAAAACACAGCCTCAACTTACTCTGAAATAGATAGTAAAATCAGGCAACAGGTTCAAAGATATTTGCCTTACATCGGGATTGATAGGATTGACTTTACAGTACCAGAAAATAATCCTGATCTTTTCCCCAATAGCTTATCAGTCTCTATATTGTTTACTATATTGCCACTTCAGACCAATGCGATTCTAAATGTAGAGGTTAATAACAATATTAACTAATTATTAAAGGTGTAGAAGTAGATGTCCAAAAAGAACGTTGCAATAAATTATACAAGTAGAGATTTTGAATCGATCCGGCGCGACCTGGAAGAATTCGCCAAAAGATACTATCCAAACACCTACAAGGACTTTAACAGAGCCTCATTTGGATCTCTGATGCTTGACACTGTGTCATACGTCGGGGACATTTTATCGTTCTATCTTGATTACCAAATGAACGAGACTTTCTTAGACAGCGCCGTTGAGTATAGTAATGTTGTTCGACTCGCTAGACAGCTTGGATACAAACTTCAAACAAGCCCATCCTCATATGGGCGAATGACATTTTTCGTTGAGATACCTGCCGCATCTAGTGGACTCGGACCGGACTCGACTCTCACACCAGTTTTGCAGGCTGGTTCGAACTTTACATCAACAGGTGGCGGATTTTACACCCTATTAGAGGATGTGGATTTTAACAAAGAAGGAAATCAGGTGGTTGTCGGCTCAGCTGATTCAACAACCGGCGCGCCCCTTACATATGTTATTAGAGCAACAGGGACAGCTGTTTCCGGCCGCGCCGGTACTGAGTCATTTGCCGTTGGCAGCTTTGAACGGTTTAGAAAAGTTCCCTTAGGAGTGACAAACGTCTCCAATATTATTAGTGTGACAGATTCCGAAGGTAATGAATATTTTGAAGTGGACCACCTATCTCAGAACGTTATTTATAAAGCGATAAGAAATACAACAACTACTCGTTCAACAGTGCCTAACTTATTAAAAGCCACCCCGGTAGCTAGAAGGTTTGTTGTCGAGACCATTAATAATCAGACGTTTATCCAGTTTGGATACGGTTCGGATAGCAACGACCTTACTAACCCTGTTGTAGATCCAACAGAAGTTGTACTGGACCTAAACGGAAGAACTTATACAACAGACGCCGATTTTGACCCTACAAAACTCATAGACACTGATAAGTTTGGAGTAGGACCCTCCGACACAACCCTGACAGTTCAATACCGTTTCAACACGACGTCAGATGTTAACGCTGCCGTGGATACGATTACGGGAGTTGCTGCAGCAAACTTTAAGTTTGGTAATCAGGGCAGCCTTTCACTGGCTAATAGAAATTCAGTCATCAGCTCATTGGAAGCCACCAATGAAGAACAATTTGTCGGCAGCGTATCCCTGCCCTCGTCAGAGGAAATCCGGCAAAGAGCGTTTAGCCACTTCGCAACACAAAATAGAGCAGTCACGGCACAAGATTACCAAGCTATCTGTTATGGTATGCCTGCAAAGTTTGGAATGATTAAGCGCGTCGCCATTGCAAAAGATCCGGATGAGTTTAAAAGAAATGTTAACATTCATGTAATGTCAGAAAATAGCGTTGGAAAATTGATTGTTGCTAATAGCACTCTTAAAAACAATTTAAAAAATTGGATCACTCAGTATAAAATGATATCGGACACAGTTGATATTCTAGATGCTGAGATCGTTAATTTTGATATCAGTTATGAGATATTGATAGATATAAATGCAAACCGTTTTGATGTCATTGGGACTTGCAACCAAAGATTAGCAGATAAATTTTCTATGAAACAAGACATTGGCGAGCCAGTAAAGATTACAGAAATCTATAAAGAATTGCAAAAAGTAGATGGTGTTGTGGATGTTACATCTGTTGATGTTGGTTTAAAATCTGGTGGCATATATTCTGAGTCAAACTATGATTTCGATGCAGCCCTGTCCTCCGACGGTAGAATGATAGAAGCACAGCCAAACGTCATTTTCGAACTCAAATATCCAAATGTCGATATCAAGGGATCAATTAGATAATGGCTATTTTTAGATATACGGCTAGCGCCGATAACACAATAACAAACGCCTATGAAGCATTTCTCGTAACTAGAGGCACAGGCTCCAATATGGGGTACGCTGATTCACTTGAAGTGTTTTCTATATACGGACAAGAATCTGGTTCCAACGGACAATCTCAGGAGCTTTCCCGGATTCTAATTCAGTTTCCGGTATCTTCAATTTCTACCGACCGTACAGCTGGCACGATCCCGGCATCTGGTTCTGTATCTTTTTACTTAAAGATGTTTAATGCTGAGCATCCGTTTACGTTGCCGCAAGATTTTAATTTAATTGTGGCGCCCATATCACAATCATGGAATGAGGGGACTGGACTTGATATGGATGAGTATCAAGATCTTGGCTTCTCCAACTGGCTATCTGCTTCATCTACAACCGGTTGGACAAGTATCGGTGGAGATTACCTGCCCCAAGACAATTACAATGTTAGTTTTCCAGAAGGGTATGAAGATTTAGAAGTAGATGTGTCAGAAGTTGTAGAAAATTGGATCAAGGGCTTATCCGGCGGCGAATACAATAATTACGGCTTTGGTATTCGTCTCACAGCCAGCCAAGAAGCGTATTTTTCTTCGTCAGTGGGTAACGGTGCCACCGGCGCCGCGGCCGACTCTGGGTCTGTAATCCAAAACACAGTCGGCGCTACTCAGTCATATTACACAAAGAAGTTCTTCGCACGTTCTTCTGAATTCTTTTTTAAGCGCCCAGTCATTGAAGCTCGCTGGGACTCCCGCACCATGGACGATAGAGAAAACTTTTTCTTCTCCTCCTCACGAGCTACGCCGGCAGACAACCTTAACACCTTACAGGTTTATAATTATGGACGCCGCGGTCTTAATAATATTCCAGATGTTGGAACCAACAGTATACTAGTTTCATTCTACTCTAGTTCCTTCGGAGAGCCCAGCGGCTCAAAGCTATCCCTTCAGGGAGGCGGTAGCACCGCCGCTACGGGCGATATAAACGCTACTGGAAGTTATGTGAGTACAGGCATCTATTCTTGTAACATAGCCCTTACAGCGGCTTCTACGCCCTTACAAGAGATACACGATGTGTGGCACTCTGGTGGCGTTGAATACTTCACAGGGTCATTCTTCCCTGAATTGATGCCGACCTATGATAGTGCGCCAACATTCAACAGAATCACGTCCTGCAAAAACCTTAAAAAGGTGTACTCCACACAGGACACAGCAAGATTCAGATTCTTTGTTCGCGATAGGAATTGGTCTCCTACGCTTTATACGGTCGCAACGGCAAACAACCCAACTGATATCATAGAGAGTGCATCATTCGGCATCTATCGCGTAATAGACAATTTAACCGCCATTCCGTTTGGAACAGGTTCGGATTTTAGTACTTACTTGTCGTACGATAAGGAAGGGAGCTACTTTGATTTAGATATGTCGCTGTTGGAGGCAGATTACATGTATGAAATAAGATTGTCATACTATAATGACAGCATAGGTGATTGGCAAGAGCAGCCTCAGACGTTTAAATTTAGAGTTGAATGATAATTAAGGTATGAGTTTTAAAACTTTATTTGAAAAAGCCAAAAATGTTAACTCCCTCTCAAATAAATCTGCAAAGGATATTGGAGCGGAGGTTGAATCAGTTGGATATCACAGACAAGATGTTATTCATGAAAAACGCTACATTCCAAATGTAGATTTCTCGGATCCATCTAGTTTTGCTCGCTATGGTTCGGCAGAAGAATATTACGTTCAATCAATTGAAAGAGTCTATGATACATATCCTTATGATGGGTCTTTAAAAGAAAGATTAAAGTGGGAGAACGAGTCAACTTTTATTGACCTGCATATCCTTGATAATCTATATCCCAGAACGAATGGATATGCAATTATATCTGCAGATGGATGGGGAACCACGACAAAGACCAATGGATATGGCTTACCATCTTCTTTAGAATACATCTATTTTGAAGGTGGTCCGCACCCAAATCCTGATGGCATGACGCCATATTCGTCACAGTTTACAGGCTCTAATTACTACGATACAAGCACCAACAGAGAAAGCAATCTCAAGTATAATCTGGCCGATGGTGTAACGGTAGAGTTTTGGTTAAACAAGAGTGAATTTCTCTCCAGTCTGACTGAAAAAGAAGTTGTATTTGATCTTTGGAACGGCGAGGAATCCGGATCAACATCTTATGGGCGCCTAACAATCGAACTGTCTGCCTCAACAGATGGCACCTCGCCGGTTCTTATCACTGCCCAGTCGGGTACAAGCGGGATATATCAACAATCAGTTGCTGCCACCTCCTTCACAACTGGGTCCTTGGCAGATGGCAATTGGCACCATTACGCTATTTCTTTGCTGTCGGCATCATCAGGTATAGAATCTAAATTCTATGTTGACGGAACGATCAATAACGACACAGTTCTTGGTTCTAGCGGTATTAGTGAAGTTACCGGTGCTTTGCGAGCCCACATCGGTGCCCTAATAACCGCCGTCTCAGGAAATACCTATGACGGAGTCGATATGGAGGGCTCAGCTAAGTTATCTGGTTCCATTGACGAGTTTAGGTATTGGAAAACACAAAGAAGCTCAAAAGATGTTGGCAGGTACTTCATTAGTCAAGTCGGCGGCGGCACCAACACAGATCCAAAGCCATTTACAGATACTCAGGAAGATGCAAACACAAAACTCGGTGTTTATTATAAGTTTAATGAAGGAATTACCGGGATAGCCGCAACAGATAGCGTTGTTCTTGATTACGCTGGGCGTATTACAAATGGTGCCTGGACTGGTTATGGATCGAACTCTAGAAACACTGGTTCGGCTATAGTACTTTCAAACGCAGCAACAAAGGAATTTTTAGACCCGATTATTAGGTCAAATCACCCAGATGTTGTCGCTCTTAAGGCGAGTCTAACTAATTCTGGCTCTGCTTACGATGAAAGTAATAATGCCTCTATCTACAACTCAATCCCTGCTTGGGTTACAGAACAGGATACAGAGGAAGGAAAACAAGCAAAGTATTTAACACAGATCATTTCGAGCTACTTCGACACACTGCATATACAAGCTTCTGAGTTAAACAGCCTAAAAGATGTTGAGTATATAAGTGGAAGCAACAAACCATTCCCTTACTCTTATAAAAAGCTTAATTCACATGGTTTCATATCACCGGAGATTTTTCTTGATGCTGATGTATTAGAAAAACTAGCCGATAGGAGTGAAGACAGAATTTATGATAAGTCCTTAAATGACATTAAGAACATCATTTATCAAAATATCTACAACAACCTAACATACATCTATAAGACCAAGGGTACTGAAAAGTCCTTTAGGAACCTTATTCGATCATTTGGAGTGGACGATGAGTTAATCAAACTCAGCATGTATGCCCAGAATACTGAATATGAGTTTCGTGAAAACAGAAGAAATATACTTGTTAATGATAAACTTGTTAATTTTAACAACAACACAAATAAGAGCGCCGTCGTATATTCATTTTCGTCCTCGGTTAACCCAAACTCAACCGGTGTCATCCCCGCTGCCACGGAACTAACTGGAGGCTACGCTATTACATTAGAAGCTGATGTGACGTTCCCTACAAAACCCTCGGCGGACCAAGACGCTGGCTATTTCTTCACAAATGCCATTAGTTCTTCTATCTTTGGTGTACACGGCGCCATAGCGGACCAGACGAACACTGTTTGGGATTCCACAGACGCAGTTAACTTCCAAATCCTCTCAGTTCGTGATGAGTTAAATTCCGACAATGCACGCTTTATGCTAACAGGCACAGCTGGCGGATTTGTGCCACAATTAACGTCTTCACTTTATGAGGACTTGTACACTGATTCTACTTGGAATTTATCCGTTAGAGTAAAGCCAGAAAAGTATCCTTTAGCTTACTTTGTCGACGGCGCATCAGATTCCGGAAATTATGTTGTTGTATTTAGTGGTGTCGAATCTAGATCTGGTGAAATCGTTAATACATTCAATGTCTCAGGGACAATCAGTACGCCTCCTGATTCGTTTATTAGCGGGTCAAGAAGAGTCTTTTTGGGTGCCCACAGAACGAATGTTACAGGGGCACTGTTGCAGACATCAGATGTTAAGGTTAACTCTTGCCGTTTCTGGCTAGACTACGTGGAAGATGAAGCGCTCCGCGAACACGCGCTGGATACCGAAAATCATGGTGCTTTGCGTCCGAGCTTGTATGCCTTCCCATGGGATGTTAGTGCGTCGTACGGTGAAGTATCAAAATTAGATACACTAGCGTTTAATTGGGAGTTTAGTCAAAACACGGGCTCAAATGCTTCCGGTGAGTTCACCGTAGAAGACGAATCGTCAGGGTCCGCGACACTTGCCTCTACACGGTTTGGATGGATTGGGAACGCTGTTAACAAGCAAGTAACTGCTAAGGGTTTTGGTTTTGAAGCTTCATCAACATCAGCAATTAAGAAAGACTTTATTGTTGCGGCTCGCCTCAATGAACTGGAGACCATCGCCCCAGCCGAAACGGTACAAGTTTTAAGCGCTCAAGATCAGAAAGAGTTTAAGATTGATTCTAGGCCGATAAACTACTTCTTTGCTTTTGAAAAGAGCATGAGCAAGATTATCTCCGAAGAGATGATAAACGCATTTGGAACTCTTAAAGATTTTAATAATTTAATTGGTGAAGGAGTTAACCGATACCGCGATGAATATAAGACTCTAAAGTTCGTAAGACAAAAGTTTTTTGAAAAGGTCGGTAACGATCAGATAGATTTTGACCGATTCTACGAGTTCTATAAGTGGTTTGATTCATCGCTGTCATTTATGTTAGGGCAGCTAGTTCCAGCATCAGCGGAGTTTGCTGATAATGTTAGGACTGTTGTTGAAAGTCACGCGCTAGAAAGAAGCAAGTACAGAAACGTATTTCCGTTTATAGACAGTGAGAAATCTGTCTTTGAAGCAACGGCATCATCAAATGTAGATTATGGTGATGCGATATCGTCACCAGATGATGATCTGCAGGGAACTGGGTTTTACCCCGCCCACGCCCCAAGAAGAAGGACAGTTGGCTTGTCCACCCGAGAGCTGGTCCAGAAGTGGAAGTATGTCCATGCTCCACCGGATGGGGACCAGAAAAGTAATTATCTTTGGTGGAAAAACAAAGCCGAAAGAGATAATCCGACCATAACGGAAGATAACGCTGTAAACAACTCAAGAGGTGCAATTTTATCTGTTATCGATCAGTTGGCAGTGCGTGAAAATCTAAGACCATATCGATTCTCAATCGGAGGTTCTAAAATTTTAGGTGGAGTTGGACAACACCAAAACAAGGATGTTAATTTCGTATTTCAAGCCGTACAACCTTATGGACCCATCCTGCCAGCTTCTAATATTCCAATCAATATTATGCTTTCTTTCGACACGGACGTGGAAAGTTTGTTGGATACAACTGATGAGTTTTACCCAACCTATAAGCAAAGACTAGGCTTCGGACTTAACCCGGATATCAACAGAGGGAATAACGATAAGCTGAAGATGAACGGTAATAAGTTGGCACCGTTCAGTCTGTATGAAACATCTGAACAAACAACTTATAACACCACAATTTCAAGCTCCTACAAAGCGGGAGTAACAATTACCAATCTTCACCATGATTTTGTTTTTGACACTGATATTCCAGCACAGGGGCCATTCACAGAAAAGTTTGTCGGAGGTCGCTACTATCGTCACGCCGAGTTAAACGCCGGCTCAGATACGAGAAACACTCGTGCTGAAGGGTTCCGGCTAGCTTTTGGTTTGGATGCAAGCAGTGCTGAAATCCCTACTGGAGCCGTAGGTGCTCTCGGAATTATCCCCCCCAACTATCCCTTCAAGGATTCTCCTGCAGGGTCTGCACCCCTAGGTTGGTTGCCAAATTTGGCGACTGCGCAGCGATTTAGAGACGAAACATCAAAGCGTCCTGTAAACATTAAGAATATCTTGATGACAACCGCCTCTGTCGGTACAAGACTTTCGGGGACCTTAGTACACAATCAAGTCGGTAACTATCAGAAAAACTATCAAGTCATACAAACTTCTGGGCGAACTATTAACGATCTTTTCTTCCAAGATCAGTCGTTTAGTTTTGCTGCTAATCCTGAAACGTTAGCCACAAGAGGCCGATTCCCACTGGTAGAGGATTCAACTGAAAACTCCGGAGGCGACTTGGATTACCGACTGCCGGATCGAACGGGGGCAAACTCCAACAAGACAATCTTTGTTAACTTGTTCGCGTCCCCGGGCTCATACGAAGTATCCTCTAGAGGGTATAGGGATCCGGCCCACGAAGAGCTATCTGTTTATAATGCTCTTCCATACAGAAATCTTGGTATTATCAACAGAGGTCTATCAGGCTCCAACACCGATAATAGTTTAACAGGGTCCATAAGAGTCAGCGATCAGCTTGGCAAACCTCGCGGTCTTAATCAGCTAGCAACGTTACACGCCGGCGCCTTTGGTCATGACCCGGTATTCGGAACTGTTCCATTATTGACGTATGTAACAACACCATCCTGGCACAAGACAAACAGGAACTCACTAAAAAGAATTGAGTCATCATCAGCCGGATATTCCACAGAATCTGTACACGATAATTTGTTTGTACAATATGCGATCCCACGCTCCACGCAGCAATATTCCTGGGTTACAGCATCATTGTCTTCCGGTTCCACTATTTTTGGCTTGCAGGCGCCAACTTATTACAGCGCCAGCACGTTAGGTGAATTGATAGTCTCTGGAACAGACTATAATGATCTAACTTTTGTCGGATTAACAACTCGTACTCTGGATCCGTTAACAGCATCCTCTCATACTCTTGGGTTCCCCTTAGCATTGGATGCCAGTGCTTCTTACAACAATGATGACTACTGGGCTTCCCCCCCGCTTAACACAGCCGCTGACTACTTTAATTTTGTTAATACAAGTAGAAATGGTCCGTATGGATATCCAACTTGGAAACAGATCCGAACTGGCGAAACAAAAGTCGCTAGAACTCTACGTAAGACAAATCAGATCGGCTTGGTAACCCCGCCACCGCAAGTACCCGTTATTTTGACCGATGGTACAAAGTACCAGTTTGTTCGTGGTCTAAAATCTAATGGTTTTGTTGATTATACTGAACAGCCAGTTAGTAGCCGTTACGCGCCCACAAGCGTAATGCTTGAGGACAATACAGAAAACTCAAATCCCCTTAACAATGTCTCTCTGATGGTAACATATGGAAACGAGTTGGACTTTTTCTCTAATGAGCCTTTGAACAATCGCTTGAATATCCCTGTTCCAGATTTAACAAACAACTCTTTGAATAGAGTATTCCAGTTTGTAACGTCTAGTCAGCTAAGCACAATCATTGATTACAAGGAAAGAGTATATCCTTCTGAGATAAATGCTTACAAGAATATCGTAAGAAGACGAACTGAATATACTATCGCCAACATTTGGAATGATACAAGATCAGAGCGAAGTTCTATTTCAGTTGAGAACTTTAACTCTCAAGGAAGAGGAGTTTTTGGAGAAAGTATATGGCCACTTGATGGGCACTCTGATTTCACCAGCACCTATGCAGGACAATTTGATTTTACTGGTCCGTCGCCCAATTTCCGCCCAATTACATCTGGTTCTGGTGAGTTGCTGAATAGCTACTCGCGGTTCTATAATGACAACGCCGCTTCGGCTGGCACAAATAAAGCCCTCCAAGCCGCCGCAACGTACGCTTCTCGTGTTCCAGCCGGCTCTTCAAGTGCTGATAACGCTGGAACTACTATTTTCGTTGGTGATGCAGAGTGGCTCGCAGGACAGCAGTCTGGTAAAAAGCCGTATGAAACTTATTTATCGTACTCAGAAAGAATTGCTGTAATTGGCAAGGATCATTCAATCGTACCGGAATTTAGAATAAGCGAATTGATTGAAACTTATATTGACACAAAGTCGGGAGACTTTTTGGCTGATGTCGACAATATCTTTAATTTGACCGGCGCATCCATATACGATAGTTCAAATTCTGATTTCTTTAAAACGTACACAAATTCTGACTTTATTAAATATTTTAGTGTTATAGACGA